>Ga0114922_10002684_pt1 | contig 16619 bp, 23 predicted proteins | sample AartaG_FD_100975 | JGI IMG/M metagenome (GOLD analysis project Ga0114922, IMG submission 100975) | Deep subsurface microbial communities from Aarhus Bay to uncover new lineages of life (NeLLi) - Aarhus_00045 metaG | ecosystem: Environmental > Aquatic > Marine > Oceanic > Sediment | place...
CTTCCAACGTCGCGAGCAGGAACCATCTGGCTCTGCCGAAATGAAACTCGACCGGCGATTGCAGGTCGTCGGCCGTCGTTATGGGAACAAGGATGCGTCTCCGGTTGCTGTGGTAGGGTTCGACATGCAGGATTACCCCTTCGACATCGGGCCTGTGATCGCGTATCTGCTTCTGTGCCTCGTGGGTCAGCATGTGGCTGCGGGTGACATCCATCGATGGAGCAACTTGGACGTGACCCTCGACGAAGTAGAATGGACCGGCTCGGCGTGCACGCAGCTTCTCCACCGTTCTTACTCCAGGGATGCTCTCGATGAGTGTGACCGCCTCGGTTTCAAGCCCTCTGTCGACGGATGCGTCCATCAAGGCCAGTAGTGCCCTCCAGGCGTTCCGCAACCCCACCGCAATGACGACCGACGATATGACTATTGTTACTATACCTTCAATGTAAGGAACACGGTACCGGGTAGCGAGCAAGGCCACGAACACCAGGAATGACGAACCCACATCGAGCCGGGCTTCGTCCGCGGTGGCAATGAGGCTCTGTGAACCCGTGGCCTTGCCCACACGCCGTTCCCATGTCGAGACACATATTGCCACGACGGCGGAGACGACAGCCACGGACATGGCAACCGTGGGGCGCGAGAGCGCCGGCGGCGAACCAAGCCTCTCAATGCCTTCCAGGAAAAACCCTATGCCGAGCACCAGGATCACACCTGATGCAACCAGCGCCGACAGGGTTTCTGCGCGATAGAAACCGTACGGGAAGCGCTCGGTCGGTTTCTTCGACGCGAGTTTGAGACCGAACCAGGACGCGAGCAATGCCAACAAGTCCACCGTCGAGTGAAGCGCGTCGGCAAGAAGGACGGTCGAGCCTACGACGGCGCCAACGGCTCCCTTTGTCGCGGCGAGAAGCAGGGTGATACCTCCCGCGCCCGCTGCAGTTCTTCTCGCTCTGGCAAGGCTATCTTTCACGGCTACTATCCAAACGACAGTGTGTACCCTGTTGACAGCAAGTCAAACACGTCGCCGAACCGGTCTGCGAGACGACAACACGCCTTCCACCCCGTGCAATGGCCTGCTACAACCTGCCGGGGATCGAGCGATCGCAGCATCACTACGGTCTCCGCCATCCGTTCTTCTGAAGCGTTGATGAGGTGCATGCCGCCGACAATTGCGCTGACGGGTACGTCCGGGAAAAGACGCTGTACGCGAAGCAAGGTGTTCACTATGCCGCTGTGCGCACAGCCGACGATAACGATAAGCCCTTCAGGAGCGTCTATCACGATCGCCTGGTCATCGTTGATAAGGTCCGGCTCGGAACACTCCTCGTCGAGAAAGAACGCTCCGCCGGTGTCTTCGAACGCGGTTATCCGCGGCACCTCTCCCGTAAGCATTATACCGGGGGCGACCTCCTGCGGTTTCGAAGAGAGCGACAGCTTGCCGCCGGACCCCTCGATCGCCTCCTTCGAATGCGGTATCCCAATCTCTCGAGCATCACCCTTCCACCGGACATAGCGGCGCAGGAACGCGTCGGGGTGGGCGTAAACCACCGGGGTGTCCATGGTCGAGAGCGCAGCGGCCAGTCCGCCGGTATGGTCATAGTGCCCGTGGCTCAGAACGATGCTATCGACATTCGACAGGTCGGTGCCTAACGTCTTCGCGTTCAGCAGCAAGAGATCGGTTGCACCGGTGTCGAAAAGCACCGATTTCCCATCAATTTCGATGAGCACCGCGAGACCGTGTTCCCCACACACTCCGGGCCGGGCTACACTGTTCTCAACAAGAGTGGTTATCTTTCCTTTCATGAGTGTCCTCTTTGCCTAATGATCGCAGATGTTATCACCTGCCTCGAGTGAGCCGTCGAGGTACGCCATTACGATCTGCTCAGGCTCGGCAGCCCGCGCCCCGACAACCACCTGTATGCCGTTCTGTGCGAACAAACCTTGCGCCCGAGAACCCATCCCACCCGCTATGATGACGCTGGCCCCCTGTTCGTGAAGCCACCGCGGCAGAAGGCCGGGCTCATGCGGTGGCGCAGCCGTGGTCTCCTTGTTGGTGATCTCCTTCTTATCGGCGTCAACGTCCAGCAAGGCAAACTCCTCGCAGTGGCCGAAATGCAGACTCAGCCTCCCTCCCGCCAACGGTATCGCTATTCTCATCGTCCCGTCTCCTTCTTGCCGTTCCGGACTTTCGCTCCGCGTTTCGCCCGTACCCATCAGCGGTTTGACGATGCGTGCGAACGCTATCGCGGTCTCGGTGCGCGCGTAATGGTACACGTAAGGCTTACCCGCGTCGCTTGCCTCGACGATCTGCGGATCGATCGGTATCTTGCCGAGAAACGGTACGCCCATATCGCGCGCCATCGCCTCGCCGCCCCCGGCCTTGAAGATGTCAACCGTCTCGCCGCACTTCGGACAGACGAACCCGCTCATGTTTTCGATCACGCCCAGGATCGGCAGCGAAAGCTGGCGGCAGAAGTTTATGCATTTGCGTACGTCTGCGACCGCGATCTCCTGCGGTGTCGTGACGATCACCGCACCGTCCGCGTCAGGGATCAGTTGGGCCACCGTCAACGGCTCGTCACCAGTACCGGGCGGCGAATCAACCACGAGGTAATCCAGCTCGCCCCATTCGACGTCTTTGAGAAACTGTTTGATAACACCGTACTTCATCGGGCCGCGCCAAATAACCGCATCGTCACGGTCGCGCAGCAGAAACCCGATCGACATAACCTTGAGCGTGTCGCCGTAGCCCACCGGCACAATACTGTTCTCGCTGCCCTGCATCGGTGTCCCTTCGAGACCTAACAGCTTGGGGATGCTCGGGCCGTGAATATCAATGTCGAGAAGACCTACGCGCTTGCCGGCCAGCGCCAACGAGATGGCAAGGTTCGCAGCCACCGTGCTTTTCCCAACACCGCCTTTGCCCGAAAGTACGAATATCTTCTGTCCTATCTGGCACATTCGCTGCGCCAGTTCCTGCCGTTCCATAAACTGTTCGGCGGTCTCGTCCGGCCGCTTCTGCTGTGCAGAACAACCGGCCGAATCACTTGTTGCGCATTCACGATCTGTGTTCTCAGTCATTGATGTCCGTCCTTTTACTCTTTTCTATCGGAGCACATCGAGTGTTTCGCTCCACATCGTTTTGACACCCTGCGTTGTGGTGCCGTTGCAGTACTCAACAAGACTCTCTTTGTTTACCATCGCTTCCGTGAACGCACGGTCGTACGCTATCTTTCCCACCACTCGCGCGCCGTTTTCGCTACACCAGCGCACGATCCGCTCCGACATCTCCTCGTTGAGGTCACATTTGTTGATGCAGACTACGGTGGGTATTTGAAAGTGTGCCGCGAGAGCCGCAACACGCTCGAGGTCGTGTAGTCCCGAGAGCGTGGGTTCCGTAACGATCATGACCAGGTTCGAGCCGGTGATTGACGCGATCACGGGGCACCCTATTCCCGGCGATCCGTCTATTATCACCAGGTCGACATTACGTTCTTCAGCGAGCCGTTTGGCCTGGTTGCGCACAAGAGTCACCAGCTTGCCGGAGTTCTCCTCTGCGATACCGAGTTTCGCATGAACCATCGGCCCGTGCCGCGTCTCGGAGACGAACCATTCGCCGTTGACAACGTCTTCGAACTCGATAGCTTCCACAGGGCAGACCTGATAGCAGACACCACATCCCTCACACGCAATGGGATCGACCCTGAACGTCCTTGCCGCCTCGTCGGCAGGCGGGCCGTCAAAACTTACCGCACCGAACCGGCACACCTCCTCGCACGTCCCGCACGCCACACATCTGTCCACAATGACACGCGCTTGCTTGCCTCCCCGGAAATCCTCCCGATGCCGTACCTGCGGTTCCAGCACCAAGTGCAGGTCGGCCGCGTCCACATCGCAGTCAGCCAGTACCTTACTCTCTGCAAGAGCGGCAAAGCACGCCACTATGCTTGTCTTGCCCGTCCCGCCCTTGCCGCTTATTACAACCAGTTCTTTCATCGTCTACATGCGTTTCCCTTACCCTTCGAATCCGATGCTCCACCGTCCGCTTGTCTCTTTCCCGGACACGACGTGTGCCACACCCATACTTCTTTGCGGGTAACCTGATTCACCATCTGTACCGGCCGCCCATCAGCCCTCCCGGTGATATCATTCCTGAACTTCTATGTCGTACCATCATACCCATGGGTGTCAGTGGTCAGAGTAAGACGGCATTGGTCACCTTCGCACAATTCAAGTACGCCGGTCGCTCCACAAGCGTCACACAACGTCACGTTATCATTGAGCAGTCCGTAACCTTCGCACTTCGGACATTCGTTGACCTCCATTGTTTCCTCTCGCCTCCTTTTGCCATCTCTTGCGTTACCCAGCAGAATATCCGGCCCGCTTTCTTCAGTCATTTCTCAGCCAACCGTTCGCGGTGAACGTTTCCCGCCCCAGAATTCCCTTTCTCGGTCATCCTTGTTTCCCTCAGTGTCAGACGAGTGTCTATCCACTGTCGGTAGGTATCTTCGTCCCGAACGCCCGACGCCTGGACGACAGGCCGGCCGTGCTCAAACAGAATCACCGTCGGCATACCTACCACAGAGTATCGCCTTGCCAGCGATGGCAGCTTATCTACATTCACGGCACTGAGATCCACCTTGCCCACGTAGTTGTCAGCTATGTCGGATACCGTCGGAGACAGATGTCGGCATGCCTCGCACCAATCCCCATAAAACTCGACCATACACAAGCCATCCGATTGTAGAACGTGCTGCCTGAATTCCTGTTCCGTCTTGATCTGCGTGATATTCTCGGACACCTCTATCGGGGCCGACGGTGGACCAACGGCCAGAAGCGGAAACAGTAGTCCTAACAGTGCTCCGTAGATAGCCCCGCCGAAAGGGGGCGCTGTCAAAGGATGTGCACCGGTCGAGCACTTGCCGAAGTAATCTACCAGCGCCCCCAAACCTGCGCCGACTACCATAGCAACCACAATGCAAAACATCATCGGTTGCTCCTCTGCGCCTGCTCCCTACCTGCAACGGCGCCTAGTTGCTCAATCAGAAGTTCCTTCAACCGGTCGAGCGATATTTCATGGGGTTCGATGCCTATCTTCATCCAGTCGGAAAACTCGAGCACCCGTTCGGGATGGTTTTCGGCGTAGTCTTCAAAAAAACCGACCGCATCGAGCAGTATGGCTTTCCCGTGTTTGGGAAACGTCTCGTTGGCCAACCCTACATCCCATTCCTTGAAGATGTACTTCCAGTGCTCTGCCCAACCCGGCGACAGCCAGTAAGCGTTGTCGCCACCGCTTATAGTCCGCCTTTCGTCTTCACTGGCGAGCATGTCAATACAGTTGCCCGCGTTAATCCGCGACCCGTTCCTTGTATGTTCCCGGACCATGCTCTCTACGGTCTTGAACGGCTCGTGTGGATCGAAGAAACACCGCTTTCCATAAAGCACGATGACGCGTTCCGAAATCTCATCGGCTTTCTTCAGTTGCCTGATAAGCTGGCGCTCGAGTTCTTCAGGTCTTTCGTGGAGGCCCGGCGCCGTATACAACACCCGGTCTGCATCGAGAAAGCCCGATCGGACGAGATGGTCAACTTCGCGACGCAATATGCCGCAGCACACTATGCTGCACCCCTTGAACGAGTGGGTGTTAGCCGCTATGTCAACGTCTGATGCTGGTTCAACGGACCCCAATTCCTTCTTCTTCAAACAGAGTTCATCTTCAAGCTCGAGCAACTGCGTCGCGTACCACCCGGAAGACTCGTGTGCGGGCTTCCGCTTCTTGAGGTCTTCGATTTCCCTCTCAAGTTCCGCCACCCGCTGCTTCAGCAACTCAACGTCTACGGGTTTCCTTGCGCCGCGTGCCGCCATTACAAGAAACTCCTGCCCTTCTCACTCACTACAGCGAACATGTACCCGTCGGGCACGAGCCACTGCCTGAAGTCGAGCCGGCAGGGACTGACGCCCTGAACACGGAAAGCATCTTCTCCATCTGCGTGCTACCGCATTTCTCGCAGACGTGCTTCTTCTTAGAGCCCGCCTTCTCAAGCACCTCGGTGACATGTCCGCATGTGTTGCACTTGTACTCAAAGATTGGCATGGTACGTGACCTCCTTCGTTTCGTCTCCCATCCAGAGTGAGAACATTTGCTCGTACAAGGTTCCTTTCCTTTTCTCCACATAGTGCTGTGCGGAAAAGGCTGCTGCAGCGCCTTCGCCGCACGCGGTTACGATCTGCCTGAGCGACTTCTTGCGAACGTCACCGCACGCGTAGACACCCGCAACAGACGTCGCCATCTCCTGATCCGTGACTATGTAGCCGTTCTCGTCGGTTTCGAGATAGTCTTGAACGAGCTCGCTGTTGGGCGTGAACCCGACGAAGATGAATACCCCGTTGCATGACAACGTTTCCGTCGCGCCGCTCTTGAGGTTCTTCACCACGACGCCCTCGGCCTTTTCCCGCCCGATTATCTCCTCCGCAACCGAATCCCATTTGAACTCGACTTGCGGTTGCAGCGCGAAAAGCTGATCCTGCAATACCTTGTCGGCTCGAAGCCTGTCTCTCCTATGCACGAGAGTAAGCTTCTTCACAAGCCGTGTGAGGAAGATGGCCTCCTTCACAGCGGTGTCGCCACCACCCACCACAACCACGTTTTTGTTGCGGTAGAAGGCGCCGTCGCACGTTGCGCAGCACGATATGCCTTTCCCCCAGAATCTCTCCTCTCCCAGTATGCCGAGCTTGCGGTACGATGCGCCGCTCGCAATTATTGCAGCCATCGACTGGACCCTGCCTTCGCTCAGTCTTATCAGCTTGTGCCCGTTGTCAGGTGCGTCCTCTAGAGCAGCGACCTCTGCTGCAATTATTTCTGCACCGAACTCTTCGACCTGTCGTTTCATGCGCTCGGCCAGTTCAAACCCGTTCACAGGTCCCGCTATCCCAGGGAAGTTTTCGATGGAGTCCGTCGAAACGACCTGGCCGCCGGGGAATTGTTTCTCGAATATTGCGACACTTAGCCCCGATCGAGCGCCGTAGATTCCTGCCGTTAGACCTGCCGGCCCGCCCCCGATGATTGCCAAGTCATAGAAATCCTGCATTTCACGTTTCCTTCGTTCTTCAGTCTAGAAGAACTGTTCCTTCCACCACGCAAAGATACCCCACGCGTTGTCCAGATTGTACTTGCCTCTATGGGTTCCGGTCTCGTCGTCGTTCCCGTTCTGCAACAGCGTCTCGCTGGCTGTTCCTTTCAGGAGGAACTCGCGCGCACAGTTGATGGCAACAAACCTCCTGTGGGCGTCCTCGTCACCAAGGTTTCGATCGGGATGGTGTTCCCGAGCGAGCCGCCGATACGCTTGCATTATCTCCTCGGTTGTGGCTGTTGCACCGAGACCGAGGATATTGCGCGCCGCGGCATCCATCTCGCTCAACCGCCGTACCTCGTTCTGAAACCCGAACTCGTCCATCAACTCGTTCGCTCCTGCAGCGACTCGAAGAGACTACGAAGAGAAGCGCGCAGTTCCGGCACAATCTCGACTGCCATCTCGCCACGCGAGTATCCCTCCGCTATCCTGCGGTCGTCGGGTATCTCCAGAAGTATCGCGATCCCCTCTTTCTCGCAGTACCTGACCACGCCATCATCGCCAACATCCGAACGGTTTATCACGACCCCAAACGGAAGCCCCAGTTTCCGCACCATCTCGACAGCTAGCTTAAGGTCGTTTAGACCGAAGGGCGTCGGCTCAGTCACCAGCATGACAAAGTCCGAGTCCTTGACGGACTCTATCACAGGGCACGAGGTGCCGGGCGGCGCGTCGAATATCGTTACGCCGTCGGCCGATGCACGCGCCTTGACCGCCCGAATGAGCGGTGGCGACATCGCCTCACCAACCTCCAACAGACCGTGAACAAACGAAACCCCGTTCGAATCACCTTCTTCGACGACGCCAATATCACGTGGCACTTCTATGATAGCCTTTTCCGGACATAACAACATGCACCCGCCACACCCGTGGCACAGTTCCGGAAACGTGAGCACCTTCTTATTGATACACACTATCGCGCTGTACTGACACACGTCGCCGCACTTCCCGCAGCCCGTACACTTCGAGACATCAACCTGGGGCACCGGCACACCGACGGTGCTGCTGCATTCGATCTTCGGCTTTAGAAATATGTGACCGTTCGGTTCCTCGACGTCGCAGTCAAGGTACGTGACGTTATGCCCGGCCGCGGCAAGTGTCACTGCGAGATTAGTTCCCAAGGTGGTCTTGCCCGTGCCGCCCTTGCCGCTTGCGATTGCTATCCTCATCAACTCGTTACCTTCCCACCCGCTTGCTTTTCCGCGGCGCAAGGAATGCACACGGTTTGGCCGTTCACTGTTCGCGTTCGACCGCTCATTACGGGCTCGCCGCATGTCGCACAACGCAGCGTCTCGTGTATTCGGGCCGTTCCGGGCAGCTCAATCTCCTTCTCTTCAATCGAGAAGACACCTTCCGCCGGCACCGTCAGCATCAACTCGATCATGGCATCGTGCGCATTCTGTTCCGGCCCGGTCTCTTTGTCAACGTTCCACTGCTCCACCGGTTTCAGGCTCACCCTTACCGCTTTGCCCGAAGGACGCCTGGCAAACGTGAACACTTGCTTCCCGTGGTCCCGGAAGAACAGGTTTCCCTTGCCGAACGTACAGCCCGTCAGGTACTGGACCGCGTCGACTGCGCACGAATCATTCTCCACTATAGCGATGAGCTCCTCGTCCTTTGCTCGCTCGCCGAGTCTCTCGAGCCCGATTCGCGCGGCCCGATACCCAATCGTCAGACCGGGGCACAAGTGCCCGTGAAACCTTATCGCGTCCCTTAGATCTGCGGGTAAAGACTGCTCATCCATCGGTTGATCGCTGTCCTCATATTCGTAGCTGCTCACAACTGACGCGTCATTGCTGCTCCGCAGTTCGGGCACTTGATCTGGTTGCACGGAACACCTACTCGGTGGGATGCGGTCTTTCCACAGCTCGGGCAGACACAATTACCGCCCGGCCCCGCCGCGTATCCGCCCATGCGACCACGACCTTGGCCGCGACCCATACCCATACCACGACCGGTTCCTGGACCCTGTCCTCGCGGTCCTGTTCCATCTCCTCTAGGCATTACTTGTCACCTCCATATCTCCGGCGACTAGCTGCAACCGATGAGTTCAGACAGCCTTGTTGGATGCCTCACATCATCGCGCCAGCCGCCGTTTCTGCTGCATTGACAAGCTGGTACGCGATGGGCGACGCTGTCAGCGCAGGATGTGTACCCATCTGAAACACAGCAATGTCTTCTGCAGTCATCTTTTGTTGTATGCACGCGCTGATCACGTTAACAAGCTCACCAGCGCTCTCGCCACCGACCACCTGCCCGCCAAGGAGGACGCTTGTCGCCTTGTCAAACACAAGCTTCACCTTCAGCGCCGCCGCGCCGGGCATACAGCCGGGATGGCGGTTGGGCGACTCTGCTTCTCCAACCACCGTCTCATACCCATTCTTCTGGGCGTCCTTGTCAGTAAGTCCCGCACAGGCAAATACTGTGTCTCCCAAAGGCACGGCATAGACTCCTATCGCGCCGACGTTTTGCCTTCTCGACTCGAACAAGTTGGCGCCCGCTATTCTCGCTTCCGCGGCCGCTATTGAGGCCAGCCGGATATTGCTCGGCTTTCCAGTGAAGAAAGAAAACTTCCCGGCACAGTCGCCACACGCAAAGATGTTTTCGTCGCTCGTCTTCATCGCGCGGTCTACCTTAATGCCGCCAGCGGCATCCAGGTCCAGACCGGCTTTCTTTGCCAGCTTCGTGTTTGCGGCCGCCCCTATCCCAATGATCACCACGTCTGTCTTCAGCTCCTTGCCGCTTGCGAGCCTGACCGTTTCGACCTTCTCGTCGCCCACGATTTCCTCGACCTTCTCGCCGGTGAACACGTTAACACCGCACGCGGCAACCTCATGATCCACAACCGAGCAGATCTCCTGGTCATAGCCAAGCATCAGACAGTGAGGAAGCAATTCCACGAGCGTGACGTTGACGTCCCTGTTCTTGCGGCACTCCGCAGCAAACTCAACACCGATATAGCCACCGCCGATAACCACCAAATCAGAGGCACCATCGAGCGCGCCCATCAGACCTTGCAGATACGGGACGCTCTTATTGACAACAAAAACGTTCTCCTTGTCAAAACCGGGGATCGGAGGTACTATCGGCAGGGATCCGGTGGCAAGGACGAGTTTGTCGTAACCAATCTCTTCTCCAGATGCGGTCGTGATCTCCCGTTTCTGGCGATCTATGTCGGTTACCTCATCAACGAGAAACTCGATCCCGTTCTTTTCGAGCACATCATCAGGGATGAGGTTCTTGCTAGCACTTCCCACGGTGCCGAAAATGTAGGGTATCCCGCACGGGATCAGCACCTGCTCCTCTTTGCGAACCAGAAGGACGCTCCTCTCAGGGTAGTGTTTTCTCGCAGTTGTGGCAGCCGGTATTCCTGCCGCACTTCCTCCCACAACGACTACGTCAGCTTCCTTCATGATTATGCTTCTCCTCTATCCTTCCAACTCCTCAATACGAGCCACTATCTGCTCCACCTGTTGTTGTATGGATTGAGCCTGGCTCTTCATTATCCCAAGTTCCTGGTATTTGGTCGGTGCAGCGCCTTGGCCGCCCTCTACCCCGGCCCGCACCCATACGACGACCGGTTCCTGGTCTCTGTCCTGGCGGTATGAGATGTCACCTCCTTTTCCACTCATGATTCACTGCACTCGTTGAATCAAGCCAAACACTCATCCTTTGTCTTTCATCCATTCTCGAGTGATGTGGTGAAACACGCTCCATCACCATGATCATCGTGTTATTCCGTTAGAACTTAGAACTACATTGACCGCCATAAACGCGGCTGCCGCAAATGTAGTATAAGCGAATATCCGTTTCAGTCGCTCCGGTTTCGTCTTGACCGAGATCCTGCCGCCGATCAGTCCACCTGCGACTGCGACGGCTGCTGCAGGTACCGCCCACGCGGCGCTAAAATCCCCTCTCAACGCATGCCCAGAGAAGCCCGTCAACGCGGTCGCGGCAACCATCACCGAAGACGTGCCCACTGCTACCCTCATCGGGACGCCGCATGCCAACACCATGAGAGGCACCTTGAACGAGCCTCCTGATATGCCGACCATGCCCGCCACCAAACCGGTCGCTGCGGTGATCGGCAGAGCCAACCAAAGATTCACGCTGTAGGTGTGCTCGCCGAAGGAGCGCTGCCATAGCCCGAACCGTTTCCCGCTTCCGGCGGCACGTTCCCTCGCAGGTCGCAGCATGAAGAAGCCTGCCAACACGAGCAAACCACAAAAAACCAGCTTGAGAGTGTCACCCGCGAACCTGTGCGCATAGTATCCACCCACAAATGCCATAACATCCGTGGGCGGATCTATCACGAGTGCCAGTTTCCAGTCCACCGCCTTGAATTTCTGAAACACCAGGCTCGCAGCAACCGCGGTTGATGCGAGAACAAACTGAGCGGTCGTCGCGGCCTCGTGCATCGGTGCGCCTGCACCAATCAGTACAGGAACGTAGAAGTTCCCGCCTCCACGACCCGTCATGGCCATGAGGACCGCAACAGCGAATATCACGACAGAAACTGCAACAATCCTACTCACTACCGATAATCCTTTGTGCTGAGCTTTCCATAGCGAGTTCGGCGCTTCTTCGCACGAATGCCGAGCATAGTTCCTTACGTGCCACCGGATCCGTCTCGCGACTAATCAGTTCACGGCACTGCATCGAGCCAAACTCGTTGCAGAAATCCTCGCATAACTTGCCACAAACAGTGTAGGCTTGCTCTTTGGCCTGCTTATCCGGCCCGCGGCGGCCATACGTGAATCCGAGCGCGAGCACCGCTCCGGTCACGGCGCCACACGCGTTACCGCTGTGTCCCACCCCGCCGCCGAGCCCTGTTGCCAGGTATACAGGAGCATCTTCGCCAAGAGCCTCTGCCCCTGCGAGCAGCACTGACTCAGCGCAATTCCAGCCGGACCGAAAGAGCTCTTCCGCATGCAATCCGACATCTTGTGGCGTCATCTCGCCCATCCTATCGTCACACCGTCCCATTCCGCTGCCAAACTGTTGGTCGGCTTCCGACCCGCACCGAGCTCTGCCGTACGTGCTATTCGAGCTCCTTGATCCGGGCCATGATCTGCTCCATCTGTTGTTGCATGGCTTGAGCCTGGCTCTTCAGCATCTCAAGCTCTTGTTCTTTGGTCGGTGCAGCGCTTTGGCTGGCAGCCGTTGGCCCGGCCATCATTCCAGACCCCATGCCTCGACCCATACCCATGCCACGGCCCATACCCATGCCTCGCCCCATGCCCATACCCGGAGTTGTACCCATACCGAAATGGCTCTGGACGTTCGCGCCTGAAGCAGCGGCGAACGCGCCCGACTTGAACTGGTCAACGACGTCACGCACGGTGCCGCTGGCTCCTATTACTATCTGGAGACCTGCTGCCGAAAGCGTATGGTATGCATTCGGGCCGCAGTTACCCGTCAAGATCGCCACCACACCTTTCTCAGCAATCAGTTGAGCAGACTGTATGCCTGCTCCACCACCCAGAGCAATGTTGGGATTCTCGACAGCCTCGAAACTGAGATCGTCAGTCTCGACGATCAGGAAGTACCCGCACCGGCCAAACCGTGGATCGACCTGCGCATCCAGGTTGGCTTCAGTTGCTGTCACAGCAATCTTCATTTCTTGTCTTCCTCCTTCGTACACTCGTTCGTCAGTATTTCGTCTATATCATGATGACATGTCTGTGCTCAAGTCCGTCGTGGTGCCTGCTCGATGTGACGTCTTCTCGGATGCGCCGGGGGGGCAAGGGAGGGCCCTATCCCTCGCCCTAGAAACTCCCGGCACGTTACTTCCCGGACTCTACCTCCAGTTCCTCGATGCGCTTCTTGATACCGTCAAGAGCGTCCTCGAAGTACTCCGCCTGACCTTTCAGGGCTTCAACCTCCTGTTCGCGGGTCGGCTGAACTGCGTATGGGCTCGCGTACGGGTAAGCCGCCGCGCCATACGGTGTCACGCCGCCCCAAGCAGGTGCCGCCGCACCGAACCGCGCCCAACCGGGCTGACCGGTCGCGTAGTACATATTGCGCCGTCCGCGACCACCGCCTCCGAAGCCACGACCCCAACCACCGCCAAAACCTCGGCCTGGTATCGGGTTCATGAACCCCGGCGCGGGATAGCCGGCACAATAACCGGCGGCTCTGCCGGTCATCGGCCCCATTCCTCCGGGTCCTGTTCCATCTCCACCTGGCATTTCACTCACCTCCTTCTCATGCTCATGTTGACTCTCAAAACAACTGGGGTTTGCTCTCGACTACCACCAGCCGCGGCCCCAGCCGCGGCCAAAACCGCGGCCCCGGCCTCGGCCAAAACCGAAGCCTCTACCCCAGCCAGCTCCGCGCCCAAAGCCCCAACCGTAGCCGGGACCATAGCCGTATGCCGCCGGGGCATAACTGTTCGCCGCCGGGGCATAACTGTTCGCCGCCGGGGCATAGCCGTAAGGGCTAGCGTACGGGCCGGGTGCGCCGTAGCCGACGTACGGATTCCCTGCCGCAGGAACGATGCCTCGAAACGCACCGCCCGGTATCGGGTTCATGTACCCGGGTACAGAATACCCTGCACAATAGCCCGCTGCTCTACCGGTCATTGGGCCAAACCCCATCGGTCCTGTTCCGTCACCTCTTGGCATTGCGATCACCTCCTTCTACCTATGACAGAGAGTTCGAAAACACGCCATCTCCTTAGATCCAATGTCCTTCAACGTTCGCGTTGTCGGCCGCTTCAAGCTTGTTGGCCTTGAGCTGTTCGGCCGCGTCCCTCACCGAACCTGTGGCGCCAATATAGATGCTGATATTGGCTGCCGTGAGTACCGAGAACGCTTTCGGGCCGACATTGCCCGTGATTACGGCCTCTACATCCAGTGCTACAACATTACGAGCGGCCTGGATACCAGCTCCCTGAACCGCATTGAGATTCTGCTTGTTGTCGTGGGTTGCAGACTCGCCGGTATCGGTATCTACTACAACAAAAAACTTGGCTCTCCCAAACCGTTGATCGACCCCGCTGGTCATATCCGGCCCCTGGGATGTAACGGCTACTCTCATACTACCCGCTCCTTCACCTGTTTCCACCTGCCCAACCGCGGCCGCGCCGCCCGCCGCCGCCGCGGCCATACCCGCGCCGGCCACAGCAACCCGGCATCAAGAACCGCTGCTGCTGCGCCAGTGTTCCCGACACGAACGCCTGAAGCACAGCTTCCACCAGTCCACACGTGTGAGGGATCACCTGTACCCCTGCCGAAGTCAACATCTGCTCAAGCGGCATCGAGATTGCCCCGCAAATGAGGACTCGCACGCCGAGGTCGGACACGCGCGTCGCTCTGCGCACCAGTCCCTCTTCCTGAACGCTGTGTTCCTGACGAGCGATCTCCGCACCGTCTTCAACGTCGACAACCAACAGACACCGTGCAACGTCAAATACCGGTGAAACCCTTTCGCCCCATTTCGGTATTCCCACTTTCATAACATGACAAAAGACAACAAGACTCGTGCCAAAGCTAAGGTAAGATCCGGAAAGACCAGTAAGTAATTGTTGGAAAAGCAGTTGCAGGTCGGTCTTGGGCGAGTCTCTGCCGACCGAGGCGTGCGATTTGCGATACTATCTCGGGTGCCACAATAGCAAAATGCGATACTAACCCTGCGTGCAGGTACGACCGTCCTTGCGGGGAAGCTCGATTCCGAGCGATTTGATCTTGCGAAACAGGGTGCTGGGGTGGATCCCAAGCTCTTGAGCGGCCGCTGTCCGGTTTCCGTGATGTCGCCGGATGGCGTCAGCGATATGCATCTTCTCCAACGCTTTCAATGAGGCGCCTTCTTTAGGTTGAAGCGGTCCGGGTTCGTCCGTGCCGCGAAGCGAAGCCGGGAGATGTCGGACCTCAATTGGCCCGCCTTGGCAGAGGACAAAAGCATGCTCGATGATGTTCTCCAACTCGCGCACGTTTCCCGGATAATCATGTTCCATCAACCTCGCCAACGCCTCCGCCTCGACGCCTGGAATCTCTTTGTTCTGACGGCGATTCAGCTTCTCGACAAAGTGGTCAATAAGCAGAAGGATATCTTCGCGCCGGTCTCTCAGCGCAGGCAATTCCAAACGGATCACGTTAATGCGATAGTAGAGGTCCTCCCGGAAGCTACCTTGGCGAACCAGCTTGCTGAGTTCCTGGTTGGTGGCGGCGATCACCCGCACGTCCACAGTTGCCAGCTCGACGGAGCCCAGAGGCTCAACCGTTCCCTCCTGCAACACACGGAGCAATCGGGTTTGCATGGCCGGCGATATGTCGCCAATCTCATCCAGGAAGATGGTTCCGCCATCTGCCAGGACGAACCGTCCCGGCTTGTCGCGCCGGGCATCGGTAAACGCGCCCGCCTTGTACCCGAACAGCTCCGACTCCACCAGCGTATCGGGGACCCCTCCACAGTTGATGGCAACAAACCGCTGATCACGCCGGGATGAAAGATTGTGAATCGCGCGGGCGAACAACTCCTTGCCCGTCCCGCTGGCGCCTTCAATCAACACCGTACTGTCGCTCTCAGCGATCTGCGGTATCAGTTCGAAAAGCTGCCGCATTTGGTGACTGCGGCCAATGATGTCGGCGAAGGTGTATTTCTCGTACAACTCCTTGCGTAGTTCCTCCACCGTGCTAAGGTCTCGAAATGTCTCGACGCCTCCGATCACGTCTCCGTCGTCATCTTTCAGGATAGCGGTCGAGATACTGATAGGGACGCGCTGCCCGTTGGTATTCACGATGTAGATGGTCTTGTTGACGATGGGAGAGCCCGTCTGCAGGGTGTCCCTCAAGGCGCAGGCGCTCTCGCAGATGCTGGCCCGGAAGACATCGCAACACCGCTGGCCAATGGCTTCCTCTCGCGGTACACCGGTGATCCTCTCGGCAGCTCCGTTGAATGTAGTGATCCGCCACTCCCTGTCAACGGTGAAAACGCCATCGGCAATGGACTCAAGAATGACATCTCTTGTTTCCTTCTCGGAAAGCCTACTCATGATACCTGCTGTTTCCGCCTGTTTACGCCATCCGGCCCGCGACCCGTGGTCAACGCATTTTCTCCACTCTCAGTATACACTCTAGACGCCCGGTGATGAAAGCCTTATTGGGGCGCCACGGCTCGCGAAGCACCTCCCTACGTGCAAAACAGCAAGAGGGCGCCAACTCAGGAGGATCATGTGGACCTTGATGGAAGCCCCGCGGCATCGGGGCATTTCACCTGTGTGCGGGTTGGCTCAGTCTCTGTTTCGGCCCACAAGGTGGGCCGGCTTGTCCTCTTAAGCTTCTCGATGGTCGGTGCTGGAACGTGCGTGAACGGCCTCTAATTCTCCGAGTCGGGCAGAGAGAAGACCACCCCTATTCTTTTCAGGACATCCCCCAATAATTATTGAAGGGATATTGGAAGTAGTTGAGCAGAGTGGAGATAAGGAGATTGGCACGTGTCGCAATGGGATGAGGGGAAATTGGGGGTAGTTGGTGTGGGATTTCA
>Ga0114922_10002685_pt1 | contig 16617 bp, 17 predicted proteins | sample AartaG_FD_100975 | JGI IMG/M metagenome (GOLD analysis project Ga0114922, IMG submission 100975) | Deep subsurface microbial communities from Aarhus Bay to uncover new lineages of life (NeLLi) - Aarhus_00045 metaG | ecosystem: Environmental > Aquatic > Marine > Oceanic > Sediment | place...
CATGCCTTGGTCTTGGTCCTTCTCCAGCTCCTCTTAATAGTGGTATGTCTGCCAGGATGAATCCTCCTGTTCTTACCATATATTTTCGGAACTGTCCAGAAAGGGGCCCACTTAGTCTGATCCCTTCTCTTTATCAGCCTTTTCTTCTTTGCTCTTGGCTTGTACCTTGCCATCTTCTTTTTCCTCCCGCATAGCGGGCTTTAGATTATCTTTTTTAATCTCTTTAACTTCTTTCTTTATCTCAGCCTTAGGCTCTTCTTTAACAGGCATCTTGGGTGCTGGTGCTGGTTTAGGAACCCGTTTGGGCTTCACCTTTTCCAGCTTCTTGGCTGTCTGGGCAATTAATGAGGCTGCCTTAGGGGTAAGCACTCTTCCCTTGTGATTGCCTATGGTCTCCTGTTTCAAAAAACCAGTTTTCTCAAGCTGCTGAAGAAGCTTCCTAATAATATTACCAGAGCCCCTGTAGAACTTCTCGGGCCTAACACCCCTGTTCTTCCTGCCACCATACTTGGTTCTCAGCTTGGAAACACCTATAGGTCCCAACCTGTGCACTTTAAGCAGTATGCTTCCTGCCCTGTAGTACCACCAGTCAGCATCAGCAGGAGGTCTCTGCTTGTGCATACCCGTCTTTGCAATATCAGCCCATTCAGGCTTCTGCAGTAAGGGTTTGAGCTCCTTTGCCAAGCCATTCACCAAGTCTTGTTTTGAAACATTCATTTTATATTTTATATCTCATAGTTATACTAATAAGTATGATATATTGTGTACAGAACCTCTAAACCAAACCTTAGGACAAACCAGCTCTTTATAAAGCTTACTATTTGTTGTGCCTATCGAAACCTTTAAATACAATAAATCTAAGAATAAGCTTATAATAGTTGAAATCATATAATATTAACAAAAGAGGTGCTTATAATGAATAGGAGAGCTTCTATGCAACTAGGCATAAATGCAATTGTTATCTTGATAATAGCACTGGCTATTCTAGGACTGGCAATGGCTTTTATCACTAATCTATTTAAGCGGGGTCAGAGCCAGCTGGGCGGCTTGATTGAGAGGACAGATCTGCCTGTGCATGCAGACCCAAGCAATCCCATAGTGTTTGATTACAATGACCTTAGTATTAAAGCAGGAGATGATGGCAAGCTGGTTGTGAGTGTTTATAACAGCGACTTTGGGGATAATGATGTATACCTAGAAATGACTAACTGCGTGGATGCTGGGGGAAGCACTGTTGGGACAATAGGTCTCGGTGCTCCTGACCAAAAGATTCCCAGGGGAATGGATGCTGGCTACAAAGCCATTATCACTACAGGAACTACTCCTAACGGCAACTACATCTGTAGTATAAGAGCAACTGATGATACTGATGAAGTATCACAGCAAGTATTCATTAACATTTATACATAGCATAGATAAAGGGGGTGATTCTCATGGCTAAGAAGATGAAGAGGCATATGTCTCATGAGGAAGAGTTCGAGATTATGAAGATGGTACTGGACAAGTTCTTATGGCTTGGAGTTGCTATCATGGCTTTCGGCTTCTACAAGATGATTACCTTGAAGGAGACCCTTGGCTATGGTCTTAGTGTGCTGGCAGCAGGGGCGATACTATTAATAATCTTCATGACAATCCTCGTCAGGGAGTACAACTTTTTGGAGAGGAAGTAAGGGATTACAAATGAGAGTCTGGAATTTATTATTAATTATAATATTCTTAACAAGTCTTCTCTTTATTGCTGGCTGCGGTGAAAAACCAGAGTGTGAGAGCAGCACTGAGTGCGCTACTGGCAACCCCTGCATTGTTGGCAGGTGCGTGGATGGTGCGTGCAAGAATAATATCCAGGTAAACTGCTGCGGTAATGCCATGTGCGAGCCAGACTATGGTGAGAACAAGTGCCTGTGCCCTGCTGACTGCGGCAAGTGCGAGGGCAAGGCAAAGTACAATGTGAGCACCTATAGGGGCCTGCAGGAAAAAGAGGCTAATTATGCCAAGCACCTGTGCGAGAATAATGTGTGTATTGTAGGAGTGTCTGCTTCTGATGTCAATATACTGAAACTCGCCAATGAGGTTAATGTTAGGAGGGGCTTTAAAGCAGAGGTCTTAACCACTCTTAACAACCCATATGACATCAGCAAGGGAACAGCTCTTGTCAGAGTTCAACTTAGGGATATAGACCCTGATGTTACTGGGGGAATAAAGATTACCAGCCTTCAGATACTAAGCGACAGCGAGCTAATGGGAGAAAAGATTATTAGCAAGAAGCTCAACAAGGTCGGTGACATGTTCACAGAAGAGCTCACACTCACAAGTTCTCAGGGCCATGTAGAAGAGGAGAAGAGAGTTGATGTAAAGGTTGACTATGAGTATGTGAGGGATGAGAGAGACGGACCAGTAACCTATAGGGATGACTCCAAGAACCGGCTCTCAGAAAAAGTAATCTTTGTCAAGGGCCAATAGAAATAAATATAATAGATAATTAGATAAAATATATATTGAGGACTACTATGAACAGAAAAGCCAGTATACAGCTGAGTATTAATTTCCTTGTAGTCCTTATTATATGCATTGTCCTGATGGGCATCGGGATAAAACTCATAGCAGACCTGGTTGATAAAGGAAAGCAGATTGAGGAGAATGTTAACAAGTACCATGAGGAAAGGCTTAGAAGAATTCTTGACCAGGGAGCACAGGTAGCTACCTATCCTGACACCAAGACTGTTAACCGCGGAGACGAGCCCATCTTTACCCTGGGAATAAGCAATGAACTCGGTTTCCAAACCAGCTTTTTTGTTCTCGTGGAGAAAGATGCTTATACTGTTCCAACAGGAGGGCAGCCAGAACTCTTGTACCTGCAAAACATAGGTTTTCCTCTTAAGAACAATGAGCAGAAGTTCACATCAATAAAGATTATCATACCCAACGATGCTGATACAGGAAGCCACATCTTCAATGCCTATGTGTGCAATGGAACAGCATGCTCCAGCACCAGCAAATATAGATACGGACAGCTGCAGAAAATATATGTTAATGTCAGATAACTGTATAGTTCTAAGATAAGTCAAGACAACAGATTCATTAAAGTTTTCTCAGGGTCCTCTGCCTTGTCAATCCCAGATGCGATTAGAACACCGTCTGCTCCCAGCTCTAAAGCCTTTTTAATATCTTCTTTGGTCTTAACACCAGCACCTACCAGCAGGCGAACGCCATGCTTTTTCTTGACAACCTCAACACTCCTGCTTATCACTTCTGGGTGTGCACTGCTCACACTGAGGTCCCCTCCGATAAGTTCAGGAGGCTCTACTGCTATAAAATCTGGCTTTAGCCTTGCAATCTGCTCTGCTTTCTCAGGAGTGTCTGCACACACAACACTTGTCAAGCCCAGCCTTGCGCACATGCCCACACCCTCAGCTATTGCATCCATCGGGACCTGGTGCTCTGAGTGATTGATAAGAGTGCCTTTGGCTCCTGCTGTTTTTATCATCTCCGGCAGAATACTCCCTGTGTGCCTGTCAGGAGGATAAGGGTCAACGTGCTCTGCATACACTGGTATGCTTATCTTGGCGCTCACAGGAGAGATATCAGTTGCACCGACAGCAATCCTGATGTCAGTGTGAGTCTCAAAGGCTACTGCGTCGCATATCTTTGCCAGCTTAACAGCCGCCTCGCCAATGCTATTGGCATAGGTCTTGAAGTTAATGATGATTATTGGTCCGTTCATATTAACCTCTTTTTTAATTATCTTTGTTCTTTTTATTTCTTGTGATTACAAAGAGCATTACAATAGCAACTATTGCCATTATTAATGACAGATACTGTCCTCCGCTTAATCCCAGGAATCTTGGGTCCTCTCTCCAGAAGGTTATTATGAATCTCATCACACCATACATTAATACAAAGCTCCAGAACACTACGCCCTCCTTTAGCTTCTTTTTGGTGTACAGGAAGAGGAGCACAAAGAAGATCACAAGATTCTTCAGGGTCTCGTACAGCTGGCTTGGATGCCTGCATCCGTCATAGTCCGGGAAAACAACGCACCAGGGAAGATTTGTTCTTGTGCCCACCAGTTCTCCATTAACAAAGTTTGCAAGCCTGCCTATGAACAAGAAGAAGGCCAGGGGAAGCACCAGGAAGTCTCCGAGCTGGTAAAAGCGGATCTTATATTTTCTGCAGAACAGTAAGCCCGCAACAACCGCTCCTACTAGTCCTCCGTGAAAGCTCATTCCGCCGTGCCATATCATTAAGACTTCCAAAGGGTCAGTGAAAAAGGTTGCAGGCTGATAAAAAACAAAGAGCAGTAACCTTGCGCCTATGATTGCTCCCAGCACAAGATATATTGTGAGAATGTCTGCTCTGTCAGGATTAAGGTTATCAATCCAACCCTTCTTAGCAACCCATCTTAAAAGGAGATAAGCTATCAGAAAGCCAACAGCATATACAAGCCCATAATATCTTATATCAAATGGACCTATGGATACAAGAACCGGGTTGATGTTGTGATAAAACACTTTAGGAAGGGTAAAGTAAGAAGGAGTTTAAAAAGCTTACTTAAAAGCCTCTTTTATCCTGTGCTTAAAATCCTCCTCCTGAAGAACTCCCAAGGCCCGGTCAACCTCCTGGCCGTCTCTAATAAATACGATTGTGGGTATGCTTCTCACAGCATAAACCATTGCTGCCTCCTGGCTGTTGTCAACATTAACCTTAAAGAAATTAACCTTCCTTACCTCAGCGCTAACCTTCTCAAAGAGGGGATTCATAGTCTTGCAGGGACCGCACCACTCCGCATAGAAGTCAAGCACGACATTGCCTTGCTTTACGTTTTTGTCAATGTTACCGTTGTTAAGCTCTGTTACCATGAAATCACACCCTCAATTAGATATAACAAATATTTTTCTTTAAGCCTTTGTTTAAAAAGATTATTATGGTTGGATATATGTTTTTAGAAAAGTATATTTACCAACCTATAGCTGCCTTGCCAGTCACAAAGTAGTAGGCACTCATGGCAGCAAGGGCTCCCTGGGCAGCAGCTGTTATTCCCTGCCTCATCACAGTGTTGGTCACATCACCAGCAGCAAACACCCCAGCCACATTGGTCTCGCCCTTGGGGCTAACAATTACCTCCTTTGCCTCTGTCAGCTTCACTCCCAGATTGTGTGCAATTCCTGAGCTGGGAATGCTTCCTATCTCTACAAACACCCCGTCAAGAGCCAACTCCTTGCTCTCTTTGTACTCATTATCAAGGATTATTTTATTAACAAACTTCTCTCCCTTGACCTCTGTAATATTAGTCTTATAGATGAACTCAATATTATTCTTCTCATTAATCTCGTCGAGGAGAATGGGCTCGCACCTCATCACCTCCCTGCGATAGATGATATAAACCCTTTTTGCAAACTTTGAGAGCAGAAGAGCAGCATGAGCAGCAGAATTACTGCCCCCAATAACCCCAACAAGCTTGTCCCTATAGAAAGGAGCATCACATGTAGCGCAGTAGTGCACTCCCCTGCCTTTGTACTCCTCTGCACCAGGAACCTCCAGTCTTCTCCTCTCGGTGCCCTGGGCAAGAATAATTGATTTGGCCTCAAACTCCTTGGACTTGGCCTTAACCACAAAGCCTTTGCCCTTCTTTACAACACCAGCAACCTCATCGGTGATGATCTCTGCTCCAAGGCCCTTGGCCTGCTCCTCAAACTTCTTCATCAAGTCAAGGCCTGAGATGGACTTATACCCAGGATAGTTCTCAACCTCCTCAGAATCAATAATTGCCCCGCCTATCTTGCTCCCGATAACCAGAGTCTTAAGGTCATACCTCACAGAATAGATAGCAGCACTAAAGCCTGCAAATCCTGCACCAATGATTATAACGTCGTACATAATACTCACCTGAGATCATAACAGATTAGAGCAGTGTTTATATAGTTTTTTGTTGGGGATGATCGAATTAAAGTAGAAATAGTAATTATCTGGCTTTGCAGATTCCATTATCACAATAAGGTCCTGCAGATTGATTATAATGATCCACAACTGTAATACTCAGACCAAAATTCTGCCATTTTTCTGGTATATCTTCCCAATTAATTTCTCCTTGTTTATATTTTTGCCATAATAAATTAAATTCTTCTTCATCGCAATTTTCTTCTCTCCATTTTGCCCTTCTTTCTTTAGTTTCTTTATTAATAAGTTGGGGTAGAGGAGAATAACAAGAATTTTCTTCACTCCAATCAAATATACAATCATCATCAGAATCACAAGAAAGAGTATCCTTTTTCTCATAATTCTCATTAGAGATTCCTGGTTCCCACCCTCCAAAACCCACATATCTTACTTCATCTTCCTTACCAAGTTGAAGTACAGAATCATTATTTAACGCATGAAAATATATATCGTAGTCCTCAGGGAGGTTCTCCTCATACTCCTCACGCTCATAACCATTAATGATAATATCACCATATTTTGTAATCACTTCTACTGCTCTCTCTTCTGGGATGTCATAATAGAAAATAACATTTAATTTTATAGTGCCATCATCATTAAAAGCACTATTAGGTATTTTTCCATAAAGAAAATACCTTTCCATTTTTATTTCTAAAGGAACAGGAATAATCCTTTTCACATATGTAATCTGAGTAAGATTTTCTATTCCTGACACCGGAATTGAAGCTGTATACGAATTATTCCCATTATAACCATGAAATATTATGTTATCTCCTTCTAAACTTTTTCTCTCACCAACATTAAGAACATGGTCAAACTGAATCATGGCATGAACAGTGTCTAATGAGCTACTTTTTATTTTCCCAACAACCCTTGAATCAACTTTAGGATTATTCTCAAGAGAAGCATAAGGATTATTAAAACAACCACTGATGAAAATGACTAAAATCAACAATATGAAAATTATTTTCTTCATAGAAAAGAGAGATTTTAGGAATTATTAATGTTTTTCCGTTTTTTAGTCTATACAGGATAAACTTTATAAACACTCGCTCTCCCACCACACACTATGACTAGCATTAAATCAATCGGAATCAGCATCATTGTTGCTAGTCTGATTTCTATCATTATGATTATTATATGAAGAGCCAGTGATACTTATCCTGCTGGCTCAGATGATTATTATGATAGCAGCGGCTCGATGTGGAAATCGAGCCGATGAAATGAGAAAGTTCGCGAATGAGGAATTTCACATAGAAAACATTATAAAGCACACAAAACATATAAAAACCACCGGCTTCAAAATGCTGGGTTGTGTCTCGGAGGATGCTGCCTCCCCGTAAGGGACAACCCCCGGCAACGCATAAGCAAATGTTTCCAAGGGCATTTTGACCTTAGGCCGGTTATGAGGAAGGAAAAATGGGAAAGCCCTATGATTTCAAGGAAGTAGAAGCCCAGGTTTTGAAGTTCTGGGAGGATAATGATATTTACAAGAAGACCAAGGAGAAGAACAAGAAGGGAAAGCCCTTTTATTTCCTGCAGGGCCCGCCTTATACCTCAGGCAAGATTCATATGGGACAGGCCTGGAATAATTCTATGAAGGATGTTGCTCTTCGTTATAAAAGAATGAAGGGCTTTGATGTGTGGGACAGGGCTGGCTATGATATGCACGGCCTGCCTACTGCCAGGAAGGTCATGGCCAAGCACAAAATGGTGCATAAAGAGGATATTGAGAAGTTCGGTGTTGCAGATTTCATTAATGAGTGCATCAAGTTCTCCAGCGAGAAGGCAGAGCTCATGAGCAAGGACCTCTGGCGTCTTGGCGTGTGGATGGATTACAAGAATGCCTATCTGCCCATCAAGAACGAGTTCATAGAGGCAGAATGGTTCCTGGTGAAAAAGGCTCATGAGCAGGGAAGACTGTACGAGGGAGAAAAAACAATGACCTGGTGTCCTAGCTGCGCTACTGCCATGGCCAAGCATGAGTGCGACTACAAGGAGATAGAGGATGAGAGCATCTTCATGAAGTTCAAGGTCAAGGGAAAAAAGGACGAGTATCTCATAATCTGGACCACCACTCCCTGGACCATCATGTTCAACCTCGCAATAATGGTCAACCCTGACCTGGACTATGTAAAGGCAGAGGTGGGCAAGGAGAAATGGATTGTTGCAAAGGCACTTGTAGGATTGTTCATACAAGGAGTTGCCAACAAGAAGTTCAAGATTGTTGAGGAGTTCAAGGGCTCAACGCTTGAGGGCTTGGAGTATGAGCACCCATGGAATGAAAAGCTGAAGTTCTATAAAGAGCTCAAGAAGAAACATCCAAAGGTACACACCGTTGTGCTCTCGACAGAGTATGTTGACACAGGCTCAGGCACTGGCCTGGTTCACTGTGCTCCTGGGTGCGGTCCAGAGGACTATGAAATTGGTTACAGGAACAACATCCCTCCTTTTAATATTCTTGACGAGCAGGGAGTGCTTCCCAAGGAGGCTGGCAAGTTCGCGGGCCTGGTTGCCAGAAAGGATGATAAGAAGTTCACAGAGGAGCTAAAAAAGGATGGTGCACTAATTGCTGTCACCAAGGTAAAGCATGACTATCCTCACTGCGAGAGATGCAGTACAGGAGTTATTTTCAGGAAAACCCTGCAGTGGTTCTTTAAGGTAGAGGACTTGAAGGAGGAGATGATAAAGGCCAACCAGGAAACCTACTGGGTGCCCAAGGCTGGCCAGAATGCCTTTCACTCCTGGCTTGATAATCTGCGTGATAACAGCATTACAAAGCAGAGGTACTGGGGAACTCCTGTGCCTATCTGGAGATGCGGGAAGTGCAAGGCTTATGAGGTTGTGGGCAGTGCTGAAGAGCTCAAGAGGCTTGGCGGCAAGGTGCCTGACAACCTGCACAAGCCATGGATTGACGAAGTCACTCTCAAGTGCAATTGTGGGGGAACCAAGAAGAGACTCCCTGAGATTATTGATGTATGGGTGGATGCAGGCACTACCAGCTGGAGCTGCCTTTACTATCCTCATAGAGAGGACTTGTTTAAGAAGTACTTTCCAGCAGACTTTATTCTGGAGGGCAAGGACCAGATAAGGGGCTGGTTTAATCTCTTAATGGTAGCCAGTATGATAGCCTTTGGAAAGCCCTGCTTTAAGGCTGTTTATATGCATGGCTTTATAACAGATATTGAAGGAAGAAAGATGGCTAAGAGCCTAGGAAATATTATTTCTCCTTATGAGCTCATAGATAAGTATGGAGCAGATACCCTGAGGTACTACATGATTGAGACCAAGCCAGGGCATGATGCCAACTTCTCATGGGAGGAGGCAAAGCTCAGGTTCAAGAACCTGCAGGTATTCTGGAATATCCATAACTATCTCCTGGACTTATCCAATACCTACAAGTTAAAGCCAGGCAAGGTTGAGACTGGCAAGCTTGGCATTGAGGAGAGGTACATACTCTCAAGATTGCACTCAACCATGAAAACTGTAGGAGAGAAGCAAGAGAAGTATCTCTTGAACGAGCTCACTCCACTGATAGGAGAGCTATTCCTTGATGTCTCCAGGGATTATATCCAGTTTGTAAGGGACAAGCAGGACAAGCAGCTAGTGGTTGACACGCTTTATGAATGCATGCTTAATACTGTAAAGATACTTGCCCCTAGCCTGCCCTTTATATCAGAGGCTACCTATCAGAGCCTGAAGAAAGAGTACAGGATGGATGAGCAGTCAGTGCACCTATGTAAATGGCCTGAGCATGACGAGAAAATGATTAATCCAAGTGTTGAGGAAGAGGTAAGAGTAGCAAAAGAGGTTATTAGCCTGATACTTGCTAAGAGAGAAGAGGCAGGCGTTGGAGTCAGATGGCCTCTTGCAAGAGCAGAGATTTATGTGGAGAATCCCAATGTATTGAAAGTGACGCAGGAGCTTGTGATGAAGCATGCTAATATTAAGAAGCTGCTCATAAAGAAGGGCAAAACCAAGGTTGAGATAGACACCAAACTCACTCCCAGCTTAGAGCAGGAGGGCTTTGCAAGAGAGATTACCAGGAGAGTGCAGGCTCTTAGGAGAAAAGCAGGCCTTAAAAGAGCTGACAAAGTAAAAGTAGTTGTTGAGACCGGCTTTGCCCTTGACAAGAAGTACTCGGAGGAGCTGAAAGAAAAAGTGGGTGCCAGTGAGCTGGATCTTGTTAAGAAGAGCGATGAAACATCAAAATCTAAGATTTTGAGTGCCAAAGACAAGTCTTTGAGCAAATCAGATTTTGAGAGCAAGGCAAAGATAAGAGACAAGGAGTTTAGGTTCATTATTTGTGTGAACAAATAATGCTCAAAATTTTCTTAAAATTTTGTTGTATGATTAAGAAATAACTTGATTAAGCAGTTTATCAATTCCCAGTTGCACTTCTTCTACAATTCTATCAACAACTTTAAAGGTGGTTTTTGTTCCATTGCCAAAGTGATCTGGTAGTTCTGCCTCTTTGTCGCCTGTTGCAAACTTGCTTAAAACACCACTTACCATTGGCTCTTTAATAGGATGGTACCTGTATAATTCCTTGACAACATTATTATTATACTCTGTCATTGAGAACACTGCCACTCTGTCTGAATAAGCTTTTGTTTGCTCTCTGTCTTCTTCTCTTTTAATCTCTCCTTCTATTCCCATCTTCTTTAGTCTTTTGAGGGCTGCTGCCCTGTTACTTCTCTCTTCATTGCAAAATAAGTCATATGCTATGTTAAAGTAATAGTCCAAGGTTGTATCATTCCTCTTTTCAAAGGCATCTTTTATTATATCATGGTCTATTGAAGGAGTATAGACATCGCCTCTTTCCATGGCTTTTTCAATGAGAAGTTGTTTCATTTCAAGGTTTCTAGCGCCCATGTTTATGGCGTTCACATGAGAGCCGCTTGATACTGTCCTGTAAATTTCCTCATTTATCTTTTTCAGATACCACTGTGCAACCAGCTCTGCTATGGGCGACCTCATATAGTTGGCTGTGCACACAAATTCTATCACTCTCTGCTCAATATCTTTTGGCATGGATTTGGGGGCTTGGTTTGAGTTATATAAAAGTTTTGTTTATCACCACCCTTGGATAGTTATATAAGAAAAGACGAGATAAAGGATATAATAGAAACATTTATATATTTCCTTCTGCCTAAATCTTTTAGTCAATAATAATTATTTTTTCGGGGGGTTTATTTGAAGAAGACTATTCGTATTGATACGCCTCTAGCAGAAGTTACGCTGAGGAAATATGAGAAGCCTAAAAATCTTTCTAAGAGAGAGCTTGTTCGCAAGATTTGCCTGAGCCTGGGACTGCTACAGCCAGGCGACTCAAGGGATGTTATTGTGGATGTACTGGAGGTAATGCTTGAGACAAAAGAGGAGTTAAGCTCAACAGAGGTTGAGAGGGCAACCATTGAGAACAGGAAGAAGAACAAGCTCAAGATGCTGGGAATAGCGCCCTCTAACATAAGGAGACAGCTTCTAAGACTAAGGGACCTGTTCATTGTTGAGAAGATAAAGAATAACTACAGGATAAAGGAGAACAGCACCCTCCTGAGCCTGTTCGAGGAGAACCTTGAGGAGTACTACCTAACCAGCATTCTCAACAGAGTGAAAGAGTACCTGAGAGAAGCTGATAAAAACTTTAAGTGAGTTCTTAAAATGACCTATGAGCCGCAAGAAGACTCTTATCTTCTTTTGGAATATGTTAAAAGGCTAGCCCATGGCAAGGTGCTGGACATGGGGACTGGCTCAGGCATTCTGGCCAGGGAAGCTGTTTACAGCAATGAGGTGGAAGAGGTTGTTGCTGTTGACATAGATGAAGAGGCTGTTAGAGAGCTGAAAAAAGATGATATTAAGAAGCTAAGGGCCTTTCAGTCAGACTTGTTTGCTAATATCACTGAGAGGTTTGACACCATTGTTTTTAATCCTCCTTATCTCCCTATTGATGAGATGGACAGGGATGCTGCTCTTGACGGCGGGGTAAAGGGCTATGAGGTCATTGAGATGTTCCTGAAAGAAGCAAAAAAGCACCTGAAAAAGAACGGCTTTATCCTCATGCTCTTCAGCAACAGGACAGGCAAGAGAGAGATTGACCGGATTATCAGAGGAAAGGGCTATAAGTTCAAGCTCATAGGAGAAAAAAGCCTTGACTTTTTTGAGCAGTTATATGTCTATAAGATTGAGAAGAAGTGATTATACACCTGCTTTTATAAGAGAGCCAAAAAAGAAGATTATAAAGCCTATAACCGCGCCTATCATTAGAAAAGTAAAGAGCCACAGCCATAGTTTTGTCCCGAACCCCATATTCATAATAAAATTAGAATGAAAGTATAAAAAGTTTTTGAAATAAAAGGTACATTGGTTAGCATCAGTTTGCGAGGGCATACTTCAGCTTAATAATCAAAGCGGAGTCGGGGGACGCCCCATCCGGGGGAACGTAGCTCTCTTGGGAAGTAAGCGCGGCCCGAGCCGATGCTAACCGCCGGAAAAGTAAAAATGGAAATCTATGCAAGAGGAAAGAGGGGAGTTGTGTACAAGAAGGGCAAGATATGCATCAAGGAGAAGAATCCCCGCAGTGCAGTTGACACTCTGGAGAATGAAGTCAAGTACCTGCAGCTGCTGAATAAGAACGGCATTGGCCCTAAGTTTATCAAGTATAAGAATAAAAAGCTTTACAGGGATTTTGTTGACGGAGTAAGGATACAGGAGTTTCTTGAGCAGGAGAAGAGCAAAAAGAAGATTGTTAGTGTTCTCAAGCAGGTGCTGGAGCAGTGCAGAAAGATGGATATATTGGGTGTTAACAAGCAGGAGCTCACTAACCCTTACAAGGACATTCTTATAACAAAGGGCAATAAAGCTGTGATGATAGACTTTGAGAGGTGCAGGGAGTCTAAGAAGCCCAAGAATGTTACTCAGTTCCTGCAGTACATTGCCAGGAACAAGCCCTTGCTTGAGAGCAGGGGGTTCAGGATTGATAAGAAGAAGCTGATAAGGCTGGGCAAGAAGTACAAGGGTAAACCTGATGATAAGAGCTTTAAGAGCGTAATTAATTACTTCTAAGTAGTAATAAAACCGAAAGCTTTATAAACACAGAAAGCTATATATAAGAGAGTGTTAGAGGTGTAATGACATGAATGGGAATGTAATGGTTGAAGCAAGAACTCCAATTCTAGTTAAAGATACAGATATCTGGACACCTCCACAAAAAGGAGAAATATTTCTGCCAAATGGAAGAGGAGGATACGAACTCCAAAAACCACTGGAAGAAAGAGTAGACCATGAAATAAAAGTAAAAAAAGGCATATTAAGCAAAGATAAAGTAGTGGTTGACGGAAAAACCTTTGTTGGAAAAAAACAAGGTAAGGTGGTTATTGCTGAAAATTATAGACCAAGCCAATTATCAAAAATCGCTGGTGTTGCTGTCCTAGGACTAGCAACAGCAGGAGGAATAGGAAGCCTAGTTAGTTGCAGTAAAAGAGATAACCCGGTAGGCCCAAGTCTGCCTCAGAATTATAATATCAGAGTACACCACTGCATAGAAGGAGAAAAAAGCATGATAACCAAAACAGCAGTGCCAGGAGAATACTTAACTGTAAACATAAGTGAATCAGGCCTAAGCAACATTGACACAAACTGGATAGCTGCATTTGAACCAAATGTAAAAGACTTTATAGATATAGGGCGTAACGGCTCAGTAGCCATCCGAACAGACCAGAACCACACAGAATATGCTGTGATGGTTTTTAACAAACTTGTGCAAAATCAAATAACCGGACTCACACCCGAGTATGATTGGATGTATGATCAGAATGCAAAACTCTGGAATAACAAGACAAGACATTCTATTTACAGAAGAGACTTGGATAATGTAACAGAGAAATTTAATCTTAGCATACCAGACAATGACTGGCAGTATGTTATTAATCATTTTAAGGATGTGCTGGGCATTAACTCAAGAGGTGCATTATATATTAACACAAGTAATGACCATTCAAAAGATGACTTTCCTTATGGTTATGCTATCTGTTATTGGCAGGGAAAAAGAGTTGACGGGCTCCATGGAGGCCCTGAAGGAGTTGTTGTTGATCCTGAACGATTAGATGCCTCCTCAGCTAGGCGCGGTGTAGGTTTTGCAGAGATGTTTGAGCAGCTCACAGGCACACAGAACATTGGAGGAAGACCATCCAGTATGGTAATCCAATCCCAAGGAGAACCACTTACTAACCTCAGAGACCTGCTCAACTTTGTGTACGCCATAAAAGCAGGAAGCGCAGAGTCAACAGGCGGAATTTCTGTGCGTATAGGCTTTAAATAAATACCCTCTTTCTTAAATAAATTAGAATATTCTATTATTATACCAAAAACTATTTATATACTAAAACTTATAGATTATATATAATCATATATAAAGAAAAGGTGGTGGGTGATATGGTTAAGAATCCAATAATTCGAATATTAGTTATAGTATCTGTTTTGTTTTTATTCATAAATATTAATTCTGGTGTTGTGCAGGGAAATATTTATCTTGATGGTTGTGATAAGTATAATTGCTTTTGTTATGGGGCGGGGTCAGTATGCATGGGAAGTTCACTAAACAGGGAAGGTTGGTGTAAACTTCCTTCTTGTGACTATGAGGAGGACATATGCTGTTGTAATTACCAATGTGATGATTGCATAGGAAGCTCTTCCTATTGTAGTAAAGATACTGACTGCTGCGGTACTAATAAGTGTAGTAACAATCGCTGCTGTCCTGATGGTGAAACCTATGATGGTTCGAACTGTGTTGTTAGTGGTCCTGAAACCTGTGAGGATGCTGGTAACACTGCAGAAGGAGACACTTACTGCACTAACCTAAATCCTGACAAACCCTATTGCTGCGGTGCTGCAGGCAGTGGTCATTGCGAAGAATGCTGCAACCGCGATGACTGTGGTTTTTGTGAGAGATGCGCTACTGGTGGAGGCCAAGGAACCTGGAACTGTGTCTACCAAAGCGCTAGCGCAGACTTAAAAAATGAATGCCCTGGCCCTTCTGCTTACACATGCGACACTATCTGCCAAAGATCAAGGCTCTCAGGCGATTGTGACGGTGCTGGTGCTTGTGAAACAGAAACAGACTACACAACAGCCAGCTATGTCTGTTCTGGCGGTAATGAAATCTTCCCAACAGCTTCAGATAACTGCGGAGTTGACACTAGTAACTGCAACGCAGGTGCCTGCTCTGCAACAATATACTACCGTGCCTGCCAAGCAAATAATGGTATCTGCAGAAGCGACAATAACGGCGCCACAACAGCCACAATAACAGCCAACTCAGGCAGGAGCTTAACAAATACTTGCGGAGTAAACGGAAATACCCTATGCGATAACACCTGGAGATGCGGTACTGGAAGCGGAAATAATAACTATGGTAATGGAGGACAATACAGTTGCCAAGGCCTCTGTGACGGCAGCGGCACTTGTGACTATGCCACCAACTGTGCGAACTGCGGCGCAGGAACCTGCACTGACTCAGGAGACGCCTGGAACATTCAAGAAACAGTCACTGTAAGCGGAGGATGCGCCTCAGGCACATGCATAGCCGGCTCAACAGATTATAATGATTACTGCGAAGCCAGCGGCAACAATGTAGTCCACGACAGACAATGCAATGGAAACAGCCTAGGCACTGATGCCACCGCAGACTGTGACAATGCTGACACAAACACCTGCTGGTGCACAGCATCAACCTCAACCCTAACAGAGGACTGCAATGACTGGGACTGCAACACCGGAAGATGCAGAGACTCAGGAAGCAACTACAACAGAAACACATGGAACTGCGGGGCCTGGAGACAATGCACCTCAGAAACCTGCCAAGGAAACGACTACACATGCTACAGAACCAACAACGGCATATGGAACTGGTCCTCAACAGCTGAACCCACAGAAACAGCATGCACAGACACCTATGACAATGATTGCGATGGTGATGTTGACCGGATGGACTGCGACTGCGGAGTCTCAATAACCTCTATCACCGCTCCCCCCACAGCAGACTCAGGAGAAGTAATAACAGTTGAATGCGGCTCCAGCGTAGGACCTACCAACTGCATAAGCGCAACCATAAGCGGAAGAAACTGCACCTGGACAGGAGCATGGAACGGCAACAACGCAGTCTTCAACTGCGGAATAACCAACACCTGCCCAACCACAGAAACAGCCAGATGCTTCGTAGACAACAGATGCTGCGCATTAAACCCCTCAGAAATGACCAGCAATGTCGATGTTGCCTGCGGCAACTGCAATGACTACTCAACCCAAGCAAACTGTGAAGACGACACCAGATGCGACTGGTGCCAAGACTGCGAGAATGACTACGGAGGAATCTACTCAACTTCCCTAAAATACTGGAATGAACCAGACCAATGCATGAACACAGGAAACTGCGACCCAGGAACCCCAGACTACTACTGCTACCTAAACAAATGCACTGCAGAATGCGACACCACAAGAGGAGGATGCAACACCACAACAAGATGCAACCCAGTAACCAACATCTATGAAACAAGAACCTGGAACTGCGAAGCCAACTGCACATGCACATACGGCAACTGGATACCAGGAACATGCACAGAATCCATGCTCTACTGCACAGCAGAATGCAATGCCACCCAATGCGAACCAGGATGCACAGGCAGA
>Ga0114922_10002686_pt1 | contig 16616 bp, 10 predicted proteins | sample AartaG_FD_100975 | JGI IMG/M metagenome (GOLD analysis project Ga0114922, IMG submission 100975) | Deep subsurface microbial communities from Aarhus Bay to uncover new lineages of life (NeLLi) - Aarhus_00045 metaG | ecosystem: Environmental > Aquatic > Marine > Oceanic > Sediment | place...
CACCCGGCAAACCTACTTCAGCGGCAACGCGGTCAGGATGGCCGCCGACGAGGTCAAGGACCAGCTTCTGGAGGTAGCCGGCGGACACCTGGAAGTCCATCCGCACGAGATCACGCTGGCCGGTGGATTCGCGTCGGTGACCGCTGAACCCGGCCGCCGGGTGGCCATCCGCGATCTGGTGGCCCAGGCCCGCCGTCGCGGGTACGAACTCGACGCCCAGGCCCTGTTCAAGCCGCGAACGGTCTGCGAGGACTTCGACACCGGCCAATCGCCGCGGGCCTTTGTCACTTATCTGTTCGGAGCCCACGTCAGCCAGGTGCTGGTCGATGTCGAGACCGGCGAGGTCAAGGTAGAACGGCATGTCGCCTGTCACGACGTCGGCAAGGCCATCAATCCCCAGGCCGTCGAGGGCCAGATCGCCGGCGGCGTGGCCCAGGGGATCGGCATGGCCCTGATGGAGGAAGTGGTCACCCGCCAGGGGCGGATTCTGAACCCCAACTTCACCGACTACATCCTGCCCACCATCCACGACGTGCCGCCGGTCGAGTGCCTCATTCTCGAGAACGACGACCCCGGCGGCCCGTTCGGCGCCCGCGGAGTCGGCGAGCCGCCGCTGATCGGCGCCGTCCCAGCCGTGCTGTCAGCCATAGGCGACGCCATCGGCCTGGCCCCCAACCGCCTGCCCTGCACCCCGGAACGAGTCTGGCGCATGATCCAGGAGGCTGGTGGTAACCGAAGCTGAATTGAAACCGCGGATGAACGCGGACGAACGCCGCTGAATGCCGCACCCCGTCACGCTGATTCCAGCCCCGACCGACCCACACAGACAACCGTGCAAGGCGTTAGCCCCGGCGGCTCGGAGATGGCCCCGGCAGACCCCAAGCCTTCCGTGTATGTCGTGGGCGAGGATACGCATTTGCCCGTAAGGGTTCGTAACGTTCCCACTAACGCTGGGCGGCAGGATTGCCGACCAGTAGCTTCTCTAGCGACCCGAACGTGAGCACCTTCAGGCTACCCGTAGATCCAACTAATCGTTCGAACCGAACCGCATCCAAACGGCAAGGGGTCTTCACAAACCGACCTGGCTGGGCCAGCAAGACAATCTCGATGGGTCCTCTCCCTTCCTGAAACCTTCGGCCAAAGCGAATCCAAACGAGAATATCGGCCCGTAAGTCTTTGGATTTGAACTCCTGGAAGGCGTGCTCGCCAGTTGCCTTGACCTCTACCCGCTTCTGGTCCCCATCTGCATTGGCAAGTCGAACATCGCATTCCATGCCGCCAGACATAGCACTCCAGCCTGGTCCGAACAGGCGTTCCGACGACGCAATTACGATGGATTCGCTGAAGATTGAGGGTAATGGCGGAAACTGTATGTGCTTTGCAGCATCGTTCTGCTTGCGCAGGCGTTGAATTGTGCGAAACGCTTGGACCAGGGCCGCATCAAGCTGGAGTATCTCACGAGGCGTTAATGGGATGCGCCCTTTCCCCGCACGCCGAGAACCTCGGTCAAGATTCCTCCGTGCACGCTTAGCCATGCGATTTCCTGCCCGCCGCAGATCTTTCAGCGCTAGCAAGAATCTTTGACGGCTTCTCCCCCAGCGCCCGCGCGAGACGTTCGAGTACGTCTACGGTCGGCGACTTTTTCCCACGTTCCAGCAGGCTGATGTAGGTACGGTGCACGCCGGAAAGCAGGGCCAGGCGTTCTTGGGTAAGAGCACACTCTTCGCGAAGACGGGACAACCTTCTCGCTAAGGCATCTCGCAACGTCAAGGATGCACGATCGTCAGGCATGCCGTCAGGGTAAAGGCTGGACGACCGCTCGTCCTCAGACTAAAGTCTGCAAGGTCGATTATGATGAAGCCCTCAGGCGTACGGAGGTTGCACCCGATGGACGGCTTGGATCGCTTGGTGTGCCGGGGTTGCGGCAAAGTGCTGGAAGGTGGCCGAAGAGTTCGACTATCCGTACTCGAGGATTCAGGCGGAGAGGTCCTCGAATTCCGGTCGTGGTACTGTTGTCACGCTTGTATGGGGCACGATCTCTTCCAACATAACGCACCCCAGACTGCCACCGGACTTTGTGCGAGCGACTGTTGTCTGGTTCCCTGACTGGTCCCTAGACCGCGTGGTCGCTTCTGGGCGGCCAGTTGTTATGCAAGCACCCGGGCTGCTCCGAAAGACGCGCTGGGTCAATGCAGCGGCCCTGCCAAGCAGCACCATTCGGGAGACCAGAGGAAAGAGCACCTCTGAACAGGCTCCCCTCACGCTGTCGCAGCGTGCAGATCGTGCCAGGCCCGAGCTTCTCGAGTTGGTCGGTCGAACCGTCCGCGCAGCGGATGTTCGCTCTGCCCGTCTTCGCACCTTGGCCAGGCCAAAGCGGCTATGAGTTCGCATTGGCCGGAGCACGCACCCCCACTCAAGCAGAAGGCGGGCTGGCATCCTTGGCCGATTGGGGCTCAGAGTCGAAGCCCCGTGGCGCCCGGGTTGTTGCGGGGGCGGGTCAGAGGCGCATCCCAAACCGGCGGCATCCGTCCGTCCCCCACACTCGCTTGCGCGAGCCCTGGGGGGCATCCCTGACCGCCGGCAGACATGAGTCGGGTTCGAGTGCTCCAGTACACCATGGCGACCCAACCAGCGCCACGCCACCCGCCGACTTGGGCACGAACCCCCGCACACCAACTCCTTCGCGGACGGATGACCACGAGCGTTGTTTCACCGGGCCGCTACCGCAGACTCCTTCGCAAGATTGCCAGGAACAGCGGAGCGCCGACCAGGGCGGTCACCACTCCGATGGGCAGCCGGGCCGCACCGACCTCCCGGCCAACCAGATCGCTGTAGACGAGCGGAAGGAACATCGTCAACCAGTCGCAGACGATCAGAAACGTCCCGCCCAGCAGCGCAGAGACCACCAGCAGCAGGCGCTGGTCGGCACCGAACATTCGCCGGGCGGCGTGCGGCACGATCAGCCCGACGAATCCGATCGGACCGCAAACAGCCACGACCGAGGCTGTGGCCAACGAAGCGAAACCAATGCACAACCCCTGCAACCGCGCCGGGTTCACCCCCCGCGTCGCCGCGATCTCCTCACCCAGGGCGTACTGGTTCAACGCCCGGGCCTGCATCAGCAACACGCTCCACGAGACCACGGCAAAGGGCAGGGCCATCAGGAGTTCTTCGTTGCCCACCGCCGCCACCGAGCCCATCATCCAACGTATGATGGCCAGGGCCTCCTGCTCGTCAGAAAGGTACTGCACGAACATCATCAACGCCGTGCAGAAAAAGCCGATGGTCACCCCGCCCAGCAGCAGGCTGTTACTGGACAATCCGCGCGTCGCCCGGGCCAAAAGAGCCACCGCCGCGACTACCCCCGCCGATCCCACGAACGCGCACAGCATCACCGGCGATATCCACAAGAGCGTACCGGCGAATCCGAGCTTGATGGCAATGAGCGCCCCCAACGACCCGCCGCTGGCGATCCCCAGGGTGTACGGCGTGGCCAACGGATTGCGAAACAACGTCTGAAACACCGCCCCGCACAGCGACAGCGTAACGCCCGCCACCAGGGCCTTGAGCGCCCGCGGCAGGCGCAGGCGAAACGCGATGTAGTACTCGTGCCCCGGATCATCCGCCTGGCCCGGCGACTGCCAGGCCTCGATAACCCCCGGCCGACGAACGCCGACCCCGGGACTCAGGAAGACTGCCGCCAAGGCCGCCGCGGCGCATAGACCGACCGACCAGGCGAATCGCCGCGGCCCGAGCGGCCTCATCGCCCACTTCTCACTTCTCACTTCTCACTTCTCACTTCAGGTGTCACCAGCTTGTCATCTGATACCGGCAGGACCCAGCGACGCCCTCCGTCCAAGTTCTCCACCGTGCGGAACCGTACACGATACACGCCCTCGAGAACTCCCGGTTTGAGCACCTCTTCCGGGCCACCGCAACCGACCGCGGCGCCCTCCGCCAGCAGCAGCAATCGGTCGCAGAACTGGCCGGCCAGGTTGAGGTCGTGTGTGGCCACCATGATGGCCAGCTCCCGGGTCGCCGCCAGCGAAGCCAGGATCGAGAAGATGTGCAACTGATGGTACGGGTCCAGGGCGGAGGTCGGCTCGTCGAGCACCAGCAACCGCGGTTGCTGGGCCAGGGCGGCGGCCAGGTGGACCCGCTGGGCCTCACCGCCCGAAAGCGTCTCCACCCGGCGGTCCGCCAACTCGAGCAGCTCGGTCAGACGCAAGGCCTCCTCGGCGATCCGAAAGTCCCGGGCCGACTCGAACAGACGGTATCGGCGATAAGGAAACCTGCCCAGCAACACAATCTCCCGGGCTGTCGCCCACGCCGGCGCCCCGGGACGCTGTGGCAGAAATGCCGACCGCCGGGCACGATCCAGGCCCGGCAGCCGCCCAACTTCTTGTCCTTCAAGAAGCACCCGTCCCTCGTTCGGATTCAACAACCCCACGCACAGACGCAGCAAGGTGCTCTTGCCTGATCCGTTGGGGCCGATCACGCCCCACAACTGCCCGGCGGCCACGTGAAGATCGATCGGCCCCAAAAACTCAGCCTGCCCGGGATACCCGAACCGCAGGCCGTCCGTTCGCAGGATCGCCTCCAGCTCAGCGCTCATCCAAAACCACCTCGGGGTGAAAACACGCCGCCAGACGACGGGCCATCCGGGTAATGCGCGGCGAGGGAATTAGAGCATAATCCTCCGTCACCAGGTACACCCGGCCGGTCTGCACAGCCGGCAGCGGCCCGACCGATCGCCATTGCTCCATGACCAAAGCCCGCACCTCTTCGCCTGCCTGGCCACCCGGCATCACCTCCACAATGACCTCCGGGGCGCGGACCAGTACCTCCTCCGCGCTGACTTCCGCGTACCGCACCTCCAGATCGCCGAAGATGTTCTCCCCGCCGGCGACCTCGACCAGGTCGGCCAGGTAGGACCCCTGCCCGATCGTGTAAATCTCGCGGACAGGCCCCGGCGGGCGCATCGTCAACAAAAGCACCCGCGCCCCCGGCTGATCGCCTACCTGCCGGCGGATCACCTCCAGCTCGCTACGGATACGCTCGGTCAGGGAAGCTGCCTCATCGCCGAGCCCGAGCAACTCGCCAATCTCCTGGATCGCCCGGTATAGGTCCGGCAGCGTATCGGCCGGGTCCTCGTACACGCGGATGCCGTTGTCCCGACATAGACGTTTCAAGGCCTCGCTGCTGCCCCGGGTCATCAATAGATCCGGCCGCAAGCTCAGAATCTGCTCGAAATCCGGATCATGCTTTCCGCCGACCTTCGGTAACCCTTCCACCTGGGCCGGATACTTGCTGAACCGGCTCACCCCCACCAGCCGGTCACCGGCACCAAGCTCGAACATGATCTCCACCGAGCTCGGCGCCATGGCCACTATCCGCACAGGCACACCCTCCGCGAGAGGCTCACGCTGGACCCGTGCCCTATCCGTTGACCTCCACAACACGACCGCCGCAATCAGCACTCCCAGTACTGATAAGCCCGAAATCCAAAGCCCCGCCCGCATGACGACCTCTTCAACCCGCCGCTACCAGACGCCACCACCTCCACGCCGTCAAGGCCTCTCGGCTTACGCCTCAACAAGCCCGCAAAACCAACAGCACGGCCCCCGCCTTCACGCCCGGCACGCCATCGACCCTCCTACAACGCAAACGCCCCACCCGCGCTGCCCTCCTCATCGTGAGCCAACCGCCATGGACCGTTTCCACACCTGCCCACAATCTCGGTAGACTAGGCAAAACGGCGTTATCAGTACTGGTAATGCGGTTTCTGCCTCCTCGCCGACGCCGGTTACTCCAGTTACTCCGGCGTCAGACCCAAGTGATCCGCGATGCGGTCAAAGTCGTCGAGCGAATAATACTCGATCACGATCCGGCCGGTGCCCTTGCGCCGCCCTTCCTGCACGGTCACTTTCGTGCCCGTGGCCAGCGACAGACGGTGCTCGAGGTCCCGGATGTTGGCAGATTTCTCCGCTCGGCCTCTGGCCCGCGCCGCCGATCGCTCTTGACCTCGCTTCTCGCGGCGAACGATCTCCTCGAGAGCCCGCACCGACAGGTCGTGGGCCGCCACCGCTTTGGCCAGCCGGCGACGGCTCTCATCGTCGCCCACCCCCACGATACACCGGGCATGGCCCATGGTGATCCGCCCCGCCGCCGCTAAGTCCTGAATGTCCTCCGGCAGGTCCAGCAGCCGGAGGTAGTTCGTAACCGTGGTGCGATCCTCGCCCAGACGTTCCGCCAGCCCCTCGGCCGTTACGCCAAAGTCGTCACAATACCGCCGGTAGGCCCGGGCCCGGTCCACCGGGTTTAGATCCTCGCGCTGCAGGTTCTCGATCAGGGCCATCTCCAGCATGCCCTGCTCGTCCACGTCCCGGATGACCACCGGCACCTTGCGTATGCCGGCCACCTTGGCCGCCCGCCAACGCCGCTCGCCGGCGATGATCTGCAGCTTACCGCCGATTTGGCGCGCGCTTATGGACTGAATCATGCCACGATTACGCAAAGAGTCCGCCAGTGAACGCACATCCTCATCGGACATCGAGGACCGCGGTTGAAACGGGTTCGGGCTCAGCGCCTCCACATCGACCAACGCCGGTCGCCCTTGCGACAACCCGTCCTCGGGCGAGACCTGCGGCCCGGGGAAAGGCTCCGCCACGCCGGATTCCCGTGCACTCCGCAGGTCGCTGACCAGCGACTCAAGACCCCGACCGAGACGTCTCGTGGTTTTGGACATGTCGCCCTCCCTGGCTCACGCGGAGGAATGAGAAGAAACTGACCTCCCGATACAGATCAGCAATAGCGCGTTTCGCCCCAAGTTTAGCCACATACGAGGCAGCCGCCACCCAAAAACCGTGGAAAAACGAATCGCCCGGGCTCCGCGACACGACGGAGGCGCGCAGGCCCAGATTGCGAGCCGGCCCGGATTCCCGGGCAAAGCAAGGCCCGCCCTCGGCCGGCGCAAGTCACCGCGGAGGACACACAGGCAAGAAGCAACATTTAGGAGTTGTCGCCGAACGGAGGATTGCTTGCTGTCGAAGGCGAGCGCGCCGCCACGCCGCCGTTGTCCTTTCTTGGACAACACTCTGGCTTCTCGGCGCATCTGCCGTCCGCATAATGCCAGCCGGCCCACATGGTGGGCTGGCGCCGTCGCCGGGACGTTCCACGTGAAACGTCGCGGCGGCGCCTAGGAAGCCGTTTCACGTGAAACCTCGCTAGATCCCTGAGCGCGTCTCACGAGAAGACGTCGGCCGCACTCACGCCCGCCCCACACCGGCCTCCGGTTCCCTCACGGCCTCCCCGATCGACCGTGTGGTTCCCCCAGCATGGGCCTGGCAATAAGCCGCCTTTGACCTCAGAGGGTGTTTGACAAGCCTCGGTCAATGCGTCCGGCACGCGTTTGACAAAGCGCCGTAGCGGCCCTTCGGGCTCCCGCCTTGGTCGCCCTCAGCCTCGCAGGCCGTTGGGAATACGGTGTACCCGCGCCCCGACGGCCGGCGGACGCGAGCCGCTACTTCTCAAACGCCCTCTGAATAATCCGTGATAGGCAAGGGAAGCGCATTGAGCCGGGCAGCGGCCCTCGAGGCGGCTAGTGCTACGTGACAGCTCGATTGATGGGATGGCACTGTCCCGCCGAAGGTGGGGTAGTGGGCGGATGCGGGGCCGGTCATCAGGGCGCGGGGTACACCCACGGCCCAGCTTCGCTGGACCGTGCCACCCCCGGTCGCAAGCCAATCCATCAAATCAGCTGTCATGGAGCACTAGTGCTGCGACACTCGTGATTTGATGGGGAATACGGGCACCGCCGACGCACGGATGAAGCTCAAACGGCTTTACCCATCAATTGAGTAGTGTCGCAGCACTAGCTCGCAAGACTGCTTCCGGCCGGTCGCTCAGGCGGGGCATCCTGGCCCGCGACCCGGGTGTTGAGACCGCCAGTATAGTAGCACGAACATAGCCAGACATGGCACGCCACTGGACGCGTCGTAACGGCCTCGTAGCAGGCTCCTAATATGACAGCCCTAGATTGCCCAGAACGAAGCGAGCCGCGGGCTTCAGCCCGCGCGGCGCCCCCGTTTTTGAGGCACCAGGGCTACCCAAGACCGCGCAGGCTGAAGCCTGCGGCTCGCTAAGGGAGATTCTAGCGCTGTCATACTAATGTTGTCTGCTTCACGGCTGCCGTCTCGCGCCTGCAAAGGGTTTGGTGTACGAGCCGTGCGGATCGCCGTCGCGGCCACCCTGGGCGCGGCCGGTGCGCAAGGTTTCGCCGACGTCGTCCATGCGCAAAACCGGCGGGAGCGAGACAGCGTTGGACATGATAAAGGTGGTGCTTCCGCGTGTGGAAAGGGCGCCATGGGTGCTTTCCACGTCGACGAAGAAGGAGAAGAACTTGCTGCCGCAGGCATAGCCGTCTTTGAGGCTGACGATCACGTCGGCCGGGTTGTCCACCAGGCATCCCGGCTCGAACGCGCACCAGATACGATGCAGGGCATCGGGGTAGGGATGTGTTGTGGTGGCTTCGAACCAGTCGCGATCGGCCACCGTGCCGTCGGCGGCCACCTTTCCCTCGGCGGCCAGGCGATCGAGGACCGGCAGCAGCCCAAGCGGATCCGCCGAGATTGCCCGGTAGACGAAGCGATCATCGAGCCGGTGGATCTCCGCCTCTCCGGTGCGGTTCCGAACGATGATGGGCGCCGGCGTGCCGGCATCGGCTGGTCGCGCCGCTCGGCACATGACCAGATCGGTGGCCTGGTGCTTCAGGACCGCCTCAGCCGCCTTTTCGGGTGAGGGCGTGTGGATCACGGCGCAGGTGACCAGGCCATAGGTGGGCATGACCACGTCAGCCTGGTCACGGATGGATTTGCTGATCCGCAGGCCGGCAGCGCGCAGGACAGGTTTGAGGCTGATTCGCTTGCAGGCGGTCAGCTCGTGGCCATGGTCGGCCAGTAGTGTGAAGCGCACCTTGCCACGTCGCTGATGGGTCACCTGTTCGCACAGGGCCTCGATGGTTTCGAGGTATTCGCGGATGGCCTCACGACCGCCCCGAGTCCCCAAGCCGGCCGTCGCGACGGAATACATGCGGGTCGTGCCGCTCTGGGCTTCGGCGATGGTCCGGGCGAAGCCGTCCAGCTCGTGGCGCCAGACGGCCGACGGGTCGAGATAGGCCAGCGCGTCCCAGTTCGTGCTGCAACGATAGTCCACCGCCGGCGTCCAGGGCGCGTTGCGACCGCTAAGGTAAACGTCGTTGGCGTTGCTGAGACGGTTGCGCTCGATGTTGTAGTAGAGGGCTTCGTACCCCAGGCACGGGCCGGCCCGAAAAACCCGGCCCAGAGCCAGGTCGGTCAGCGCGGGGAATACACTGATGAGCCGAGAGGGCGGAGCGAAGAGGCGGAACCGACCCTGGTCGTAAAGCTCCCGGATAACCTCGAACGGTACGCCGTCGAGGATGATGACCACGTGGAGGATATCAGGCGGCAGCGGCCCGGTGCCGGGCAGCGACTCGGCGCCGGGCAGCGGTCCGTCGATCCGCACGGCCGTGTCGGGCCGGCCGTCGCCGTCGTCGTCGAAATGCAGAGTCGTCTTGCGCCCGTCGGGGCCGACGTCCTGCCAATAGTCGTCTCGGCCGTCGCCGTCCAGGTCAAAGGCCAGCCGGTGGTCGCCCGCCTGAACTGGCTGTTGGGGGAAGTGCGGCCAGCGGCTGCAGCCGGCCATAGCACAGGACAGCAGCAGCCCGAGAACCGCCGCCCGACGGACCTGCCTGCCGCAGCCAACAGCGCCCCTGCCTTGCTGCGTGAGCATCCGCTGAGCCGTCCGTAGACTCATCGTCGCTTCCCCTGCGGGCTTTGGACTATCCCATTCCCTGGGCATTGCGCCGCCGAGGGTAGCATCGTGCGCAGGGATCAGCCACCATCGCACCCGGCGACCGGCGCCGGCGCCGGCGCCGGCGCGGTGAAGGGCGCGGCGCCGGCGTTGGCGGCGCCCGGTTCTGGCGTCGGGCCCCCGCCAGGTTGGACACCGCCGGCCGGTGACGGGATGGCGCAGAGCTGTCGGCTGAACCTGCGGGAGAAACCTGGAGGAACTAAAGTACCGTTGTGGGGATCGTTTGTGGTAGACTCTCTGTGTCGCAGGGGCCGGCCAAAAAAAACGGGAGTGTTAAGCAGCGCCCCCGGCGTGTTACGCAAGCGGTTTGGTGGGGCAGCGGCAGGGCATAGAGTCGCGGCCGGTCCTCCGGCCGGTGGTGAATGGACCTGTCCAAGTCGCACATCAGCGGAGGTTCGAACATGAAATGCATCGTCAGGGTTATGGCTTGTTCTGTGGTGGCGCTGATATTGGCTGCCCCGGCCGGGGCCTTGGAGCTGGGTGACCAGGCCCCGCCGCTGGCAATCAAGGAGTGGATCAAGGGCAAACCGGTGGACCTGGAGAACGTCCAAGGGAGTAAGGTCGTGGTGCTCGAGTTCTGGGCGACCTGGTGCGGGCCCTGCCGGGCGAGCATCCCCTACCTGACCGAACTCCAGCAGAAGTTCCAGAAGGAGGTCATCGTCATCGGGGCCACCCGCGAGGACCCGAATAACACCCTCAAAAACGTGCAGCGTTTTGTCCGCCGGCAGGGCGACAAGATGGGCTACACCATCGCCTTCGACGGCGGCGCCACCGCCCGCAGCTATATGGCGGCGATGGGCATGCACAGCATCCCCACCGCGTTCGTGATCGACAAGGAGGGTCGCCTGGTCTGGGTGGGCAGCCCGTTCGCCAATCTGGAGGAGGTGGTGGTCAGAGCTATCGGCGGCAAGATCGACCTGGCCCTGATGAAGAAGATCCAGAAAGCCAGGCGGGCGAAGGGGCTGGCCTTGAAACTGGAGGACTGGCCCGGGGCCCTGGAGGCGATCGACAAGTACGAGGAGCTGGCCGACCCTTCCGACGAGGAACTGGAGGAGCTGGACTGGCAGCGCTTCGAATGCCTGGCCAAGAACCGCCGGACGCGCAAGAAGGGGCGCAGCTTCGGCGAGAAGCTGGTGCAGCGGTCCCGGATGGCCCCTGCGCTGAATGAGTATGCCTGGGAGATGCTGACCGACGACGACTACCGGGGCAAGTTCGACGCATTGGCCCTGGCGGCCGCGGAAAAGGCCAACAAGCTGACCGGCGGCAAAGAGGCGGACATCATCGACACGCTGGCCCGGGCCAGATTCGTGCTGGGCGACATGCAGGAGGCCATCAGGCTGCAGAAGCAGGCCATCGGCAAAGCCGACGAGGACGAACAGGGAATCTACGAGGAGACGCTCGAAGAGTACGAGGAGGGCGCGGAGCAGTAGCGAACGGGAATAAGGCACCAACGCGGCAAGGCAACCAGGCAACGGGGATTCTGGATGACATAACCGCGATTTGCCCCGATTTCGCGTGGCGGGTCTGGCTGAGTGGATGCGACTTGGCAGAGCAGCTTGACGCACGCCGCCGGGCAGCCAAGCCGCATGGTGCATCAGCAATTCGCTATCACGTACCCCGATCTCCGTGCGGAACGCGGCGGAAAAGTCGCAATGTCCCCTTTTTGCCAAAGTTATCGCCGCCCAACCGCGCCGGATCAGCCGCCTGCGGCTCAATATCGCCCCGGCCAACGGCGACAAGCAAGGCGCGTAAGCCCCGGCGCCCGCACTGGACGGCGTCGGGCTCTGGACGTAGGCTACTGGAGCCGGTGGTCTATGGTCGAGAATAGGTGACTGTTGCCGGTTCGTGGATTCCTGGTTTAGTTCCTGGACCACGAAAACGGAAGGGTAATACGACTGTAACGAGGACGCCCAACAACCGAGCATCCAAGTCGACAATGGCCGCAGCAACCCATCACTATCCGGGAGCCAAGAGCCACGAGCTACTTCGCTTTTCCGTACATCTACAACAACGGTACGAAGCCATGACGTCACCCGACGACCGTAAGCGTCGAGGCCAGTTTTTCACCCCCGCAGGCGTCGCCAACTTCATGGCTGGGCTCTGTTCGACGTTTCCCAGACGCCTTGCTGTCGTCGACCCTGGGGCGGGGAGCGGAACCCTCTCGGCCGCGGTCTGCGAACGCATCCTACGCCTTCGCTCCCCGCGTCACGTTGACTTCCAACTCTTCGAAAACGATGCAGCCCTCGCGTCCCTCCTTGAAGAGAACATGCAGCATTGCCGGTCCGCCCTCAAACAAGCCGGACACACCGTGGTCTACACGATTCACCCAGAAGATTTTATCTTCAGCAACTCCCACGTCTTCGGACAACACACGCTCTTCGCGACGTCTACTCAGACCAACGAATTCGACTTGGCTATCATGAACCCTCCCTACTTCAAGATTGCCGGTAACTCTGCCTACGCCCGAATCATGGACCGCATCGTCCACGGTCAGCCCAACATCTACGCCCTTTTCATGGCCCTCGGCGCTCAAATGCTCAAGGCCGGCGGCGAGCTCATTGCCATCACCCCTCGCAGCTTTTGCAACGGCCTGTACTTCCGTGGTTTCCGGCGCTGGTTCTTCAAACGCATGTCGCTGCGGCATATCCATCTCTTCGAGTCGAGAACCGATACCTTCCCCGGTGGCAAGGTGCTCCAAGAAAACGTCATCACCATGACACAAAAGGTGCAAACACCATCGACAAACGTCGCGATAACGACGAGCTACGGATGTGACATTGCCAACATGCCGTCAAGCCGCACCATGCCAACTCGCAGGATCCTGGACAACACTACTCCAGAGATGATGGTACGCATCCCGCAAGACGCCGAAGACGGACGGATTCTGGATCTCGTCGAAGCGTGGCCAAACCGATTCGCCGACCTTGGGCTGCGCGTGTCCACAGGCCCCGTCGTCATGTTCCGGACCAAGCGATTCCTTCTTGGCTCCGTCGACGCTCAGCACGGTGCTCCGCTACTATCGGTGCACAACGTTCGCCCGTTCGAAGCCGCCTGGCCCATCAACAAGAAAAACAAGCCCACCGCCTTCAGAATCTGCCCCGAATCCCTGAGCCGCCGCCTTCTTCTACCTACGCGAAACTACGTGCTCCTTCGGCGGTTCAGTGCGAAGGAAGAACGGCGGCGGCTTACTGCCTGCTGCTTCCTTAAGACCCGCGAAGTCAGCCAGTACGTCGCTCTGGAAAACCATCTCAACTACGTGTACCACGCTGACCGCGAATTAACCGACGAGGAGGTTTACGGCCTCACCGCGTTGTTCAATTCAGCCCTGATGGACCGCTACTTCAGAATGATTAGTGGGAACACGCAGGTCAATGCCACTGAACTACGCACCATGAACCTACCCGACCTACGCACGATTTCGCAAATCGGAAAGCGTGTCAGGCAACTCTCCGATTTCACCAGTGCCAAGGTGGAGCACATCGTTCTCGCCGAGCTCGGCGTCGCCGGAGCCCTCGAACGACACCTAACGGAGCTAGCCCTGTGACGAAAACTGACGAGGCAACCGACATCCTCTCTTCTCTCGGGCTACCCCGAGCACAACAGAACGAACGCTCAGCGTTAACCCTCTTGGCCCTCGCGAGCATAGGCCCCAAGGGTTCCTGGACGGACACGCAGCAAAACCTGCTTAGAATCTGGGACATCATGGCGTTTATGCGGGAACAGTATGGCAAGGATTACGCACCCAACACCCGTGAAACCGTCCGCCGGCAAACCATCCACCAGTTCGAACAAGCACGCCTCGTGGACCGAAACCCGGACGACCCCACACGACCAACCAACAGCGGAAAGAACTGCTATGCATTAACCGATGACGCCGCCGCGGTTCTGCGTCTCTATGGAACACCAGAATTCGACGACGCCGTCGCAGGCTTCATCAAGAGGTTTGGTGCCCTGCAAGCGGCATACAGGAGCAGCCGGGCCAGGCACCGAGTCCCTCTCCAAATCCCTCATGGGCAGAAGGTTTACCTTTCACCAGGTAAACACAACGAACTCCAGGTTGCTGTTATCGAGCAATTCGGCCCCCGCTTCGCGCCAGGCGCCGCTGTCGTTTATGTTGGCGACACCGCTCTCAAGCACGTTGTTTGTCAGGCCGATCGGCTTGCCGAACTGAGCATACCAATCACCGAGCACGACAAGCTCCCCGACATCGTTCTCTATTGGAAAAGACGCAACTGGCTCTACCTCATCGAAGCCGTGACGACCCACGGTGCGGTCTCGCCGAAACGCCACCACGAAATAGGAAAAATGCTCGCTAAGTGCCCAGCGAAACAACTCTACGTGACCGCATTCCTCGATATCGCTACCTTTCGCAGATACGCGGCGGACATCGCCTGGGAAACCGAGGTCTGGATTGCGAACGAGCCCGACCATATGATCCACTTCAATGGACCAAAGTTCTTGGGTCCATACGAGCCTCGCCAAAAACCACTATGAATCAGAACCAGGTGGGCGATGACCCCAATAAAGGGGACATTTCACTTTCTCGTGTAGGTGGCGGATCCCGATGGGGGTGCAGAAGCCCTTCTGCCGCGCTTGTCACTCTGTCCTGATCGACAATCTAGGATTTCTCGTTTCCCCCTTTTTTACCCACACTCAAGGGCGATCGACGGGCGACCGTGGTCTAAGCCTGTGGCGGACCGGTCAACCCGCCCGGCCGAAGATGCGGAAGGTGGTGATCAGGACGGGGAGGAGGACCAGGTCGGCGGCCAGGGTGCCGAGCATGGTGAAGCCGACCAAGCCGCCGAAGTAGGCGGTGGGCAAAAACTGGGAGAGGAGCAGGACCCAGAATCCGCCGGCGATGACCACGGTGGTGAAGACGCAGGCCCGGCCGACCGAGGCGCTGGTGGCGCTCAGGGCGGCGCGGTAGTCGCCGCAGCGGCCGAACTCGTCGCGGAACCGCCAGAGATAATGCACGGTGTCGTCCACGGCGATGCCCAGCGTGACCGAGAGCATCATGGCCGTGGTCATGTTGACCGGGACATCGAGCCAGCCCATGGTGCCCAGGCAAAACAGAATGGGCAGCAGGTTGGGGATCATGGCTACCGCGGCGACCTTGAGCGAGCGGAAGGTAATCAACAGGGCCAGGAAGACGGCCGGCGCGGTCAAACCGAAGGAGCGGTACTGGTCCCGCAGCAAACCCGAAACCAGCCTGGCGTAGAAGTAGTACAACCCGGTCACGTCGATGGAGAATCCGGGGCCGAAGGTGTCCTCAGCCATGTCGCGGATATCGGCGGCCAGGGCGAGCTTGTCGTGCACGTTCACCCCTTCCAGAGCCCGCAGGTTCAGGCGTACGGCCGTGGCTTCGGCGTTGAGGAAGTTGCGCTCGAAGTCCCGCCCGAAGAGCGTGCGGGCCAGGGCGAGGCGGGATTCGAGGTCGGTCTGGGTAGCGGGCAGGTCCGGCCCGACCAGTGTGGTCAGGTCCGCCAGGGACATGGCTTTGCGGATGGGAGCGTGCTTCTCGAGGACCGCGTCGCCGAGGGCCCGGGCCCGGCGGATCGCCTCGGGGGTGAGCATGGTCCGACCGTCTGGGGCCCGAACGACGATCTCCATCGAGCCGACCGGGGAGAGGTTAGACTCGATGAAACGGTAGCTGGTGCGGACTTCGCTGTGCGGCCGGAAGTTCTTGACGAAATCGCTCTCGAAGCGGAGCCGGCCGAAGGCGGCGATTGACAGCAGGCCGGCGGCGGCGAAGAGCAGCACCACGATCAAGCGGTGCCCGGCGGCCCATCGGGCCACCGCAGCCAGGGCCGCGGGGAACCGGGCGCTCGGAGACGTCGGTCCGTGGCGGGCTGGACCGGTGAGCAGGACAGAGCCGGCCAGGGCAGCCACCAGGGAAACTGCCAGGCCACAGACCATCAATAGGCCGAAGATGCGCACCGGGGTGATCGTGCTGATGCATACCGAGCCGAAACCGACAGCGGTGGTGGCGGCGACGGCCGTGCAGGGGGCGGCCATGCGGCCAAGGGTTTCGATCGCCCGGGCGCGTGGGCCTGCGGCGGGCATTCGGCCGGCCGTCTCTTCGGAGGCGACGGCCAAGTGTACGCAGCCGGCGACCGAGAGGACCATTACCAGGATAACGATCATCTGGGTGATAAGCGAAGTGGGGAAGTTGCCGACGATAGCCAGGCCCAGGGCGCAGAAGGTGGCTGACACTCCGACGAACAGGGCGAAAACCATCGGTCCGGGCCGCCGAAAGACCGCCCAAAGCGTAATACCGACGAGTGCAAGAGCCGCGATCGAGAAGACGAGCAAATCGCGATCGAGGTAGTCGTACATATCGATGAGCGTGACGTAGGGCCCGGCGAGGACGATGCGAGCATCGGGGTGGGCTTGACGGGCCCGGGCAACGATGGCCCGGAGTTCAGCCACGGTCCAGCGGCGGTCGGCGGCGCTCTGTCCTTCGCCTTGCATCTGCAGGAGAACGGCGGCGGTTCGTCCGTCGCGGCTGAGCAGGTTGTCGCGGATCAGGCGGTGGTCGGTGAGGCGCTGCCCGGCGAGCTTGAGCATCCAGGAGGGCAGGGCGGCCAGAGCTTGGGCGCGTTGGACGGCCGGCAGGGGCCGGAGCTGTTCGAGGAGTCCCCGAATGATGTTCGTGGAAGCGGCGGACAGGGCGTCGTCGGCCGGGACAGCGATGATGGCGACCTCGTTGCTGGTAAACTCGTCGA
>Ga0114922_10002687_pt1 | contig 16610 bp, 15 predicted proteins | sample AartaG_FD_100975 | JGI IMG/M metagenome (GOLD analysis project Ga0114922, IMG submission 100975) | Deep subsurface microbial communities from Aarhus Bay to uncover new lineages of life (NeLLi) - Aarhus_00045 metaG | ecosystem: Environmental > Aquatic > Marine > Oceanic > Sediment | place...
ATTTAGAGTATGATTCATTGTCATAATTCGTCGCTGGTCGATATTGAATAGTATTTAGTTTTTGGCCGGGGATTAAAAAACAGTCCCTCTATAATTAGACGTACCTGCACGTTTGATACGAAAAATCGGGGATTTTCGGGAAGGTGATTTTAGCTAAGTGCTTACGAGAAAAGGAATAAAATTTTTTTTAGAAAAATTGAAATTTGTTGAAAATTACCAGCGTTTTTTGTCGAAAATTGCGGGATTTTCAAGGTGTGGATGAGTAAAATGAGTAGATGAGTGGATGAGCTGACGGGAAATGCCAGATAAAGCACTTACAATCGCTACCTTATAACTATTTGTTCACAAGTCCCTAAAGTGGTGCAAAACAGCATACCTCAGCAAATCTACATTTTATGTGTAACATTTTCGGAATTTTTCCTTAAGTTCAGAGTGCGCAGAAGATACTAAATCAAATTTGCCAAGAATGTGAAAAAAAGACAAAGAAAGAAAAAATTATGTAACATAAAGGACTGGTGAGTTATTTCCAAGAAGCCGGTAAATTTCGATACTTTGCGGAAGTTTCAGGAGCGAGACCTTGCGCCTGGTCAATCCATGAAACAAGCCATCCGGGACATCGGCCTGCTGGTACCGTTCAATGTCGTCTTCTTCTCAGCAGCGTATGTGTCGTTCTTGCGATATGACGTGAGATAAAAAAGCAATAGAGCGGTAATTTGAAAAATGCAGTAAACATAAAGCTATCATGAAACAGTGGAGAAGTTAAATTCAATCTTATTAAATTCTGAAAGGGCGGTATTATGAAGAAATGGGTTGTCATGGTTGCAATATTGATATGCTGTCTTGTGTATGCAATTGTTAAACTTAGCATGTCAGAAAACCAAAACATGTCACAAAACCAAAATGCGTATAAGCAGGCAGAAGAGACGCAAAGTACAAAACAAATAAACGCCGGCAACACCGATAAGGCTACACCCGAAGAAGGTTCCGGTTCCGCTGCTACTGCTGCTCAGGTCGAAGCCGTTACAAAAGTCTTTGGCGAGTTTATAAGTGCCCTCAAGAGCGAGGATTATGAGCAGATATGGAAGCTTACGTCGGAATCCGTCAAAAGCAAGGGGAGCTTTGAGGAATTCAAGGAGATATTCTCTGCTAACGGGCCTGCAATGGTGGAAGCCACTATACGTCCGGAGTCTGCCACTAACATCGGCGGTCGTTTGAGATTACTTGTTACGGCCCCATCCCTTGGAGACGACCATTTGTTCTTCGTTCAAGAAGATGGGCAATGGAAGCTAGATTTTTATTAGCGCCGATACCTGGGAAGAATGATTCCCACAATGGAAGGATTTGTCATCAGAGCGTCTGGATATTCGTTGTGTCAACGATTCGACCGCGCAAGAGGAATCCGATGTGATTTGGAAAATTACCAAAAAAGAGTTTCTGCTGAATTTATTCTCAGCCAGATTCGTTATCGCTATCAGACCCTGGCAGAAGCCTTCGGGACAGGTTGGATCGACATATTATTTCTTTTTAAAATTCTACTCTTAGTCGCGGCCTTTATAAAGTTCAACAGATACGACGTGCGATGAGAAAGGAAAGAAACCATGCTTAAGTCAATAATCAGAAAAGAGATACTTAGTAACTTTTTCAGCTACAAATTTTCGATCATAATTATTCTTTCGGCAATATTGATTCTTGTCAGCATATTCGTTATGTACCGCGATTACTGCCTGGTCCTGGAGAATTATCAGAGCATACAGTCAAAATCTGATTATTCTCGTCCTATCGCAATTATTCGACCCACACCGTTGGCCATCTTTGCCAAGGGGCTGGACGAGAATTTATGCCGCTCTTATGAAAGAGGATACGTGGGACAAATCAACGTCAGCAGCAAACAGCAGTCGGTGAACAATCTTTTCAAGCTTTTCACAGCACCGGACCTGCTGTATGTCATCAAGGTCATACTGTCTCTTTGCGCTATGTTATTTGCCTTCGATATGGTTTCAGGTGAAAAAGAGACAGGGACACTGCGGCAGACGATAAGCAACACTGTGAAAAGGCCGATTCTGATTATCGGCAAATGGGCTGGTGGATTTATTAGCTTTATCCTGCCTTTCTTTATTGCTGTGCTTTTAGGTACAATTCTCTTGACATTATCACCTATGGTGGATATAAACGTCCAGAATTGGGAAAAGCTGGGGCTGTTCCTCTTAAGCAGTGTAATCTATTTGGCAGTTTTTTTCTCTTTAGGATTGTTGATTTCCTGCCTTACACATCGTTCTTCTACATCTTTGGTTATTTCTTTATTTGTTTGGGCTATGCTGGTCTTTCTCATTCCGAATCTGGGCAATATTATGGCCCGTCAATTTGTCGAAATTCCAACGGTCCAGCAGCTTGAATTAAAACGTGAGCAAAGTTGGATCAAGCAATTTTTTGAGAAGCATAGAGTTGATGACTCTGAGTATAGGGAAATCGATAGCCGCATTAGGGCAGAAAACGATAAATTAACCGAAGATTATCGCAACCGTTTCAAGAGACTGGTAACAGTATCTCAAAATATCACCCGATTTTCCCCGGCTGCCGCGTTTACCTTTCTGGCAACCGACATTATGGGAACCGGTATGGCGGAAGAGCGCAGGTTAAAAAGGGCGGTTTTGCGATACATAGAGGATCGGGATAATCAAAAAAACAAAATGGATTATCAGCGAAGTTCAGTCAAAGAAGTTTTAGGCAGGGGAGGCTTGAGCAATTGTTTAATTCTCATTTTGTTTAACATACTGTTTTTCACAGGGGCGCATGTGGCTTTTCTGCGATACGACGTGCGATAATTTCAATTAAAGGAAAAAAACCATGTTGAAAACAATTATTGCAAGAGAGTTTTTGGACAATATCCTTAATCTAAGGTTTATGATTGGCCTTGTTTTGTGCCTCATTATCACCGTTGCCTGTATTATCATTTTGTCTCATGATTACCAGATGGAGATGAGGGACTATAACGACAGGGTAAACTTACAGGATGAATTCCTGGACAATTATGCTCACCGAGGTAGGATTTTCCGGATGGTTCCCCATCAGAAGCCGCCGGAAAGGTTTCGACCGCTCATAATTGGCATTTCAGGCGACGAGAATGTGGAGTCCTTTGATGATAATCCGCTACCGATACTCTTTCCTCCTTTTGACTTCTTATTTATTGTGACGATTATTATGAGCTTGCTGGCAATCCTCTTTTCTTACGATGCCATCACCGGCGAACGACAAAGCGGCACGTTGAGATTAGTGATATCCAATTCTGTATCCAGGACAAAGATTCTTTTTGGAAAATTGGTAGGGGGTGCCGCCAGCCTGCTGATCCCATTTATCCTGGCACTTTTGGTCGGCGTACTGTATATCAACCTTAATCCTAACATCCAATGGGATGGTTCCGCATGGGCGGAACTTGCCTTATTAACCGCAGCTTCGATTACGTTCATCACGTTGTTTTATCTCCTGGGGCTTATGATATCTACATTTTCCAGATATTCTTCTACCTCGATCCTGAATTGTCTTTTTCTCTGGGTATTGCTGATTCTGGTAATTCCCAACCTATGCCCCCATATCTCAGCCCAGCTTTGCCGTATTCCATCGATTCAAAAAATTAGAAGGAAGGAGTATGAAATTGATCTTCTTTCTCATGAAGTACGTCGGGAACATATGACCGAAAGTAAAAAGAAATTGAAAAGCTATTATGGCAAACTATGGTCTGAATTTGAATCGATGGAATTCGGTGGTCTCCTTAAAGATGGTGAACGTGAGTATGGAGAAGCAGTCCAGCAACGGGCAGCCGCCGATCCCGAATTTAAGGCCATGATGAATGCCTTTCGTGAGGAGCGTGAAAAGTCACGTGAAAAATATTGGAGTATCCAAGGGGAATCTCGTAAGCTTTGGGAAGACTTAGATAAAAAAGCCGCTGTTCAAACGAAGCTTGCGAAAAACCTTGCCTGCATTTCTCCTTATGCGAATTTCATTTATGTTGCCAGAGATCTGACAGGAACAGGACTGCGAAGCTTGGATTACTTTGAACAAGTTAAAGGTGAATATTCTGGGCGGTTTTGGGATCATGTTGACAAGAAGGAAGAGGATGCTAAAAAAAATGACCCAGAGTTTACATGGGACTCTTTTCTTGATTTAAGTGAAAGGCCGCGTTTTGTATTCAAAGAGGAGGTGTTGAAAGACAAATTACACGAAGTGCTGCCTTACTGGGGGATACTCGCTTTGTTTAATGTCGTGTTTTTTGTCTCAGCGTTCACAGGATTCATGAGATACGACGTACGATAGAACAGCGGCTTAAGCCTGGCTATCCGGCAAACTTAAAGCCGGAAGAAAGCAATTACATAACGGAGGGCATGAATAGCCGCAATCGCCGAGCGTATAGCATTAGGTAACCGAGGCCGACGCCGGACAATTTCAACGAGGTCTGAGAGTGGTTCTGAGGCGTAAATTTAATCAACTATCAGGTTACCAGAACAAACGGAAGATTGTTTTGGGTAAAGTAAGGTTGATATTCGCTATCCCACAGGGTAAACTCACGGGGCTTTAAAATGATTAATGATGATTGATGATTTGGGTTTTCGATTATATAGCATTTCTACCCCCCGGCAGAAAAACAAGTTAGCGCACACCGGGGACAAGCTCCGGCCAGCATGAGCATCGTACAGTCACGTAATCACGAAGTGGTGGAGTGATTTAAACTGGCGCGAACCGCAGGTAGAGATGTGGTCGAGCCATCCCCAAGCTACGCACCTTGGGCACAAGCTTGAGGATACCACCCTTTCGATTGAATTTTTTATTATGGGATTGAAGATTGCCGCGCTGCGCTCCTAATGAACTAAGAAATCGCATTCGACACGATATTATATGTAAGTATTGTAATAGAAACATGTTAGCGCGATTCAGCCAATATCTTAGTTTATTTTGCATGCATCCTGAGAATCAGGTGAGGTGCTCGCAATGACAGCTATTTTAAATAGACCCTTCGGCTACGCTTCGCTCCGCTCAGGGTGACGGTTGTGTCAATTCGTCACCTATGGCTGCTTTCGGGATGACTATTTCGATTGATTATTGATAATCCTTCGGCTCTGTTTCCTTCGACAAGCTCAGGGAAAGTTTGTTTCGAATTTGTCAAAGGCTGTCAGGTTGGCAGAGAAAAGGGGCATGTATGGGATTTTGGCAGGCTGGGGGCGGTCCGGCATATATGTCCTAACTGCTTATGGATAAAGCATTTGTGCTAATGTGGCCGCATAAAAAGGGATTTGGCACGATATTTGCACATTTGATAAATGGATATGGTCTCGAATCTGTCACAACTTGAAGAAATCAACGTCCTTGCCAGTGAAGCGAGCTGGGCATGGCCGGAAGCGGTCCGCTATATATTTCGGCCAAGGGGAGTTAATCTGTTAGTGGCTGAGGAAGCAAGTCAGTTCGTTAATATTATCGAGAGAAAACGGATTCATACGACAATTGTGGATATGGACTCGGAAGGTTCCAACGGGCTGGCGACGATAAAAATTATCCGAATGGATTATCCGCTTATACCCTGTATTCTTTTGAGCAGTGCGGCGGGCGAAACTTTGCTCGGTAATGCACTGCGGCTGGATGTTTTCAGCGTGATTGACAAGCCGGTTGATATGGGAATCTTGCAGGAACAGTTGAACAGATTATTTATTAAGAAGTATAGAAGCAATATTTTCGCGGAGTAACTATGAGCACATAACAAAATGACTCTGCATTCAAACAGCTTATTTCGTCTCTGGACGGCGTCAGGCTGCATCGACCATCCTCAGATGGCCTGCTTCGCCTTCGGCGCCGATACGAAAATGCTCGTTTTCGGTGCTACGATTCATTTTATTAGGCACTCTAAAAAATATAAATTGTGTAATAAACCTAAATAGAAAAAAGAAAATTAAGAACTTTTTCGAAAGGAGTAATGACGAAATGAAGATCAGACCATTGGCAGATAAGGTGCTTGTTCAGCGTCTGGAAGCGGAAACCACGACAACGGGCGGGATAGTCCTGCCGGACAGTGCCAAAGAGAAACCACAAGAAGGTAAAATTATCGGCGTTGGTGACGGTAAAGTGCTCGACGACGGGACGGTACAAAAATTGCAGGTTAAAAAGGGTGATATGGTGCTTTTCACAAGCTACGCCGGTACAGAAGTAAAGATAGACGGCAAAGAATATCTGATTATGAGTGAGTCGGATATTATGGCCGTGATAGAAAAGTGAGCGAACAATAAGCGACACCATATAGAAAAGCACACGGAGAAAACGATAATCTAAAGAACAGGAGAAAAATATGGCAGCAAAAAAGATAGCATTTGGCACTGACGCACGCGCAGCGATTCAGAAAGGTGTGAGCAAGCTCTCGAAAGCGGTTAAGATCACACTCGGGCCGTGCGGCAGAAATGTAGTTTTGGAGAAATCGTTCGGTTCGCCGAGCGTTACCAAGGACGGCGTTACAGTGGCCAAAGAGATTGAACTGGAAGATTCCTATGAAAATATGGGGGCTCAGATGGTCAAGGAGGTGGCCTCCAAGACCTCGGACGTGGCCGGTGACGGAACAACGACAGCGACGATTCTGGCCGAGAGTATTTTCGACGAGGGTCTGAAAAATATTACCGCCGGCGCCAATCCAATGCAGGTAAAACGCGGCATCGAAAAAGGTGTAGAGGCAGTCGTAAACGAATTACAGAAGATGAGCATTCCCGTCGAGTCAACCAAGCAAATCGAACAGGTCGCGACCTGTTCGGCGAACCAGGACGAGGAAATCGGCAAGAAGCTTGCTGAGGCGATGAACAAGGTCGGTAAAGACGGCGTTATCACCGTCGAAGAAGGCCAGTCTCTGGAAACAGTAGTTGAACTCCTTGAGGGTATGCAGTTCGATAAGGGATATCTGAGCCCGCACTTTGTTAACAACCTAGAGGATATGACTGTCGTGCTGGAAAAGCCGTATATTCTGGTGCACGAGAAGAAGATAAGCTCAGTAAAATCACTTGTTCCTCTGCTTGAGAAGGTGGCCCAGCAGGGCAAGCCCCTGTTGCTGATTGCCGAAGACGTTGAGGGCGAGGCACTTGCTACGCTGGTTGTCAATAAGCTGCGGGGCATACTTCAGGTCGCTGCGGTCAAGGCGCCCGGTTTCGGTGACAGAAGAAAGGCACTGCTGAGTGATATTGCCACGCTGACAGGTGGAGAGGCTATTTTCGAAGACCTGGGACTGCAATTGGAGAACATCGAGCTGCGACAGCTTGGCAGAGCCAAACGCATTACCATTGACAAGGATTCAACGACCATTATCGAAGGGGGCGGCAGCATCGAAGCCATCCGGGGAAGAATCGATCAAATTAAGAACGAGATCGAAAACTCCACAAGTGATTATGATATCGAGAAACTTCAGGAGCGACTGGCAAAGCTGGCCGGCGGTGTGGCACAGATTAATGTCGGCGCTGCGACCGAGGCAGAGATGAAGGAAAAGAAGGCGCGGGTAGAGGACGCACTTCACGCCTGCAGAGCGGCGGCTATGGAAGGCATCCTGCCCGGAGGCGGAGTGCCAATGCTAAGAGCGCTGCCAGCACTTGATAAGGTCAAGGCGACCGGGGACATAAAGATAGGTGTTGATATCGTTCGAAGAGCGGTGGTTGCACCGATTAAGCAGATCGCGGAGAACGCAGGGCTGGACGGTTCGATTGTGGCCCAGAAGGTGATGGAGAGCAAGGACAAGAACTATGGCTACGATGCACTGCGCAAACAGTACGGTGATATGATTAAATTCGGTGTGATTGTGCCGACAAAGGTCGAAAGGGCCGCACTGCAGAACGGGGCCTCGATTGCTTCACTGCTTTTGACGACCGATGCGATAGTAAGCGAGATTCCGGAAAAGAAGGAAGCACCACCGATGCCTCCAGGCGGTGGAATGTATTAAACATTTTAGCGGTGAGACGCTGAGCCCCCCGGCTTTTTATGACGGGGCGGGGGGCCGGCTCACCGCGTTAAGGAACTCTTTATGAGTTTTCGTTTTTACAGAAACGTAATCTCACAAGCGTCCAGGAACTTTGCGGCAGGACTTTTTATCACAGGGCTGCTGCTAATAGGATTTGGATTTCTGGTTTATATTCTGCGGGATTTATTTGCAATCCTTTTCTCTATAATATTTTTCGTTGCCGGTTTGGCTTGTGGAACTACCGCTGTCAAGATCTTTTTGGCACAGAGGAAATTAGACAAAATGGATTCCGATGACGGCACGACGGATTACAGAAGAAATGTCCGAATTCATAGTGAAGAATCGTATGAGCGCGATATATGAGTCGTTTTCGTAAGATAAATGCGGGAATATAATTGCTTCTTAATTAGCGGCGGCCACTTTTTCCTGTCTTGACTGCAGTACTGAGTTGAGGATATCCTGAATGCTGATAATACCGATCAGCTTGCCGCCTGATGTGACGGGCACTCTTCTAAAGATATTCTTTACCAAAAAGTTACATACGTTAAGCAGTGCATTATTAGCATCAAAACAGACCGCAGGATGTGTCATATAGTCACCAACTGTTTTACCATCAGCCTCTTGGTGTTCATAGAACAAATCGACAACATCTTTTTCCGAGAGAATTCCCATTAAGGTCATATCATCATCGACGACGGGCAGGCCTGATATGTTATTTTCCACCAGAAGTTTTACAGCCTCAAATATCGGGTCGTCTTTTTTAACGCTAATTACATCCGTACTCATAATGTCTTTTGCTCTGAGCATCGCTAAATTCCTCTATCTTTATGGATTCTCCGCAATTCCCCCCACAGCTTTTTGTAAAGTGAAAAGGCTGGGGTATTTAATAAAATCGGCTTAAGTTTATTAGAACTTAAGATTCAGGCTACTATTTTCTCAGTTCGTTTTTGCTTCGAATTAGATGTAAGGTAAAGAGATTTTAGCTGGTGAGATTATCGGGCTTCTCAGATTTATCCGGGCGGTCTGGTTTTTGTCAAGCAAAGGAAGGGACAATTATCGGCCCCGGATTGGCTTGCCGGTTTTTCCTTTTCATGTTTCCAGGTTTTTCGGTGACATCAGCGGATTTTCAGGGTTGCCAAGGCCAGGGCAGCAAATGCTGCGGCCAAGAGCCAGAAGCGCACTACCACCTGAGGTTCACTCCAGCCGATAAGATGGAAGTGGTGGTGTATAGGTGCACATCTGAACAGCCGTTTGCCCCCGGTGTATTTGAAATAGCCGACCTGGAGGATTACACTGAGCAATTCGATGACGAATATTCCTCCGATAATCAGAAGCAGAATCTCGTTTCGTGTTACCAGCGCACCGTATCCCATTGCGGCTCCTAATGGAAGTGAGCCCACGTCGCCCATAAAGGTCTGAGCGGGGTGGCAGTTGAACCAGAGGAAGCCGAGGACGGCCCCTAAGATTGCAGAATAAAAGATGCTCAGCTCGCCGGCGTGTGGTATAGCGGGCAGCAGAAGATAACTTGCCCAGGTAACATGAGTGGTTCTTGACATAGTTTCAGAGGCGACATAGCAGAGAATTGCGAGCACCAGTGCAACCATTCCGACACAGCCGGCAGCCAATCCGTCCATACCATCTGCGAGGTTGACGGCATTGCTGGTGGCGGAGAGGTAAAAAATCGCTATCAGTATGAACATCCAGTTGGTCAGTGACAGGCCGTGCTTGTAGAATGGCAGCCAGAATAATTTGGCATCTTCTATATTGACAAAGTCGCGGTATAAGAAGGAAGCTATCAGTACAGCACCACCGATTTGAAAGATGAGCTTTTCCCAGGGTCTTAGTCCGTTTCTGCTTCGATGGCGGACGTCGAGGGTGAGCTTTAGCCAGTCGTCGGCACCGCCCAGGGCCCCGAACCATATCACAAGCACAATCGCCTTTTGAACAAAAGGATTATTCAGCTTTGCCCATAATAAGGTTGTTGAAACGGTCGAGAGAATGATTATGAGGCCGCCCATAGTGGGTGTGTTTGCCTTTTCTTTTGTCAGCTCGTTGAGGGTGGCGTGGTGAAATTCTGGCCGGTCGCCGATTTTTTTTCGCATGAGCCAGCGGATGATTTTAGGGCCGATCAGAAGGGCGATAAGCAGGCTGGTCAGTATTGCTGAGACCGAGCGAAAGCCCACGTTCTGATAGGCATAGAAGCCGATCTGGTGTGTAAAAACATCTCTAAGATACCATAACAAGTGGTAAATCATTTCATAATCCGTGTCTCTTAACCTGTGAGTCCGGTCACGAGAAAAGCTCCTTTAGTTTGTCGACGACTATTTCCAGCCGGGCCGTGCGCGAACCTTTGACCAATATTATATCGTAATCTTTTATGAATTCATGCAGATTATTACAGAGCGAAAGGTTATCTTCGAAACATTTTATTTGCAGCGAAGCCGGCCGGCGGGAATCCAAATTGTGTTCAGCAGTTGTTTTTGCGGCGCCGGCGGTGATTTTAGCCAACTTGCCGACAGCTATCAGCATCTCCACTTTGGCTTGTGCGATGGAAGTGCCCAGCTCGATGTGCAGGCGCTCGGTCTGTGTCCCGAGTTCAGCCATATCACCGCAGATAAAGACTAATCTGCGTTTTCGAGCTGGATCGAGACCGGTTAATATATCCAGGGCATTTTTCATTGAGGCGGGATTTGCGTTATAGCAGTCGCTTAATATCATCAGCGTGCCGATTTGCAGCAGTTCGGTGCGCATGGAAACGGGAGAGAGCTTACCGACAGCCTGTGCGAAATCATCGATACTCATATCAAACTGGCTGCAGACGGCCCAGGCGGCGAGCGTGTTTTCGAGGTTGCCCGGACCGGGCAAAGGTAAGTTTACTTGCGTACCGTCGATAGTGAATCGGCTGGCGGCGGCCTCGTATCTGATATTTAGCCCCTGATAGTCGGCGCCGTCTGATTTGCCGAACGTTAGGAATTTGAACCTTTTGTCCCGGCAGGCACTGACCAATTCGTCAAAGTCGGCGTTAATTATCAAAACTCCGTCGGTTGTAAGTCCTTCAGAGATGGACAACTTCTCTTCTATAATTGTTTGAAGGCTGCCGAATCCTTCGAGGTGTGCCGGGTGAACGTTAGTCACAACTGCGATGTCCGGGGCGGCGATGCGAGTCAGGTGGGCTATTTCGCCGGGATGATTACTGCCGAGCTCGGCAATGACAATCCGGCAGTCCGGCCCTGCTGTGAGCAGGGTCAGGGGAAGACCGATGTTGTTATTAAAACTCTTTGGTGATTGATGGACGCGGAAACGCTGACTTAAGGCCTGATAAGCTATTTGTCTTGTTGTTGTTTTGCCCGCCGAGCCTGTTATAGCGACCACTTTGAAACCGATTTGCCGGCGGTATTGACTTGCAAGCTCACCGAGGGCTTTTATGGTATCGGGCACTTTGAGTATGGAGTTGCCGACAGATTTTTTATCTTCGAAATCTTTTGCGACCACGGCACAAACGGCGCCTTTTGCGAAGGCATCTGCTACGTAATCGTGGCCGTCGAAGTTTTCGCCTGCTATCGCAAAGAAACAATCACCTGCTTTGATCGTCCTCGAGTCTATGCTTACGCCCGTGAAAGTGCAGGTGTTTTTGACTGGTCCGGCTTTTATTATCTGCGCCAGGTCTGCTATCGGAAGTTCTTTCATTTTAGTTTTACAATATTCTTATTGTATATTATCAGCGAGATAAACACTTGTTGATATAAATAAGTAATTATGCTACAATTTTGTGGATGGTCAAGGATTTTGAAATCATCGGTGATATTACAAACGTCGAGACAATCGCTGTTGGCAACTCTATCCGGGTCATAAAGAGATTAAAAAGATTCTATGGTGACGGTCGGTGGCGTAAGCTCAAAGGTGTTGTACGAGTTAAGTTTCCAGATGGAACAGTTTGCAAAGCCGAAATCCACTGGTATGAAATGAATAAGGTCGGCAGGAAAGAATATAAGATTAAGCGGTTATTAATATGAGAACAAAATCGGATACACAAAAATATGTTCTATGCGTTAGCAACGAGAAATATAAAGCTTCTTTGGAAGCACGTAAGATATATCAGTGCGTTCCAGATACTCAAGCCGAAACCCATGGGCAAATCCGGGTTATTGATGAATCAGGGGAAGATTACCTTTATCCTGTAAGTATCTTTCTTCCAATTGAGATTCCAGAAGAAGCCGAACGAGCATTTACAAGCGGGTCGTAAAGGGATTTAGTGTAGAAAAATACAAAAAACAGAGAAAATCTTTCACTGTGAATAATCCATGAAACAACCGATGAAATGTCCGGTTATAATCGAAGAAACAAAAAACGGTTTTTCGGCTTTTTCTCCTGATTTGCAGGGTTGTATTGCAACCGGCTCAAGCAGGGAAGAAGTAGAGATAAATATGAAAGAATCTATTGCTTTCCATCTGGAGGGGATGGATTCAGAAGGTCTTGAAGTTCCACAACCGCACAGCTTTTCGACCTATTTGGACGTTCCCGCATAGTGTACCAGCCCAATCATTCATCTTACCTCATCGCATTACTATATCTGGTTTGTAGTAAGGTACTCCATAGCGATTTGTTTATCGCTGAAGTCGAACTTTTGCTTTCCGATTATCTGGTAGGTTTCGTGGCCTTTGCCTGCTATTAGGACGATATCATTTTTGGCGGCGGTTTTTATGGCTGAGGCGATGGCTTTTTTTCTGTCCGTCTCAATCAAAATTGTTTTCGAATCCGGATTTTCGAAGCCGGGGATAATGTCTTTTATGATGTCATCCGGTTGTTCGGTTCGCGGGTTGTCGCTAGTAACGATTATAAAATCAGCTAATTGTTCAGCTACTTTGGCCATACGCGGTCGTTTTGTTTTGTCTCTGTCTCCGCCGCAGCCGAAAACGACTATTAACCTGCCTTTGCACAGCGGCTTTAACGTCGAGAGGACATTTTTCAAGGCGTCATCGGTATGTGCGTAATCGACCAGAACCGAAAAATCACAGGCGAAGTCGATTTTTTCCAGTCGGCCCGGTATCGTCTTCAAATCCGACAGGCCGGCCGCTATCGTTTCCAAATCGAACCCAGCGGTGAGGCATAATCCTGCTGCCGCCAGGCAGTTGCTTACATTATACAGACCAAGCAGGGGTGTTTTTACAATAGCAGATTGGCCAGCGTATTCCATCTTGAAAACAGTTCCGCCGGTATCCATAGATTCTGTACGGGCGATGATATCCGCCGGCTCGTCAATAGCATACCATAAGATTTTGGCCTCGGTTTGTTTGGCAATGGACTCGGCATGCGGCGATTGTTTGTTCAGTACCGCCACGGCATCGGGTGAAAGAGCGGAGAAAAGTGTGGTCTTTGCAGTCAGGTAATCTTCTTCGGTTTTATGATAATCCAGATGGTCGCCGGCCAAGTTTGTGAAAGCGGCGGCTTTGAAGCTGATGCCCGCCAGGCGGTTTTGCGAAAGGGCGTGGCTGCTTGCTTCGATGACCATATACTTTGCGCCGTGTTTTAACATTTGCTGTTGTCCGGCGGCGATTGTTAAACAATCAGGTGTTGTCAGGACGGCCTCGCTGCTGTTGCCTGAGCAGGTATCGTAAATGACGGTACCAAGCAGGCCACACTTTTGTCCGGCTTGTCGGATGCAGGAACGTACCAGAAAGGCAACGGTGGTCTTTCCGTTTGTGCCGGTGACCGCGAGGTTTGTTAGCTGATAAGCCGGGTTGCCCCTGACTGTTTGTGCGAGGAGAGCGGCTGCTTCCGTGGAATCGTCAACAACTATGGTCTTGATATTTGATGCACATAACAAGCCATCCCCAAGCTTCGCTTGAGGCTGCCACCCGTTGATATTTGGTGCTTGTTGACAAACGATATATTTTGCGCCATTATCAAGGGCCTGGCTGATGAAATCGTGTCCGTCGCAGGCGGTGCCTTTTACGGCCACAAAGATATCACCATCTCCGACGGCACGAGAATCAATACAGATATTTCGAGCATTGTCTGAAGAGACCAGGTTTAGCAATTCGTTTAAATTCATATTTTTGTGCAGAAAAAAAGTTTCTTTTTATTTTAATCGAAAGCACAGGCAATTCAACCTTAGTGTATGTGCTACCGGCATAAAAAAAGTGGTTTGTGGTTATATCTTTTGTTTGCAGGGGATTATTTGTGAGAAGTTCCGGAATTATTCTGTCGAGAAATTGTCTTTATGGGTTATAATCCGGCTTTGAACTTTTGCAAACGCCGAGAGTATTATAATAGTCGGTGTTTACAGGGGAAATGTCCGGCTAAGGTATCTGCATATATTAGAGAAGGGAAATATGATTATCAAGGATAAGTGTCTTCTTGGGATTTGTTTTTTATTGGTTGTTATAAACGTGGTGGGTGGTTGTCGTAAGAAATCGACGTCTTCGCCGCCGCAGTCGGTACAGCAGACAGAAGAATCAAATCAGGCCGCCCCGGATAAATCCGCGTCAGAAAAAGTTTTAGCACAGGAAGGGTCCGTATCGGCCATTGACGTCTCCGAAGCCCAGGTGGAGGAAACCGAATACTTTGCCCTTTTTATGGAGGGCAAAAAGGTCGGCTACGCTATCCAAAGCCGTGATGTCGAAGGCGATAAAGTGACCACCTCCGTGGAGCTTAAGATTACATTGAGCCGGGTGGGGGTGTCGGTGAGTGTCCAGACCAAAGCGAATACTTACGAAACGGTCGATGGCAAGCCCCTCGGTTTCGAGCTTGAGCAGGCATTGGGGATGATGGTGACTAAAACAACAGCAATAATCGACGAGCAGGGAAAGGTAAAAGTAAAGACAGGCCAGCAGGAATTGGAATTTGACTGGCCTGACGGTGCTTTAATGTCCGAGGGGATGCGATTGCTGCTTTTAGAACGCGGCCTTGCGGAGGGGACCACATACATTGTAAAGTTGTTTGATCCGAGTATGATGCAGGTTGTCGATGTCGAGGTTAAAGTGGGTTCGACACAGAATGTTGACCTGCTTGGCCGGGTGGTCGCATTGACAGAGGTCCAGAGTACTGTAAGCTCTGAGCAGATTGGTTCGATAGTAAGCACTGAATATTATGACGATGAGCTTCTGCTTCAAAAAAGCGTAATGCCTGTTATGGGTATGACCATTGAGCAGGTTGCCTGCACTAAGGAATTCGCACTCGGAGAAAACGATGTCCTTGAGGTGGTTGACAGGATGTTTATGAAAAGCCCTGAGCCGTTAGGTGATGTTGGCTCAGCCAAGTCGATTACCTATCACCTGAGCCCGACCCAGGAAACGGCCGATTTGAAAATACCATCCGGCGACAATCAGAAAGTACAGCGAGACAGTAATGGTAAATTAATCTTAACGGTCGAGCCTGTTGTCGCAGCGAAGGGGGTGAGCTTTCCTTACAAAGGCAGCGATCCGGAGGCACTCGAAGCCCTTGAGCCGTCGAGGTATGTCGAGAGCGGTCAAAAAGTAATAATTGACCTTGCGAGGCGGGCGGTTGGTCGAGCGGGTGATACTGCCGAGGCCATCAGCAAGATTGAAGCATTTGTGGCGGACTATGTCGAGGACAAGAACCTTTCTGTCGGATATGCCTCAGCGGCTGATGTTGCGGCCAGTCGGCAGGGTGACTGTACCGAACACGCCGTACTTACGGCGGCGTTGTGTCGTGCCATCGGGATTCCGGCCCAGGTGGTTACCGGCCTGGCATACGTAGAGCAGTGGAGTACCTTTCAGAACGGATTCGGCGGTCATGCCTGGGCACAGGCGTATGTCGGGGACAAATGGATCGGATTGGATGCGGCCTTCAGGGGTACCGGCAGGGGCGGTTATGATGCAGGACATATCACACTGGCGACGGGCAGTGGAAATCCTGAGGATTTTCTCAACTTACTCAGTACAATGGGGCAGTTCAAAATTGACAGGGTAGAAGTCAAAAAGAGATAACGGATGACCGAAGCAATCATTCAAACTGAATGTCGGTGAGGACGAATTCGACGTTTGTGTTTCCGTTGTAGGTATTGAGCTGCGGCTGGTATGCTACGTTGAAGAATTCGTGTTCGAGCAGCTTTTTTTCGAGTTTTCCGAACCTGAAGCCGATGCAGCGCACAGCGTTCGTATTATCGGTTATCGCAAGCTGAAGATGCTCGCGTCCGGAGCCGACTCTTCTCGGCGGAGAGGCCAGACGAACCCCTTTTGTGGCGAAAACAGGTTTAGGATTACCCTGCCCGAACGGGCCGAGCATTTGCAGCTCGCTTACCATTTCCGTTCGGAACTGGGCCAACGGAGCCACCGCATCGATGTGAAGTTTGGCAGCCAGGTCGTTATCGTTAAGGTTTTGTTTTGCATAGGCTTCGAAATCGGCTGTGAACGAGTCTATTTTTTCTGTTTCGATTTTCACGCCAGCAGCCATTTTATGACCGCCGAAGCTGATTAAGTGTTTGGAGCAGGCTTCGATTGCACTCAGGAGACAGAAACCGTGTATTGAGCGGGCGGAACCCTGAGCTATGCCGTTTTCGGCGGCGCCGGCATTAATCATAATCGTCGGGCGATAGAATTTGTCGACTATTCTCGATGCGACGATGCCTATTACGCCGGTGTGCCAGTTTTCGCTGGCAAGAACGATGCTTTTACGGTCGGGG
>Ga0114922_10002688_pt1 | contig 16609 bp, 9 predicted proteins | sample AartaG_FD_100975 | JGI IMG/M metagenome (GOLD analysis project Ga0114922, IMG submission 100975) | Deep subsurface microbial communities from Aarhus Bay to uncover new lineages of life (NeLLi) - Aarhus_00045 metaG | ecosystem: Environmental > Aquatic > Marine > Oceanic > Sediment | place: Aarhus...
GAACCGGATATCGTGGACTCCCTGGTCCATAAATTTCCGGTAAGGGTATTTCGCGAGTTTGAATCCCTGTTCATGGCAGTAAGCGGCGCTGCGGAGTACAGACAGGCGCACCTCGCCATCTTTAAAATCCAAACCGTGCTGTCCGTTATTGACAACACCCAGGGCTGTCCGACTGTTTTTTCCCTCTCCTCGGAGCAGGAACCAGCGCCCGAAGACCTCCTCCTCGCCGTCCGCCGGACGTTTGATGATTCCTCCTGGGATTTCACAGGAGATGAATTCATTTTTATAGGTTGTCGGAATCGATAATTTCAGGAGCTTTCTTTCTTCGTTCCAATGCACTCGAAGACGGTATTCGAGCGCAGGCCAGTGAGAATAGGCGGTGGTGTGCATCACGATTTTGCTGAGGTTGAAAATGAAGATTGCCTCGTAGGTTGTGCGTATCGGGCCATTCTCGATGATATTCATGCCTTGAGGGTCGACCTTGAATTTCCCCACGATTTTCCGGTAGGTCCAGCGGTCTGTTCCCCAGGAGTCCCCATCATCTTCAACCACGAGAGGCATCATCAGTGGAGCGGAGAGGCAGTTGTGCCCTTCTCCTGTTACAAGTCGGACAACTAAACCCGTCTTTTTACCCATTTCAAAATTGAGAGCCGGATTCTCGACTTCTGGCTTTTTTTCTCCTTCAAACGCTTTAAGATGGAAATTGGCAGCCCCAATACAGGGAAGGTCAGCCATGAAGACAACCTTTCGGCGCCATTGATTGAAGGGATGGAGCGCTTCAGGCTGTTCCTCCTGACAGGGGATTTCTGTCCCACTGGATGTGAATGATCTTAAATGCCATGGGCCCTTGAGAGGACGATGGGAAATCATGCACTCGACCTCCACCGGAGCTATGGTGATTCCCGGATTTGTGTTCATGACTGTAATCGGGATAGGGAGCTCTTGCTTTTTGCCCCGGTTAAAGGCTGTGGCCGCTTCCAGACAAATACGCCTTGTTGTTTCTGAAACCTTGCCATACAGATTCAGGGCATCCTGTTCGGCAGGTTCAGTGCAGGTTCCTGTCAGGATATCATGGAAGTCATTGAACAAGAGGTCCTTCCAGGAATCCTCGAGTTCTTTTTGCGGATAATCCTGTTTGTACGCCCACCAGGTTGCTGCGCGGAGCATCTCCGCCTGAACGAGTCTGTGGAAAGTCTTTTGTGCCGTCCTTTTGAGGCGGGCAAGAGATGTGTAGCATCCTGTAAAGACCCTCTGCAGGTCTCTTTCAAAGACAGGTGCGGCCTTAGCCGCGTTTTTTATCGCATTATAAAAGCGCTCCGGTGTGCTGTGGATGATGCGGACACTTTTTTCTTCCTGGATGAAGGCATCGATTTTTTCCAGGTCTTCCCGGGTTGCTCCACCTCCGTGGTTCCCGAGGCCCCAGAATACAGGCACATCGCGCTCCAATTCCAGGGCCTGAGCCACTCCTTCCTCGAGGCGGTGCTCGATGTTGTCGGTTTCAGTGTGGTAGAGGCCGACGCTGATCCTGTATCCGAGAATTTCCGTGGCATCCACTCCCCGCCAGAGGTAAAGGTCAGACGGAAGTTCCAGCTCGTGGGCCTGGGGCCGCATGTGGATGTACATTTTATATCCGGCTAAAGCCAGGATTTGAGGGAGACCACCGCTGTGGCCGAAAGAATCAAAGTTGTAGGCGACCTTGGGCTGGGCGTTGAAGTGTTCGGAAAAGAACCGCCTGCCTTCAGCGATGTGACGGATCAACGATTCTGCAGGAGGGAGATTGACGTCGGGCTGGAGGTACCAGCCTCCACTGATACACCACCGTTTGTCTTCCACCAGTTTTTGAATCTCCCGGAAAAGCTTCGGGTCGTATTTCTTGATCCAGCGGTAGAGTAGCGCTTCGTTGTGGTTGAAAATGAGCTGGTCATGCGCCTTGATGAGTTTTACCGCATTGCGGAATGTGGAGAGTGCTTCCGCACACCCCTCTTCCCAGCGCCACTGCCAGACCGGGTCGAGGTGAGCGTTGCAGATGAGATGAACACTGAGCTTTTTCTCTTGAACTTTCTTTGTCTTGCTGATTTTGACTTTCAATCTTGCTCTTTCTTTACTCACTTAGCTCGCTTCCAATCTTCGATTCTTTCATTTTAATAAATTTCATTTTTTCACACTGCTTCGTCTCGTGAAGGAAGGTTTTTGTACCAGGTGAAATAGAGGATGATTCCGAGACCAAAAGCAATGATGAACCAAATGAAGGCTTGATTCCACCTGCGGAGAAAGCAGTAAAAAGGAATCAAAGCCAGGGAGAGCTGGAAGACGGCGGTGAGGAGTCCGTTCAGGGCGTCAAAAGCGGGCATCGGGTCTCTGGCCGGTACGAGTCCTCTTCGGACAGCTTCTTTTCGGACCGGTCCCCAGATACCGAAAGGGCGAATCCGGGAGTAGAATTCAACGAGAATCTCCATATCTGTGGGTTGGCTGGCAAAGCCAATAACCAGCGTAGCCAGAAAACAGGCCAGGGTGTCGAATCCCAACGCTTGAGCGGGAGAGAGGGAAGGGAAGAGTAATTTCTGGAGGAGGATCAGGGCCGCAGAAGCAGACATACTCCAGACAAATGCTTTGGCGCTGAAACGCCACCAGTGCCAGCGCATGGTCGCAGGCACAAGGATCATGGTGACTACAACGAATATCATCGTTTCCCAGGCCGAAATGACATCAGTAAAAGAAAGGCTGGATATGAATCCGATAGCTAAAGCGACGATTGAGGCGAGTTGGCCGAGCCGGACCAGTTGTTTTTCGGAGAGGTTCTTTGTGAAGTAGCGTTTGAGGAAATCATTGACCACGACAGAACTTGTGACATTGATCATGGCGTCGAGAGTGGACATCAGAGCGGCGAGGAGCACGGCCATGAATATTCCCCTGATTCCGACCGGAAGGTTGGCGAGGACAAGCGGCATGATCTTTTCGGCGTCGAACCCGGCCTGGGAGCCGAGGTAAAAGATGCCCAGCATCAGGAAAGAACATCCGAGTATCCAGCGCAGTGTGTACCCGACTGTCCACATACCGCCGGCCAACGAGGCATCTCGGGAGCTTCGAGCGGTCAGGAAGAACTGGAAATCCCAGACGTTCGGTCCGGCGAGGACACGGAAGATGACCCAGGAAAAACCAGCGAGGATGATGGGGCCGAAGAGGTAGAAATGCTGGTAGCTTTCCGGAGTCGATCCCGTATAGCCTGACCAGAGATTCCAGGGAATAGAGAGGGAGCCCCAGCCCGCGTCCTGCTGAGAGAGGAACTCCAAAGGAGAAGTGTTCTGGAAGACCATCACTGCCAGGATGACTGCCCCTACTGCGAGTAACACAGTCTGGAGCATATCGGTCAGGATCACGCCGAAGAATCCGGCCAACACGACGTAGACTCCGACGACGGCAAACACGATGAGAGTCGCTCCCCAGCGGGGAAGGGGAAGGAATTCCTCGGAGAATTTCCCGATTCCCACGGCGATGTACATCAAGTTGAAGATCATGAGGAGCAGCAGGAAAAGCGCGGCAGCGATTCTCGCCATCTCCGCATCTTTATTGTCTCCGTAGCGGGTTTTGTTCCATTCGGCAAAGGTCATCATGCCGGAACGCCTTATCCATTTGGCCTGGAAAGCCATGTAGAAACAGATGATGAACCATCCCCAATAAATATGGGTCACCCAGATCGCTTTTAAGCCTAAGTAGAAGAGCGCCCCGACCATGGCCATGGTGCCGCCGATATCGATATAGCTCGAGCAGCCCGAAAGCCCGAGCATCCACCAGGGTACGTTGCGTCCTGCCAGAAAGTAGGAATCCAGCTGTTGAGTGGCTCGTTTTTTGACCCAGAATCCGATGAGGACAACGATAAAAAGATAGACAGCGATAAGAATCAGGTCAACGGAGTGAAGATTCATAATCTTTAATAGAAAAAAAGGGAAAAAAACCCCTTTTGTTCAGAATTATCTTAGTAAATAATTAGAAGATTCACAAGATAAAATATGGGAGTGTTTTTAACAATGCACGCCTTCGGCAGACAGAGTCTTTGAATGTTGTTGAAGGGGATATTGGATATTTATGCCTGCTTATATTGAGGTGGTACTTTAGGGAACGTCCCCAATTACCAATTATTCATACCTTAGTGCGTGAGCCGGGTTACCCAGTGCTGCTTTAATGGACTGGTAGCTGACCGTGAGAAGCGCGATGAGGAATATCAGCAGCGCGGTCAGAGCGAATATAGTCAATCCGATACTGGCATGGTAGGCAAAATTATTCAACCACTTCTTCATGACAATATAAGCGACCGGCCAGGCGATGATGTTCGCGACAAGCACCCATTTGGAATATTCTCTGGAAAGCAGGATCACAATATTCGAGATAGACGCTCCGAGTACTTTTCGGACACCGATTTCCTTGGTGCGCTGCTCTGTCGTGAATGACGCCAGACCGAAGAGGCCCAGACAGGCAATAAAAATGGCCAGGAGACTGAAGTATCCGAACATCTCCATCATCCGTGCTTCATTCAGATAAAGCGCATTGATTCGTTCATCCAGGAATGTGTAACTTATGGGATAACCTGGATTGAACCTGCTCCAGACACTCTGGACATGAGCTATTGTTTCCTGGACATGGCTGCCACTTATGCGCAGGGATACAGTGTTCATTTCTTGAAGACGAATATACGTGATTATCGGGATGATTTCATGGTGCATGGATTCGTAGTTGAAATCGGCCACAACACCGATGATCCTTTCTCTTGTGTTGGGCCCGCGAGCATACACGGGAAGACCGATGGCCTCCTCAGGACTTTTAAGTCCCAAACGCCTGACAGCTGTCTCATTGAGGATAACCGCCTCCTGCTCATCGGTCGGGTACTCTCGGGAGAAATCACGGCCGGCAACAATTTTCATTTTGTAGGTCTTGAAAAAGTCATGTTCGACCCGGTTATGGGGCATCTGAAAAGGACTCCGGAGCATTTCGCCGTTGATTTCAATGGCAAAACCTGGAGCATCCCCGAGGCGTCCTGTCGGTGCCCGTTTGGATGCTGTTGCGTCGAGTATATTCGGATTCTTCAGGAGTTCTTGTTTGATTTCCCACCAGTTTGCCCGGACAACGTTGTCTGCAGGTAACATGAGGATGTTTTCTCTCTGATAGCCCAGGTCTGCGTTCTGCAGGAAGCGCATCTGTTTGAGAACCACACCGACACAGATGATTAAGGCTGCTGATATGGCAAACTGGAAGACAACGAGAGTTTTCCGGATTATGGCTCCGCGTGTGCCGCGAGATAATTCCCCTCGCAGGATCGTGGCGGGTTTGTAAGCCGATAGATAAAATGACGGATAAAGCCCGGACGCCAATCCTGTTATCAGAAAGACGCTTAACAGCATAAGCAGCCCAAAAGGATTGAGGAGTGAGTTCAGTCCCAGGTCATGACCTGAAAACGCGCTGAAAGAGGGGAGCAGTACGTTGACGATGATCAGTGCCAGCACCATAGCGAGCAGAGCGGTGAGCAGGGATTCACCGATAAACTGAGTGCTGAGAAGCTTGCGGTTGGCGCCCACGACTTTGCGCAGCCCCACTTCTTTGGCCCGTTTCGCAGCCCGTGCGGTGGAGAGATTCATGAAATTGATACAGGCAATGATGAGGATAAAAACTGCGATCAGTGTAAAGAGAGTGACATATCTGATATCGCTGTTGGGTTCCAGCTCGTTCATGGTGTGTGAGTGGAGACGGATGTCAGTGATCTTGCGCATAAGGATATTGTTCCATTGATGGGGATGAACGATGTTCCCGGAATCGTCCTCGAATTCGGGTAGGTGGCTGTCGAGGAATCCGGGAATGCGGGCTGCGATATCTGCGGGATTTGCATTCTCAGCCAGACGCATATAAACGTAGGTCACGTTGTCGGAGAAGTTGGTGGTTCCGAAAAAGTAGTCACTGCCGTCCTGGTAATACGAGGTGCGGCCTTTGAGAGTGATGTATGAGGCGAGAAAGTCATAATGGAGATGAGAGTTTTTCGGCACATCTTCCATGATTCCAGTGACCTGGTAGGCTTCTCTGTCGCTGCCAACCTTCATGAGTTTTCCCATCGGATCTTCATCTCCAAAGTATTTGAGGACCATGGATTCGGATAGAACAAGGCTGTTGGGATTTTCGAGTGCAGTTTGAGGATTGCCTTTGATCAAAGGAATCGTGAACACCTCGAAAATGTCATGCTCAGCATAGAAGAACCTCTCCTCCAGGAAGTAAGTATCTCCGACATTGATCAACAAATCTCCGGTTCCCAGCATGCGTACGATGTGCTCCATTTCAGGGAAATCGTTCTCGAGAAAGGGGACGAATGATGGAGCCAGGGAGCAAAAGGCCCCCCGGACAGAACCGTCACTGGCTAAGAATTCGCGTTCCAGACGGTATATCCGGTCTTTATTTTCGTGGTGGGTGTCATAGCTCAATTCACTCCGGACAAACATCAGGATGAGGATACACACGGCCATTCCGATTGCCAGCCCGGCGATGTTGATGAAAGAATAACCCTTATGCTTATTAATATTTCTCCATGCGACTTTGATATAGTTTCTAAACATTATGCCTCCTCCAGTTAAATACAATCGATGAACGGATAGGGTTCAGTTGAAGGTATTTTTAAAATGAGCACAATCTTAATCACCAGTTAATTTGCAAAATATGTGCCAATTGAATTACAGGGAAAGCTACAGAGAATCACTAATATATGCCATTTTGGTGTTCGATAGGGCTACATATGATGTCCGATTCCGAACACAAATGAGACGGAAAGTCGCAGTAATCTTGTAAGGGAAAAGGAAGAATTTAGATTGTCTTTTCGGCAAAGAGGGGCAATCTCATCTTTATGTCATTGTGAACGAAGGGCGGCAATCCCACTTTCATGTCATGGCGGGCATTTTTGAGATTCCTTCGCTTTGCTCCGAACTGGCTTGGTAATTGCACGTTCATGTCATTGCGAGTGAAGCATGGCAATCTCATAAAAAGGAATATAATCATTTGATTTCTCTTAAGGGATTGCCACGTCACTTCGCTTCTCGCAATGACACTTTTAACTTCAGTATCACTAATAAAAGAGTTATTTAATTAGTGAGCATAAACAGCAGGCATATTTTACTTCAATAAATGAGCCAGTCCCCCTATATCTATTCATACCTCAGAGAATCAACGGGGTTGGACCTTGCGGCTTTGATGGATTTGTAGCTGACTGTCAGCAGGGCGATTAATAAGGTCATGGCTGCAGTGAGTATGAATACCCAGACACCTGTAATTGTCCGGTAGGGGTAATTCTGCAGCCATCTATAAGATAAGTACCAAGCGATTGGCAGGGCAATAATATTCGCGACAGCGACCCACTTCAGAAACTGTTTGGAGAGCAACACGACGATTCCCTGGATTGAAGAGCCCATCACTTTTCGTATGCCGATTTCTTTAGTGCGCTGCTCCGCCAGGAAAGATGCCAGACCGAAAAGCCCCAGACAGGATATCAGGACAGCCAGCGTGGCGAAATAGCGGAATATCACACTGGCCTGCTCTTCAGAGCGGTAGAGATGGTTATAATCTTCATCCAGGAAGCGGAAGGTGAAAGGAAACTCGGGATTGAACTTTTTGTATATCTTCTCGATGCTCGCGATGGTTTGAGGAACATTGTCCGGACGGATTCTCGCGAATATATACCGGTAAAAATGATGGCCGGGGGATGGGTTGTAAGTCTTATAGAATATGATCAGAGGGCCGCTCCGGTAATAGAGAGGAAAGTAATTAAAATCGTTAATGACGCCGATTATAGTCCCGTGATAAGAACTGTGAGAGAGGCGCATCCCCACCGGATTTTCATTTCCGATGATCCGGGCAAATTCCTCGTTAATCACCAATTGTCCCGATTGAGGAGAAGCGGCAGGTGTTCGCTCTTTAGAAAAGAACCTTCCCTGGACCATTTTCATTTTAAAAGTTTTAACAAAGTCGAAATCACAACAAAAATACCTGGCCATGGGATCGATCTGCGGGCTTTTTCCTTCCCAATCCCAGCCGTTTCCACTCGAACCGAAAATTAGAGGTGTCCGGGAGGTGAGTGAGACCTGAGTAATGCCCGGTACAAGCTGCAGTTCCTGTTTGGCGGCTTCATAGTGCTGTCTGAGGTTGCCGTTCACCGGGATATACACAAGGTGCTCACGGTTGAATCCGAGGTCTCTCGTGCGCATATAATTGAGCTGTTTGTAAATCACAAGGGTCTGGATGATGAGGGTAATAGAAATGGAGAACTGCAGCACAACCAGGATTTTCCTGAAAAGCGAGCTTTTTGATCCGATGCCAGAGGTATCCCTCATGATCTTGACCGGCTGAAATGACGACATGAATAACGCAGGGTAGGATCCAGCGATGAGACCTGTCAAAAGGGTGGCTCCCAACAGTGTGAGAATCAAACTCAGATTGTGAGAGGGATTAAAGATTATTTCTTTCCCTGTTAGGGAATTGAAAACTGGAAGAAGAATAATGACGAGAAGAACTGCAAACAAAAGAGACAGAAAAGCCATCAGGATGGATTCTCCGTAAAACTGTTTGATGATGTCCCATCGAAAAGCGCCAGTCACCTTGCGCATGCCGATTTCCTTGGCCCGATTTCCGGCGCGGGCAGTCGTCAGGTTCATGAAATTGATACAGGCGATGATCAGCACGAATACAGCGATTAGAGAAAGCATCCGGACACGTGTGATCCGTCCTCCTCCTGTGCCCAGTCCATATAGATAGAGTTGAGTGTAAGACCTGAGAAAGGGAGTAACGTCATCGTCAGGATGCCCCTTCATTATACGCCCGGCAGTCTTTTCCTCAACCTCCTGGGGGGAAGCATTTTCATGGAGCTGGACAAATGTTGTGAATGAAAAATTGTACCAGGTATCGAGATGATCAGGGGCATTCCAGTGTTCCTTAAGGAATTCGATCGGGACAAGACAATCAAACTGGAGGAAGGAATGGCGCGGGAGGTTTTTGAGCACTCCCGTGACTTCAAAGTCATACTTGTTCTCGACACGAATGATCTTCCCGAGAGCATCCTCCGTGTTGAAGTATTTCTGAGCCATCCTTTCTGTCATTACGAGTGAGTGTGGTTTTGTCAAGGTTGTTTTTGGATTCCCCCGAAGCAAAGGGAAAGTGAACATCTCAAGAAGTGCACCGTCAACCGCTTCGACATTCTCTCTGAGTCTTTTTTCTCCGTAAGCGAATATCAGAGCATGAGGTCCGTTACAGAAACGGACGGAATTGACGATCTCAGGATACTCTTCCTTAAAAGCCGGCCCAAGAGCGGGAGGAGTCCCGCTGGTTGTGGCTGTCCGGGCGCCCAAGCGTTGATGTGTTCCCACTAAATACAGATTGTCCCCGTTTTCATGGAACTTATCGTAGCTGAATTCATCCTGGACCCAGAGGAAGATGAGGATACAGCAGGCTATGCCGACAGCTAAGCCGAAAATATTAATGAAAGAATAGCCTTTGTGTCTTCTGATGTTTCGTAAAGCGATTTTCATGTAGTTTTTAAACATTTGTATACTCCAGTAGATTTTATGTTTTGTGAATGATGGGATGGCTTTAAGGGTCTGCATCCAGAACCAGAATCTTGCCCTGTCTGCACCTATGACCTTGGCCATTTCATTATATTCTTCTTCGAGATCACCAAGGGGTGAATATTCTTCTCCCTGAATGGCAATGCGGTTAAGCATTCTCAGGGCTAATGGGGGAGGCTTAGGATGTTCAGGATTCATTGCGTTTAGGTTTTATCCAGTGAAAATTCCGGGATTCCTTTCCATATCTCTCTTTGAAGCTTGTGAGCGGCTTTTAAAGCCTCTCTTCCTTCGGGACTCAGTCGATAAAAGATCTTGCTTCGACCGCCTCTTTCTGGAGTTGGGGGGCCTGCACTCTTGGTAACATAGCCTTTTTTGAATAATTGATCCAGGGAACTGTACAGGGTTCCGTATGTGTGCGTTTTCCCCGTCACTCGTGCAATTTGTTTTCGGATCGTCACTCCGTAAGCGTTTTCTTCCAGACGCCAGATCGCCAGTATAAAAATCAGTTCGGACAGTGTTAAGTCCTTCATTCATTGCTCCTTTTATTATATAGACGGAAAAACCGTACAAATGGTTGCAGAAACAAGGGATTATTTTTTGATTGAGTGGAATCGAATATCGGATGATGATGAAGAAGAACGAAACAAGCGGAAAGAAATTTAGCTTTTTGTCCTGACGTTCAGGTAGAAATTGTTAGGAGTGAATTCCAGTCGAGAATGGGATCAGTCCTGTTCAATCAAGCAGCTTCCCGTTCCGCAAGTGAAATTGGCCTCTTTCTTTCTTTTGTCATAGTACTGCTGGTGGTATTCCTCGGCTTTGTAGAATTCAGGCGCAGGAACGATTTGGGTGGAAATCGGTTTTTTGAAACGGCCCGAGCCTTCAAGTTTTTTTACTATTTTCTCAGCCGCTTCTTTCTGCTCGGCGCTGTGATAGAAGATGACGGACCTGTACTGGCTGCCCACATCCCATCCCTGCCGGTTTACCTGTGTGGGGTCATGCAGGTCGAAGAAGATTTCAAGGAGTTTCTCGTAACTGACCTGGGATGGATCGAACGTGATCTTCGCGGCTTCGGCGTGTCCGGTTTTATCCGAACAGACCTGTTTATAGGTCGGATTTTTCACATCCCCGCCAGTGTAGCCGACAACTGTCGAAAGTACACCCGGGACCTGGCGGAATTTGTGCTCGACTCCCCAGAAACAGCCGGCCGCGAAGGTGGCCGTCTCAGTCTTAATGGATTTTGAATTCTGTTCATCTGATTTCATTTCCGGATTTGACTCTGTTTTTTGGTGAGCATCGCCCGGCTTAAAATCCAGGCTGACTGAATTGATGCAGTAGTGCTTGCCTGTTGGCGTTGGGCCGTCATTAAAGACATGTCCAAGGTGGGCGCCGCACACCGCGCATCGTGTCTCTATTCTGTGCATGAAATGGGACAAATCGTCAAAATAGTCGATGTTATTTTCATCGAAAGGAGCGGTGAAGCTCGGCCATCCCGTGCCGTGGTCGTATTTGGTCTCAGAACTGAAGAGGGGAGTGCCGCATCCAGCGCAGACATAAACTCCTTTTTCGTAGTGATCATTATACTTTCCTGTAAAAGCCCTTTCTGTGCCGCGTTGTCTCATAACCTGGTATTGCTCGGGTGTTAGAATCTCTTTCCATTCTTTATCCGATTTTTTTATCTTTTTGATCATGGTTTGTTTTCCCTTGTTGAACTGGTCTTCTGTGGATTCCTTTTTAAACGAAGGCTTGAGGCTGAGGTAAGCCGTGAGCACAACAAGAACCGTAATAGTCAATCCAATCTTCTGTTTCATGAAACCTCCTATATCCTATATTTCCTATAGAATAATTATACTTTAATCGAGATGAAATGTAAAGAGTGTTTTTAGGTGTGTTAAACTGTCGAACTCAGGGAGGATTCATACGAGGGGAAGTTGCGAAAAGAGGAGAGATGTCCCCTTAGGGAACGTCCCCCCCCCATTCCTATCGCAGAAACGAGCCAGTCCCCATTCATTTTATTCATACCTCAATGACTCTACAGGATTGGAGGCAGCGGTCTTGACAGCCTGGAAGCTGATTGTGATCAGCGAGGTGACCAGCGCCAGGGCCGCCGATAGTAAAAACGTCCATATTCCGATGTTGACGTGATAGGCAAAATTCTGGAGCCATCTGCTCATGACATAATAAGCGATCGGCCAAGCGATGAGATTAGCCAATATTACCCATTTCGTGAATTCCTTGGTCAATAAAAGTACAATTCCTGAGATTGACGCCCCGAGGACTTTGCGAATGCCGATTTCTTTTGTCCGCTTCTCAGCCGTGAAGGAGGCCAGGCCAAAAAGCCCAAGGCAGGCGATGAAAATGGCCAGGAAGGTTCCATATCTGACAAGATTCCCGATTCGCTGTTCAATCTTATAAAGATTGTCGATATCTTCATCCAAAAAACTGTACTCAAGAGGAAAATCCGGAGCGCTTTCTTTTATCGTTTTTTCTAAAAAAACCAGAGTTTCAGGGACATTTTCAGGCTTTATCCTTATATAAGCATCCGTAAACCAGCCTGGAGCTATGACCAAGACCAGAGGATTGATTTTTTCATGGAGGGAACGGAAATGGAAATCCTTCGCAACACCTATTATCGTCCCGGATCTTTGGGGATCATAAGGGATCCAGCAGGAAATGCGCTGGCCGACCGGAGATTCCATCCCCATGATCTTTGCAGCTGTCTCATTAACTATTATGCCATCTGAGATGTCTGTTGGATAATCCCGAGAAAAATATCTGCCCTGAATCATTTTGATATCGAAGATCTTTTGGTAGTCAAAATCCACGGAATGAATGGACATGAAAATTCTTTCATCCTCTGGCTTGCCCTCCCAGCCAATTTTGTCTGTTCCGAAAACCTTGGAAAATGAGCCATTGGTGGAAGATACAGCCAGAATGTCCGGATTCCTCAGGAGTTCACTTTTAATGGTGCTATAGTTGCTGCGCAGACCGCCTCTCAGTTCCATATTGATGACATGGCTTTTGTTTATACCCATATCCATGTTTCTCATGTACACGAGCTGCTGGTAGATGATGATTGTCCCAGTGATCAGCGTGATTGAAACGACAAATTGTCCTATAACCAGGAGTTTTCTCAAACGGATATTTTGAGAACTCGATTTCACAAGTCCTTTTAAAACTGTTACGGGTCGAAAACTGGAAAGGAATACAGCCGGATAACTGCCTGAGAGGATTCCTGTGAGGATAGCTATTCCTAAGAAGATAAATAATGGACTTCCAGAGTGAAGAAGCGTCAGCGGCTTGCCCACGATGTTATTAACAGAGGGAAGTAGTGCTTGCACTAAAATCAAAGCTAGAATGAATGATAATAAAGACAGGAGGACGGATTCGCCCAGGAATTGTCTTATGAGTTGGGCACGAGTTGACCCAACGACTTTTCTCATCCCCACTTCTCTGGCGCGTTCTATGGAGCGTGCCGTGGAAAGGTTCATGAAATTAATGCAGGCTATGCCTAAGATGAGTATCCCGATGATGGAAAAGATGTAAACATAAGTGATCGCTCCGCCGCCTGTAAAATTATAGAGGTGAATTCGGGTTAAAGGTTCCAAATGTAATGTGTTGGGAGATTCGGGAAAGTGTTTCTTGATAGTACCAGCAATTTTTTCGCTCACTTCCTTAAAGTTAGAATTTTTGGGAAGCAATACATAAGTTTTATAAGCACCTATATCCCAGCTTTCTATGGTCATTCCAGACCATGTCACAAATTCGAACGGTAGTAGATAGTCGAAAAGAAGATGAGTATTGGAGGGTGCATCTTCGATGACACCCGTGACTTTGAGATCATGCCATGTTCCCCACCATTCGAATCCCAGTGTTTTTCCGAGGGGATCTTCCTCATGAAAGAGTTTAGCTGCCATTTTTTCCGTTAATACGATAGAACGTGGTTCGGATAGGCAATTTTTCGAATCGCCTTTGACAAACGGAAAAGTAAATATCTCAAAGAATGAATTATCTACTCCACGAACCTTTCCACTGAAAACCCGATTTCTGTATTTCAGTGGTCCGTTGGCTTCTCCAAACATTCTGGTGAAGTCGATGATTTCTGGATAGTCAGCTGCTAGTGCAGGGCCAAGAGGACCTGGGCCATAAGGATGATATATATCTGTGTCCTGAGGGTTTAACAATACCCTATAGATTTCTTTGGCATTCGAGTGGAATCTGTCGAAGCTCAGCTCATCCTGAACCCAGAGAAATACAAAGAAGCAGCAGGCCATACCGATAGCCAGGCCAGAGATATTGATGAAGGAATAGCCTTTATGTTTCCTGATTTTTCTGAGAGCCACCTTGAAATAATTCCAGAGAAGCTCGGGCATGAACCGTGGCGGCTTCCAGGGTGGCCGTCCGCTGAGGTGGCGAGTGTGGGTTTTGTAGAATTCTTCCCCTATGCTTTCTGGGTGACCGACGCTCTTGACTGCCATTCTGAATGCTTCTTCTTCGCTAGCTCCGAGTTTCATTTGATTTTCGATCTCATCCCGCAGATGCGATTCCAGCTCGGCGATGTATCCATCTTCCAATCCTTCATTCTTTCTTAATGTTTTTTTCCATTTCTTTATGTCTTGCTCTAAGTCGAACATTTTTTATCTCCTCTAAAAAGGGATAGGCACATTTTTTTGTCGCAAAAATGAGCCAGTCCCGATTTGTTTTTCATTCCTTCAATCTCATGCTGCTGTGGGTTTCCATAACTCTGCAAGAGCGGAATGCACGCTCAGCCACTGTCTCTTTTCCGCTTCCAATTCTTCTCTTCCTAAATCTGTCAGACTGTAATACTTACGATAACGGCCTTCCTCAGATTTTTTCCATTGAGATACTATGAAACCGTCTTTTTCGAGCCGGTGGAGGACAGGGTAGAGCATTCCATCCGACCATTCGAGAGTTCCACCAGAAATCTTTTTAGCCCTCTGGATGATTTGATATCCGTAGTTCTCGCCGCGGATGAGGATTGATAAGATAATCGGTTTTGTTGAAGCCGCGATCAATGCTTTTGACACCATTTTATACCTCGCACTCTAAGATATCTAATACCACTATGTATGCAAAATTTGTGCCACAATTATTATTCTGGGGAGATGAGAAGAGATTGATGGAGTGTTTAAAAAAACTGTTCGTTTATATGACACCAGGTGTCCGAATCCGGACAAAAAAAAAGGGGCCTACACCTTTTGTTAAAAAAAGTTGTCTGTCCCCTTTATTTTTTTTTTATTTCTACGCTTTTCTTTTTATCCTGTAGAGAACATGGCCGAGGTAACCAGAGTCGTTGATCTCTGCGATATACAATCCTGGCTGGAAGTGGGCTCGTCTTCCCAACATCAGTTCAGAGAGGTCTTCCAGCAGATCGCCGGCTTCCCAATCCTTGTCGCTGTCACTCAACAAGATCGATTCACCGTTTTGGACAATTTGTTCCAGAATTTCTCTTAAGCTCATAGCAGCCATTCCTAATTTTTTTGTTTATATGTACCTTTACATATATATACGCATTTACTGTCCTTTTGGTTGCTTTTTATAAAAAAAGAATACAGATAACTTCCTTGAAAAAAGTAGTCATTTTTCTTTAGAGCCAACCTTTTTAATTTTTTATACGTCTATACAGATTAAACAAGTTCTACTTCGGATTTAACCTGTAGGTGTCATACGGGGACTGTCCCTCTGTCTTTCTCCCAAAAAGAAAAAAATTGAGGATAGTCCCCAATTTCTTATCAATTTCTTGTTTCCCATTTTTTTGACTTCGATATTTTTCTGTGTTAAAAAGCGTCTAGCTGAGATGCCGAAAACCAAAAGACCTGATACAAGCAGGGGGAAGAGGAGAGCTCAATCCAAAAAAACTGAAAAGCCATCCTGTTCGATCAGCCGCAGAGAGTTTTGTAAAGCCGTTCCCTACACTGTCGTCGGGGGATTTTCTCTCTCCTGCTTAATGAAACCTTTGGGGGTGGATTTCTTAAATGTGTCATCGAAAGAATCAGAAAAAAATGAGGAGGAAATCATGGCAAAAAAGATTATTGCTGTCACGGCCAAGGTGCTCAGTAAAAGAGGAACCTGCGGTTTTCACGAGGTAGGTGATAAAGTTAAATTCACTGAATCAGGAGTGGAAGGAAAAATTTGTATTCATGCTCTCTACAGTATGCTCCCTGCGGTGTTCGCCATGATGTTCGAAGCTCAGTTCCCCTGGCTCAGGGAAAATCCGGACAAAAAAACGCACGCCTGTCCGGATACGTATAATCCTGTTGTGTTCGAGATCGAAAGAATCAGAGAAAAATAATGTGGGATCAGGGCTCGACATTAGACATCTTACCATTCATGTAATCAGGTGATATCAAGAAAGTCAGAAATCAACCGATAAATCAAACAAAAAATGTCTACTGTCAAGCCCTGACCCCCTTTTATAAGGAACAAAAGAGGAAGAGCGGATTCGATGAAGTTTTTGACAAAGAAAAGGATTTGGACCGGGATTATTGTCATCCTGGCGCTTCTGTTCGTCTTTGTTGGCTATTTTATCATTTCCAATGCCTCCACTTTTCAGTTAGCTCCCATCGGAATCGCGTACAAAGCGAAAATTCTTTGCTCAGGAGTTTTTGTCTCTCATCGTGAACCGCAATCCATATTGAGCGAAGATCTTTCCTATCCTCCTGAACTTGGAATAGCCGGTGTCAAAATCAACTATGAGGATCAATCTGTGACTGCCTCTGTGTATGGGTTGATGAAGAGACAGGCGGTGTATCGGGAAGGATTAGGCTGCACATTATTGTCGGGTTTTACTGAGGATGAGGTTCTTTCTCAGCCAAGCGCGCTGCCTCCACTTCTACCTGAAAATCCCGAATCTGTGCATTGGCCAACTGGAAATAAAATTGCAACTCCTGAGATTCCTCCGAATGTGGATAGGCAGTTAATCCGACAGGCATTGGATATGGCCTTTTCAGAACCAGATCCTGAGAGGCTCCGGCGAACCCGGGCAGTGGTCATTGTCTATGACGGTCACC
>Ga0114922_10002689_pt1 | contig 16607 bp, 8 predicted proteins | sample AartaG_FD_100975 | JGI IMG/M metagenome (GOLD analysis project Ga0114922, IMG submission 100975) | Deep subsurface microbial communities from Aarhus Bay to uncover new lineages of life (NeLLi) - Aarhus_00045 metaG | ecosystem: Environmental > Aquatic > Marine > Oceanic > Sediment | place: Aarhus...
AGAGCCCGGTTCGCTTGGCGAACAGGGTAAAAAGTAAGGGACATGAGTTGATACTTTATGGAGATAGAAGGATATCCTAAATAAGGAGGAAAAATAAAGGTCGATGAAAAAGAAATTTGCTAAGATATTTGGTGTGGGCGTGACTATCGCCTTGGTCGCTAGCCTGATGGTAATAGCGGCGCCGGTGGTTGCCCAGGGGCCTGGCACGCTGACCAAGACCATTACCCTCCACGCCGACAACAGCTCGATAACCTGCATCAATCCTATGTCGGGGATAGTGGACTTTCAATTTGATTATACTTCCCCGCAAGGAACAGCCCCACCGGAAGGCCTGTTGATGGTGGTGGATGGTCCAGCGCCCTACGTAGGAGCCAATGATATCGACATGCTTTTCTACTTCCCCGGTGGGACACCTAGCTGGGACCCTGCTTCTGAAAAGGCTATGATGGAGATGGGCATCGTTGACTGGGATGAGGATGATTCTATCGAGGACGATTGTGTACTCGTCTATACGGGGGATACTGGTGAGGTTGGTCCCGCATTCACGATAACATTCTCGCTGGATACTACCAAGAATTGGTCACAAAGTACCGATAAACTTGCTGTCGATCCAGATTACACAGGGATTGACCCAGACTGGAACCGCCCGGCGCACACATCGGTTTGGCCTATGGGAGCATGCTGTCCCCCCGACCATTCTGATGGCAAGTACCACATAACCTCTACGGTGTTGGATAGTGGCGGTCAAACGCTTGATGAACTGGAGCAAGATGAGCCGCTGTACAACGAGCCCTACATGATGCCCAGCCTGGGTGTTGATGTCAAAGGCTCAGTTCAGTGCTTCTACGCCAAGAATACCGGTCCTGATGTCGTTTTAGACTGGGCCGTGCTCCCTGGCGTCCACTCACCTAATGTTACCATCGAGAGTGGTGGTGAACCTGAGGAGGACTGGATTTGTATCTCAGCAGCTATCCCTGGTGACGCCATTGTCAAGTGTTACATTGATATGAACCAGGATGGGGTATATCTTCCACAGGACGACCTGGTGATTGGTGGTGAGAAGAAGTGGGGTGATATCCACCATACTGAGCTTGACGCCGAAAAGACAACCGCTATTGAGGTTAACGACACGGTGGATATTGATGAGATGGTTTACGCCACCATCCACTGGGGCTCAATGGACCCCGAGGATGAGGTAGTCCTGCCCGCAGGAGGTGCGCTGGTTCACTGGTGGCTGGTTGAAAACACCGACAACGAGAACCAGCAAGCCCTCATAGACCTGCTGGAGGATGATATTTTTGAGGGTGAAACTGTAGTAAACAATCACCCATACTACGACATTTGCGGCCAATATAATGGGTTTGAGATAAACCCATTCGAACTAATCAATACCTGGTGTACTGCCCCGGCTCACGAAGCTGACTTCACCCAATTCATTGCGGTAGAGGGTAGCGTGGCCGACCCTCAGGTTCCTGACACCTATGTGAACTCGGTTAGCGACGACAGTATGCCTTGGGAGACAACGGGATGGACTCAAACTACCATTGACTTCTACGCCCCAGACTCAGACACTTTGATGGCGGAAGAGGTAATGGTGGTCTTGTTGGTTGAGTACCCCATCATTAACATGTTCCACGGTGAGAATCCGGTCTGCGTGGAATTTGTCAAACTGACCCCCAAGGAAAAAGTGCCACCAGCCCAGGTAAAGATACCTCAGGTGAGATGGGCTGGAGAGAAAATAGTTCTTGAGAAAGAGTGGGGCACAGACTTCTACGGTACTGATGGCGGAAACCTGGTTATGTTCGCCCTGGAGGAAGGTAGCATCGGCGACCTGATTCCGTGCTACCCTGAGGATCTTGTAAGCTCCGACAGCCGCACGGTTTTCACTAGTGTAAAAATAGACGGCGTGGCTCGAGTGATGTTCAAGACCGAGCAGCAAGGTCAGGTTGATGTTGAGTGCGTGCTATACGATTATCTCTTCTTCGATTTCCTTCCTGGCGATTTGTTTGACGCGGTAGCTCAGACGATATGGGATGAGCCAGGGTGGGTGATAGGTAATCACGGATTCATAGTTTACTACCTGGCGTTTGAGGAGATACTATGGCCGGCGGAGACGATTGTCCTTGATGCCGGCGAGGAACTTGACCCAATACCATGTGTTTCGGGCTGGTTTACCTCAGATGCCCTGCCCGGGACATTGAGGCCTGAAAGGGAGCAAGATGTTAATAACGATGGCGTTAATGACTTCCTTTTGCCGGCTGGTCGCTATGTGCTTCCTTTTGACTGGCCGTTATTGGCTGGTTTTGACCTAGAAGCGCGACCCTGGTATGACCTGATGGATAGCGCCGACTTGGATAATGTTGTCTCTCTTAATCCCCTGGATGGTTCCAACGATGAGGATGATCAGCTTGGTCCGTGGGTTAATGTTAACAGCACCGATGGCGAGGCTGACTTCCCCTCAATTGGACCGTTCAGCACCCTTCAGCAGTGGAGCCTGTTAGACTTGTGGATTGCTGATGCTACAGTGCCTGCCGATCTGACTGTGGCAGTAACCACCACGGTATGGGACGGTAATGATCTGCGCAACACCGTGGTCCCCAATGAAATTCTCGACTGGTTTGACGCTCCTATGTCACAGGCTCTGGGTGAGTTTGAGATTGTCGATGGAACTGTTGCCGACTTCGCCTGGATTGAGGAGTGGGATAAGGGTGATTTCTGGCCTTATGGCCACGACCCAGTTACATTCCTATTCAACTCACCTTTCTACGAGGTAGAGATTCCTTCCCATTGGCTTATCCCGGCGATGAAGGGAGCACCCATGGGCTATATGTGGGATAGCTGGCCTGTTCCCGGTGGCGATGGACCTTATAACTACTGGGATGACCTCGATGCGACTGTCACCGCACCGGTGGGTGAATATGGTGATATAATAGAGGTCTATGGTGATAACCACAGTTACTTTGGATGTCATATTAACGCTCCCGAGGATGGAGGAGTTTGGGTAGACGGAAACGTCATACTCCAATTTAAGGTTGACTACCCGTACTTGCCGTGCAAGTTCCCCGCCGTAACCTCTACCATAGAAATCATCTGGGGTCCACCGGAAGAGCACCTTGACGCCGACTTTGAGGTCGACCCTAGAATTGGTGAGGCTCCGATTACAGTAACGTTCTACGGTCTCAAAGCTGAGGGTACGGGAGTCCCGTGGACTCAGTATGGAACACCGCCCTATGTTAAGGCAGAGTGGGACTTCGATGGCGACGGTACTATTGATACCACTGTCGAAGGTGCTACCAGCGCTTTGACTCTGGCAACTCAGACTTTCGAGTTTACAAGTGCCGGGACGTACAGTCCCAGCCTGACCGTTACTGATAGCAACGCTATGGTGGATACTTGCACCAAGCCGGACTACATCGTGCTAAACGGTGGAGCACCAGGTATGAAGGGCGACTTTGATGCCGATGGCGATATTGACCTGATTGACTTTGCCGCTTTTGGTGATGCCTATGATTCAGTTTCAGGAGATGCCAATTACGATGTAATTGGCGACTTTGATGATGATGGAGATATTGACTTGGTCGATTTCGCCGCCTTTGGCGATGTTTACGGGTATGGTACCTAAGTAATGAAGGAGGTAGGCGATAATGACTAAACTGATGAGAGGAAAGCTTTCGGGAATTGCAGTAGCCTGCCTTTTGGTTGCGAGTTTAGTGGTTGCTGGCGCTACGGCGTCAGCAACCACTCAGGCTCTGGCTGAACCATCGGTGAGCATTGTGCCCGATACCCAGGAAGTAGCGGCTGGCGGCACATTCAGCGTTGATGTTGTGGTAGACTCGGTGGCTTTTCTGGTCAAGGGGTGTGAGGTAACGATAACCTTTGATGCCGACCTCACAGCAACTGCTGCGACTGGAGCTGACCTGCTGGGTACTGCGGCTGAGACAATGCGCATCGGACCAACGATACCCAATGGCGAAGTTAGCTATGCTGTGGTCAGGAGCGTGGGCAATGACCCGGCGGCTGTGGCCGGCGATTTTATGACCATTGACTTCGATGTTGACGCTGCTGCCGCTGGTACCTATGACCTGACTATTGAGGCTACCTTGCTGGATGAGAATAACGACGCTATTCCCGGAGTGGTTTTGAATCACGGTGAGGTAGTAGTGCCCGGTGGGGTTCCCGGTGAAGCGTCGGTGAGCATTGAGCCAGCGACCCAGGATGTAGCGGCTGGAGGCACATTCAGCGTTGATGTTGCAGTGGACTCGGCGGGTCTTCTGGTCAAGGGGTGTGAGGTAACGGTAACCTTTGATGCCGACCTCACAGCAACTACTGCGACTGGAACTGACTTGCTGGGTACGGCGGCTGAGACAATGCGCATCGGACCAACGATACCCAATGGCGAGGTTAGCTATGCTGTGGTCAGGAGCGTGGGCAATGACCCGGCGGCTGTGGCGGGCGATTTCATGACCATTAACTTCGATGTTAACCCTGCTGCCGCTGGTGCCTATGACCTGGTTGTTGAAGCTACCTTGCTGGATGAGAATAATGACCCCATTCCTGGAGTCGTTGAGAATGACGGCGAGGTAGTAGTGCCTACTGTTGGTGCTCCATCGGTGAGCATTGACCCGGCAACTCAAATGGTTCCAGCTGGTGACTCATTCAGCGTTGATGTTGTGGTCGACTCCAAGGCTTTTCTGATCAAAGGGTGTGACATAACGGTCACCTTTGATGCCGACCTCACAGCCACTGATGCAACTGAATATGACCTGTTGGGTACGGCTGCTGAGACACTACGCATCGGACCAACTATACCCAATGGTGAGGTTAGCTATGTGGTGGTAAGGATGGCGGGCAATGACCCGGCTGCCGTGGCTGGTGATTTAATGACCATTGAATTTGAGGTTGACGCTGCTGCTGCTGGGACCTATGACCTGATTGTTGACGCTACCTTGCTGGATGAGAATAATGACCCCATTCCTGGAGTCGTTGAGAATGATGGCGGGATAGTAATTGGTGTTCCTGAGTTTGAAGAGACATTCACTGGTACCCTAGCTAAGGGGGCGAGTGCTTACATTTGCACCATACCAGCAGGAGCTACCGAGCTTGCAATAGACCTTTCTACGGCAGCCTCTCCCGGACCTGACTTGGACCTGGAGCTATATGATGGGGCTATTTTGGTCATTGGTGAAGGTGGACAAATTAGCTCGGGAGATCCAGGCACCTTCCCTTACGAAGGCGATGACTTTGGCTACAGTGGCTATAATGGTGGTGAGGAATATATCACCGCTGATGGTCCGCTGGGCCAGGCCTATGACTTGCAGGTCTATGCCTTTCAGGCGGGCACCTACACCGTTGATGTCTTCTATGTAATGCCCGGTCCAGACAACGATCCACCAACGATAACTATCACTGCACCAGATGGCGCCGTGGGAGTTCCAGCCACTATCACTGTGTCAGCTACTGACCCCAGTGGTGTGGCCTGGATTTGGTACGGGGTCTGGCCTGATGACTATGTACTGACTGGGACTGAAGCAGATTACATGCAGTGCATAGCAATGGCAAGCGGTTCCGGTAATGAAGTAATCCTTACCTTTACTCCGTCTTTGGCAGACAGCTATTATGTTGCTGCCTGGGCTGGTGATATGGTGGCTAACTGGACTCCTGACCTTGTTCCGGAGACCGCTGACTGGGAAGTGACGTAATAAAGGTAATAAGCTATAGCTGAGGCTAAGTTAAGAGGTGCGGGTTCATCCCGCACCTCTTTTTTTGTTATTGGTGCGCTGTCATTAATCTCCAATAATGCCCCACCACCGAGATTGCCACATCCTTCACCAAAGGGTGAAGGACTCGCAATGACATTCGCTTTCGTCGTTGCGAGGCACAAAGTGCCGAAGCAATCTAGGAGAATGGGGCAAACAAGAGATTGCTTCGCTGCGCTCGCAATGACGGGTGAAAAAAGGACTCGCAATGACATTCCCTTTCGTCGTTGCGAGGCACAAAGTGCCGAAGCAATCTAGGAGGATGTGGCAAACAAGAGATTGCTTCGCTGCGCTCGCAATGACGGGTGAAAAAAGGACTCGCAATGACATTCCCTTTCGTCGTTGCGAGGAGTCCTTCCCAGAAGGACGACGAAGCAATCTAGGAGGGGAGTAGACGGGGGTGATGGCCGCGTCCTTCCACAGAAGGACTCGCAACAAGCTCCGCAATCTCTATTATAATATGCATAATGAATAAGCAATACTATGTTTATATTATGACCAATAAAAGCAATACAGTTCTTTACACTGGTGTTACAAATGACCTGGGGAGAAGAGTCAACCAGCATAAGGAAAAGTTTGTTAATGGGTTTACTGTGAAATATAGAATTACCAAGCTCGTATATTACGAAATACTTCAGTATTCGGAGAATGCTATTATGAGAGAGAAGCAGATTAAGGCTGGTTCAAGGCAAAAGAAAATTGATTTAATTAACCTAATGAATAAAGATTGGCGTGATTTGTATGAACAGTTGTGAGAGATTGCCACGTCCTTTACCAAAAGGTGAAGGATGAAGGACTCGCAATGACATTCCCTTTCGTCGTTGCGAGGCACAAAGTGCCGAAGCAATCTAGGAGGGGCGGAGACGGATGAGATTGATTCGCTTCCCCTTCGCTACACTCAGGGCTTCGGCTCATCGCAATGATAGGGGAAGAAGAACCCACAACAGCTAGGTTACTTTATTGAAGGGTCATTGGACTATGACCAGTCCATTATTGTCCACGACTCCAGGAATGGGGTCATTATTCTCATCCAGCAAGGTAGCATCAATAATCAGGTCATGAGGCCCAGTGGCAGCAGGGTCAACATCAAAGTCAATGGTCATGAAATTGCCGAACACGGCAGCCGGGTCATTATTATCCCCTGTCCTGACAACAGCCCAGGTAACCTCACCAACAGCTATACTTGGAGTTGTTGGGTAGGCCAGCACTGGGGCACTTAGCAAGGCTAATCCTGTCGCGTCAGTGGCAGTGAGGTCGGCATCAAAGGTTACCGTTACCTCACATGCCTTTACATTATTTGTGGCTGAGTCAATGAACACCTCTATGGTAAAGGTATCGCCGGGTGATATTGTTTTTGAGCTGGGGATTATGCTTACGAATGTTGGGGTGGGGGGAGGCTCTTCTTCTATTACTACAGCAGTGCCAGTAGCGCTATCACTTGTTGTAGGGTCATTTTGAGAAGTGGCAATGATGGCTATCTCGTCTTTTGTTTCTGGTGCAATATCCTCGGGTATGGTCAGGCTGACGGTGATATTATCAGACTCACCAGAGTCAATCTCCGAAGTAGCTGATGGGCAGGTAAGCGTCCATCCCTGGTCATCACTGATACTGAGGTCATAGGTATCAGCTTCGGTACCCGTATTGGTAACGGTTACGGTATAGTCCAGGGTATTGCCAGGCAAGCCAGTCTGTGATCCAGGTGAAATGGCTACAGATACACTGTAGGTTACTGTTGGTGTTATGGGGGTTATGGTGAGGTTTACGGCTACCGTCTGTGGGGTATTGGTTGCTTCTGGCGCTGAGATGGTGATGGTGGCGGTATAATCGCCAGCGATTGTGGACAAGGCATCTGCCGATACGGCTATGTCATTTGTTTCTCCAGCAGAGCAGCTACCGCTGGTAGGGCTCAGACTAAGCCAAGCGGCGCCACCAGTTGCCGACCAGTCTAGTGTGTCATCGCCGGAGTTCTGTATCTCTAATGTCTGGCTGGGTGGGTTGGCGTCTTCTTCAGCAGTGAAGTTGAAGCTTGATGGGCTGGCGGCTATAGTAGGATGGGAGGATGAGGACGGAGGAGGTGGAGGTGTTGAATGATCGCAAGCTAGCAATGAACTAGCCAATAAAAGAATAAGTCCTATGAGCAAGAGTGGGTACCACTTGGGGTTATTTTTCACTAGTTATGCCTCTCGTTTTTATCATTATGTACCATAAACATCGGCGAAGTCAACAAAGTCAAAAATGTCAATGTCACCATCATCGTTGAAATCACCAATGGCATTGTAGTTAGGGTCTCCTGTCTCTGAGCCATAGGCATCAGCGAAGTCGACAAAGTCAAAGATGTCAATGTCGCCGTCACCATCGAAATCACCTTTTCTACCGTTGGTGACTATATTTACCTGACCGTTATTCTCAACGACTCCAGGAATGGTGAGGCCATCGGCGCCAAGCAAGGTAGCCTCAATAGTCAGAGAATAGGTCCCAGCGGCTGCAGGGTCAACATTGAAGTCAATGGTCATAAAATCGCCGGCCACAGCAGCCGGGTCATTGCCCGGCATTCTAACCACGGAATAGCTAACCTCACCATTGGGTATCATTGGTCCGAGGCGCAGTGTTTCAGCCGCCGTACCCAGCAGGTCAGCTCCAATCGCAGCAGTTGCTGTGAGGTCGGCATCAAAGGTTACCGTTACCTCACACCCCTTGACCAGAAAAGCCTGCGAGTCGACCTCAACATCGACGCTGAATGAGCCACCAGCAGCTACCATTTGAGTCTCCGGCACAATGCTAACTACACATGCTCCAATCTGAGAAGTGGGGAAGCTCTTATCCAGGCCATAGCTGGTGCCGTCACCGACTGCCTTAGCTCTGAAGTGGTAGGTAGTATTAGGCAATAGACTAGTCAATGGGAAGTTAAAGGCTCCGGTGGTGGTCATTAACTGTGGGGTAGTTTCCTGACCGTAGGCTGTAGTCAGCCCATGCTCAAAGGAGACATATACTGTTGGGGCAGTGCCCAGGTTATTGAGAGTGCCATTTAAAGTAGCTGAGTTGGTAGTTATGTTGGTGGCATTATTGGTTGTTACTGAAAGCGGCACCGTTGGAGCTAGTTGAATAACAGTAACCCCATAATGTTGAGCATCAGAGTAACTTCCGCCCCAAATCATCTGATGGTTGCTATGGTCCCAGGTATCGTGTATATAGACGAGGTTGCCTGTAGTGTTGTATCCATAGCCAAGCATAGTATGTCCCTCAATTTGAATAAGCACCGGCCTGCCGGCATCAATTTCATCTGTAAATTGGTCGAAAGTGAACCCCAGCGTGTTACCATTGTAACCATATATATATTGGCCGAAGTTCGTTACTACACTATAGCCACGCGATTCAGCGAATAATCTCATGCCGTGGCAACCATCCCTCGTGGGTGTAGTCTCATATTCGCAATCGGTATAATCATAGAGGGGGGCACCATTTGTGTTATACCAAAAACGAGTGCTACTATCTATGTTGTTCCAGTTCTGATACTGGTTGGTTCCCATGAAGTCAGCGGTGCAGTCTGCATAAGTGTGCTGTGTCCAGGGGGGAACGGAGTCATAGTATGGGTCGAGCTGACTGTCTAAGGCGTACCAGAAGTCATCTACATGCCCCCGCATCGTTCGTCCGTCTTTGCCCTGATGTGTGGCACTCAGTGGACACTCACCGTCAGAGCCACCAATTCCTGGACCCCATATGGAGTTATCCAGGGGGCATACTCCGCCGTTGGTGGGACCGGTATACATATTGCTGTAACCAGTCCTATCATAATAGCCAAACAGCATAGCCGCCGAGGTGGCAGAACACCCGTAGCTCCAGTCAAAGGCTGGCACCTGGATAAGCGTATTAATACCCATTGCGATATTAGGCTGGGGCACCTCTACTGCTTCAGCCTTTATCTCGGGCGGTCTCCCGGGAACGATAATTTCGTCTATCTGATTACCGTCTTCGTCAACGAAATTCCTGAACAGATATGGGTTTTCAGTTTGGGCAGAGACCGGAGTCATGCTTACCAAGAATGGGGCACTACTGCCCACGAGCAGTGCCAGGACAACTATTATACCTAAGACCCATTTAAACTTTTCCATTAGCATCCTCCTAATCAATTAACTGTGCCTCTTCCCCTTATAATTATGTGCCATAAACATCGGCGAAGTCAACAAAGTCAAAAATGTCAATGTCACCATCATCATTGAAATCACCAATGGCATTGTAGTTGGGGTCTCCTAGCTCTGAGCCATAGGCGTCAGCGAACTGGACAAAATCAAAGATGTCAATATGACCGTCGCCAGTGAAATCGCCCTTGCGAACTACCTCGTCGCCTATTGCCTTATAGCTATCTACTAGACCATAGCCCCAGATATTATCTGGTGAGCTGGCTTGGCTGGCTGCCTGTTGTAATCTATCCCTGACCGCCGCCGGGTTTCCTTTCAATTCCGGGTCAGCTTCCAATAGTAAAGCGGCAGCCCCAGCCGCCGTAGGCGATGCCATAGATGTGCCCTGCATCACGAAGTAGTCAGCCGGACCTGAACCATTCAGGTTGAGACCGTCATTGTCAATAATAAGCGAATCATAATCAGCATTTGGCCAGGTATAGACATCTGTATCCCGGCAGGAGATTATGGCACTCCCTGGAGCCAAAATGTTCGGCTTCTGTTGAGCCCCTGTATCTACCCTCGGTCCTCGACTGCTGAAGCTGGTTACACTACCTACTGTCTCGCCAATGTTGCAACCATTACCTTGATAATTTGTCCAGCTATCTCTGGTGGTATAGGCGCCAACAGCTATGGCGCTATCAGCATCGGCGGGTGTGCCTATAGTGAAAAAGGGGTCGGCATCCTCAAAAGATGCCGAGCCAATTAATGGTATCGCATAGATGTGAAACAACTGAGAACTCGCCGACTTGTTCTCCACCTTTAAGTAATAGGTGCTTCCGTTGAGGAGGGCAAGGGCGACCATTGCTTCTGTGCCTCGTGGGCTTTCTGACTGAGCGCCGGTACTTATATCGGTTAATTCGTTGAAAGAGGAATCGTAATAGTGCAGCTCAAGCTGGTTATGCGTTCCCAACCCGTCATACCACGCCAGGTTGAAGTAAAGCAGTGAATACGGACTACCGCTGACATTTACCTGGATAAGGTCGGTGGTGCTAGTGGCAGCTATCGTGTCCGAATAATGCTCATCGTTACTGGCTTTATTTCCGGCTGATGTGAATACTACTGCCCCCTGACTAAAGGCATAGTCAACCGCCTGTGCTTCTTGGCTTGTCCCGTCGTGATATGTATCCCAGCCACCATAGCTCATAGTGATAATATCGGCACCATAAATATCTACCGCGGCATGTAGAGCACCTACAATGGCAGCAGTTGAGGCATGACTATCAGTATCATTGCCTATTTTGAGGAATATGAGGTCAGCGCCGGGGGCTATTCCTTGATATTGTCCTGCAGATTGTGTTCCCCTGCCCAGGGCAGAACCGACGACATGGGTGCCATGACCGGTAACAGTATTGGCAATAGTGTCATCCAAATAATCAGGATAGTTAGAATAATCCTTGCTGGCTATGGGAGTGGGAATATCAGGGTGGTTTATGTCCAATCCAGAGTCCAGTACGGCTATCCTGACCCCAGTCCCGTCGTAGCCCAAACTCCAGGCATCATCGGCATTGGTGGCAATAGCCACCAGGTCATTCTGGGGTTGGGCTAGCCGCTGGGTGCTATCCAGTCTGATGACATAATCCTTTTCAGTGAGTTCATTAAGTTTATCTATGGGCATATCGGCGATAATAAAGCCTTGGGGGTGGCTGCCTGTTGGTGGTATCCACGAATCAAGATAAAGACTGAGCCCGAGGGCTTCCAGTTCCTCTATCTGTGGTTGTCCTAGTGGCTCAGCGAGGTAAATAAATATGCGCTGGGTGGACAAGCCGGTTAATGCCTTTGGCGGCTGTTGGCTATTCTGGCTCAGCCCCAGTATGCTTGCCATTTCCGCAGGGAGTTCATCATTAGCAAGGCGCTGCTTAGTCTCAACCTGTATTAAGAGAAGGCTACTAATCTTGGAGCTTGGCTGGGGATTTTGAGCCGAGGTTGGTGCCTGGGACAAACTACCGAGAATTAAGATGGTTAAAATGAGAGACAGACCTAAGATTTTGGCGATTCTTTTCATTTACCCATCTCCTTAACTACTTATTTTTATTTCTCAATCGTAGGGGTGAGGCTTTAGCCTTCCCCAAACCCCAGCCTACGGGCCTGAAGACCTCTACATCATCTACATAATTATTGTGGCTGGGCTTGCCTCTCGGCGCTATCCAGTCTAATGACATAATCCTTGCTTGCCAGCTTCTCCAGTTTCTCTATGGGCATATCGGCAATAATAAATCCCTGGGGGTGGCTGCCTGTTGGTGGTATCCACGAATCAAGATAAAGACTGAGCCCGAGGGCTTCCAGTTCCTCTATCTGTGGTTGGGTTAGTGGTTTACTGAGGTAGATAAATATGCGCTGAATATTCAGGTTATCCACATACATACCCATAGCCTTCATCTGCTCTAGCCTCTCAGCCGTAGGCTCAGCTATTTGCTGCTGTCGCAATTCAATTTGAGATAGGAGTAGTAGACTTGCCTTTTCTTCAGGTATAGACATAATACAGCATGAGGTCATTACTAGTAACAAGCATATAAGTAAGGGTAATGTTTTTAAAGCTGCCTGCCGTCTCTTCATGCTAGCCCCATTATAGCTAGTATATTTGCCTTGTCAAGATTCTATACTTGTCAGGTATAATAGCATTCAGCTTCGTTGTCATTTCGGGCCTATCTTCCCCTGTCATTGCGAGTCCTTCACCAAAGGGTGAAGGATGAAGGATAAAGGAAGTGGCAATCCCGGTGGTGGAGAATTCTAGAGGTTTAAAAACAACCTCACTTGTTTGGAGGAGGATACAGGCAAAGGTGGATATGGATAAACAGATTGACTTTTGTGTTGCAGTAAAGTTAAAATCCGACAAATGGCAAGAATAGGGTTCGCCGTGGTACTGATTTTGCTATTGAACCTGCTGGGCTCAATCACTCTTAACACTACGGCAGTTGCCGCCCCGGATGAGGTTAAGTGGTCTAGGGTTAGTATCCCCACCGGTATTGTCAGCATCATTGATATAGCAATATCCCCTAGCTATAGCCAGGATAATACCCTATTTATGCTAACCTGGGGTGGTGAGCACAGTCTGTGGCGCAGCCTGAATGGCGGAGCTATATGGGAAAGAGTCTTTTCTAGCACCCTACCCAGTGTAGATACTATCGACATGGTTGAGCTTTCTCCCCAATATGGCAAGGGTAGTCAGGTAGTATTTATAGCCGGGAGTAGCAATGGCAATCCGACAATATGGAAGTCGACCGATAACGGGCAAAGCTTTATACCACGAACTACCCACGACCCTACCACCGGTGCCGTACTGACTGTAGATACTTGGACAATGGTTAATGATGATACGCTGTTTATTGGCAGCTATGATGGCAGTAATGGGCTGGTTTACCACACAACTAATAGCGGTTTAAGTTACTCTACCGGGGTAATGGTTGGTGACCAGTCGTTATACTCCATTGTTCTATCACCTGACTATGAGTTGGATGAGACTATTATGGTAGGTAATACTAACGGCTGGGTCTATTGGTCAGAGGATAATGGCGTCTCGTTTGAGCCACTGCCACCGGAGGCAACCTCACCACCCCTCACAGGCTCCATAGCCGTTGCCTTCGACCCCCAATACAGTAGTAATAGGACCGTTTACGCTGCCAGCGGTGCCCCAGGTGAGGGTATCTACCGCTTCGTCATCGGCACCAGCCCTAGCTGGAAAAGTATAGATAGCCCCCAAGGCGGTATGATTAGCCAATTGATGGTGTCGGCTGATGGCACATTATATGCTGCTAGCTCTATGGCTGATGGCGGTATGGAGCGCTGCCTTAATCCGACATTTCACTTGGCGCCAACCTTTGAGACAGTAACCCGTGGTCTTGATGATGGGGCTAAGTTAATTGGCTTGTGGCTTTATGACAACCAGCTATGGTCAATTGATACCGCCAATACCAAGCTGATGACCTTTACTGATAGTATGGCAGTGCCGGTTACCCTTACCTCACCACCTAACCAAGCATCAGGCATAGGTACCATTATCAACTACGAAATCACTAATGTTACCCTTGACTGGGAGGTATTAACCGGGGCTAGCCAGTACCACTGGCAGCTTGACTATGACCGAGATTTCTCCAGTGTTCCTGCTGGATTTGAGGGTGATACTGGAGCCAGCTCAGCCCGGCTACCACCACTTGAGCCATATACAGAATACTACTGGCGAGTGAGAGCAATTAAACCTGTATTGAGCCGGTGGTCACCTAAGTGGTCATTTACGACTTCAATCGGTGCCCCTATTCTCTATAGCCCAGAAGCTGGTGCTACGGGCGTAGGGCTAAAACCATTATTCCAGTGGAGTTCCGTAGATTGGGCAACTAGCTATGAGTTTATTCTGGCTGAGGATAATAACTTCACTCAACCGGTTATCTCAAAACTAGGTAATAATGCCCTACCTACCACCGCCTGGCAATGCAATATAGACCTTGACTACAGTACTACCTATTACTGGGAGGTAAGGGCTTTAAGCTTTAATACCGATGGTCCGTGGAGTGATACTGGCATCTTCACCACCATTCCGGAACCAGCGATACCGACACTGGAGCCACCATTACTGTATACGCCGTCATCCGGCGCTGGTGATGTTAGCCTAACTCCGTCTTTTGCCTGGAGTGGGGCTGAATGGGCTACTGGCTATGAGTTTATTCTGGCTGAGGATAATAACTTCACTCAACAGGTTATCTCAAAACTGGGTAATAATGCTCTGCCGGCCACCGCCTGGCAGTGCGATACCGAGCTTGACTACAATACTACCTATTACTGGAAGGTAAGGGCTAAGGGGGCTGATACCTACAGCCCATGGAGTGATACTGGCATCTTCACCACCATCCCCGAGCCAACAATTACTCCACCATTATTGCAAGCCCCGTCACCCGGCGCTGGTAATGTTAGCCTAACTCCGTCCTTTGCCTGGAGTGGGGCTGATTGGGCAACTAGCTATGAGTTTATCCTGGCTGAGGATAATAATTTCACTCAACCGATTATCGAAAAAAAAGGTAATAATGCCCTGCCGGCCACCGCCTGGCAGTGCGATACCGAGATTGACTACGATACTACCTATTACTGGAAGGTAAGGGCTATGGGGTCTGATAGCTACAGCCCGTGGAGTGATACTGGTATCTTTACCACTATTCCGGAACCAACGACACCATCACCGGAGCCACCGTTACTGGAAGCCCCGTCACCCGGCGCTGGTGATGTTAGCCTAACTCCGTCCTTTGCCTGGAGTGGTGCTGATTGGGCTACTGACTATGAGTTTATTCTGGCTGATGATGATAGATTGAGGGAAAAGTTTGTCAAGAGGACCGGGAATAATGCTCTAGAGACTAATGTCTACTTGTGTGAGGAGAAACTTGACTACAATACTACCTATTACTGGAAGGTAAGGGCTGTGGGGTTTGATACCTATGGCCCGTGGAGTGATACTGGCATATTCACCACTATTCCGGAACAAACAGTTACCCCACCATTACTGCAAGCCCCGTCGCCCGGCGCCAGTAATGTTAGCCTAAACCCGTCCTTTGCCTGGAGTTGTGGTGAATGGGCTAATGGCTATGAGTTTATCCTGGCTAAGGATAACAGATTTGCTGATGTGGTTATAGCTGAAACAGGCAATCAAGCACTACCTACCACTGCCTGGCTTTGTGATACTGAGCTTGACTATAATGTTACCTATTACTGGGAGGTAAGGGCTATAGGGTCTAATACCGATAGTCCGTGGAGTGATACAGGTATCTTCACCACTATCCCGGCGCCAATAATTACTCCACCATTAATACAAGCCCCGTTACCCGGCGCCAGTAATGTTAACCTGAACCCTTCCTTTTCCTGGAGCGGGGCTGAATGGGCTACTGGCTATGAGTTTATCCTGGCTGATGATGATAGATTTAGGGGAAAGTTAGTCAACGGAACCGGGACTAATGCTCTAGAGACTAATGTCTACTTGTGTGAAGAGAAACTTGACTACAATATTACCTATTACTGGAAGGTAAGGGCTAAGGGGTCTGATGCCTATAGTCCGTGGAGTGATACTGGTATCTTCACCACTATCCCGGAGCCAACGACACCTGATTGGGTAAAGTGGCTAATGTATCTAGGCGGTGGTTTATTACTGACTATGCTAGTGATGCTAATCATCATGATAGTATCGAGAGTCAAAATAGCAAAGACCTAAACCAAACATGCATTATCTTAGCAGTGCTCATCATCCCATTGATGGACAATGAAGCTGTCACCATTAAGCTCTCGTTTACTATTTTAGCCTCTCCACTGAAGTGTACTCAGGCGGCTCGTCTTTTAACGGAAGAGATTGCAGACTCGCCTCGGAGAGGGAATGAGGGGATACGATGTTACTAACCACTAAACGAGTAAAGGGACTTGACAAATGAATATTTTGTGGTATAGTACTTACATACCTTGATAGATGTGGAATTATACTAGGTGAACAAGTCTACAAAGGATTGAAAGGAGGTGGTGCCGTGGTAACAGCCCGAAGGGGTCGCCTAAGGCAACCCTGGAGAGGGAGATGAAAGTAAACAAAAAGGAAACCTAAAAAGTAACCTTGTCTCCACAGAGCCCGGTTCGCTTGGCGAACAGGGTAAAAAGTAAGGGACATGAGTTGATACTTTATGGAGATAGAAGGATATCCTAAATAAGGAGGAAA
>Ga0114922_10002690_pt1 | contig 16603 bp, 16 predicted proteins | sample AartaG_FD_100975 | JGI IMG/M metagenome (GOLD analysis project Ga0114922, IMG submission 100975) | Deep subsurface microbial communities from Aarhus Bay to uncover new lineages of life (NeLLi) - Aarhus_00045 metaG | ecosystem: Environmental > Aquatic > Marine > Oceanic > Sediment | place...
AAGAGACAGCATAACAAACGCAGAAGACGTAGGATTCGACAGCGGAACAGGAATAAACGTAGGATGGGACGGAAGCAGAGACGTAACATTCGCATTCGACTGCAGCGACGTAGACGGAGAACACATAATATGCGACGGAGAAATGATAAACGTAAGCGACGACTGGTACAACAGCGCAAGCGACGTAACAGGAGGATTCAGCGGATGCAGCACAGCAGACCAATACCTAGCAGGAGACGGAAGCTGCTACGCAGAATACGACGCAGGAGACGACCTAATAGACGACATAACAGAATGGCAAGGACAATGCACAGGATGCGTAGACTCAGGAGACTTAGATACAGACTACGAAGAAGAAACACACTGCACAGACCACGACGGAAACTACCTAAGCTGTGACGGAGACGAACTAGACGTAGACGCAAGCGGAGTGTGCGGTGTATGTACTTATGATAACTACGGGGACTGGGACCTATATGATGACGGTGCAGAAGTATTCTCTGTAACCAGCGCAGCAAACGTCGGCTTTGACGGCAACGAAGGAATATCAGTTGTCTGGGATGGAAGCAGAGACATAGGAATCACCTTTGACTGCACAGAAATAGACGATGCTCTCTCAATCAGATGCGCAGGAGAAGACATTGAGGCTTATGCTTTGAGTGCATCAGATGGAAGTCCCGACCAGGTCGTATATGTTAATAGTTCAGGCAATGTAGATATAACAGGCAATGTAGATATGGATGGTGATTTAACTGTAAGAGGTGGAGACATAACCGGAGCAGGTAATGCTATTCTTGACATAGGAGAAGCAACTGCCAGTGACTTCACTTTTTATGATACTACAGATGCCAGTGAGTACGTGGAGTTTAATTGCAGGGATAGTGACAGTGATAGTCTATGTCAGTTCAATACAGGACTCTATGTTAGTTCTGGAATAACATATATCCAAAATTCGTTAAGAGCCAGGGGAGGAATACAGGATGATAGCCTCGGATATCTGGACTTAATAGATGATGTTAATATCACTGGTGATTTGAAAGTGCAAGGAGGAGACATAACAGGACCTAGCGGAGATTTTATTGATCTTGGTGAAGCAACTGCTGGATATATTGAATTTCAAGGTATTGGAGGCAGTGATGACACGGACTTAAGAATTGACCTGGATGGTACTTATCCAGTTATAGACAGCCCTACTGATGGAAACCTTGGGTTTGCTGAGACTGTGCTTGTGCTAAATGCAGCTGACTTAAGAGTGTATTCCGCCGGAAACGACAAATACATAGAACTAACCCATGATGATACTAATGCATACATACAATCACCTGTAGGTGATGGGGATATATACATTAGTCCAGGCGATGGAGACGTAGTCATCCAGCTTGGCTGAGGCGAAAATGTTTTATATGTTTTTCTTGTTCTAATCTGCTATGCCTAGAAGAAAATCTTTATCAGTAAGCATAGGAATATGCGCTTATAATGAAGAACAAAATATTGGGGGGCTGCTCTCAGCATTATTAAAGCAGAGAGCTAAGACTGTCTTAATCAAGGAAATCATTGTTGTTTCATCTGCGTGTACTGATAATACTGATTGGATTGTCAAGGAATACAGTAAGAAATATAAGCGCGTTAAGCTCGTTACCCAAAAGGTTAGAAAGGGCAAAGTATCAGCCATGTCTCTGTTTATAAAAAAGGCTAAATCTAATATCCTGGTTTTTGAGAACGCCGACACCCTTCCAAAGGAAGATGCTATTGAGCTTCTGGTTAAGCCCTTCTTTGACAAAGAGATAGGTATGACCGGCGGAAGACCAATTGTTGTGAATGACAAGAAGACTTTTATGGGATTTACTGCTCATCTCTTATGGGATATACACCACCAGCTGGCTCTAAAAGGGCAGAAGTTAACAGAGCTGGTAGCTTTCAGAAAGATATTCAAGGAGATTCCTATGAAGGTTAACTATGACGAGGGTTATCTGAAATACATTATTGAGAAAAAAGGATATAAAAGCAGATATGTACCCCAAGCCCGCTTTTATCTAAAAGGAGTAACCAAGGTTAAGGATTATATAATTCAGAGGAAGAGATGCTATACAAACCAACTCAATGACCTGAAGAAGCTCCCTTATTCATTCCCTACACAGAATAAAAATGCCTTTGAATTTATTGGTATGGCCCTTAAGTTGTCTTATAATAAAAAACCAAAATTTATTATCTGGACTTTTCTAGCTATGATTCTGGAATTCATAGCAAGGATGATAGGAACCTTTGATTATTACATTAGAAAAGAGAGTCATCCTGCGTGGGAGCCTGCTTCTTCAACCAAGAAACTGCCATAAGAAAAGAAGGGTTAAAGACCATACCTTATGGTTAGATAAATCATTATTAATGCAAAAATAAAATATATGAAGGATAAAATAAACATAACAATACTTAAAGCCTTTCTCATTCTCCTGCTAAATACTTCTCCCCTCAACAAAAAACCAAGAACCAAAGGAACAAAAAACAAAGTAACATAAATCAAAAACTTAGAACCATAAACAATAATTTCCTTAAACAATAATCCAGATAAAAGGGAAGGCAGAAAAGAAAACAAAATCAGAATCGCAGAGATATAGTACAAAGCAGAAAGAATAAACATAATAATACCCAAAACCTTACCAATCTTTTCATTAAAGCCTCCTCTCACCAAAAAAAGACCAAGAACCAAAGGAACAAAAAACAAAGTAACAAAAAACAAGGTCTTAAAAATAAGTATTACAGATGCCATCTCATGAAGAAACTGTTACTTAATTTAAATACTTTATGAAAAACGAAAGATTTATAGAAAAAATGATATTTATTACAAGCACTTAAAAACTCAGAAAAATGAAGAGAATAAGTCAGGGTAAGAAAAAAATAGATAATGAACTAGATTTAAGTAAGGTTAAATTAAAGACATTGCTGATACAGCCACCAGATGAAATTGTCAAAGGTTCTTATTACAGGATTGGTTACCCTTTGGGTATTGCAATGCTACAGGGATTTTTGAATAGCAAAGGCTATTATAGTTTGAATGTTTTTGACTTCAGTAAAAAGAACATATTCTCTAGGCTGTTGAAATTAAAACACTACTCTTTTCTATATAACAAATATAAGTATTATAAATTTCTGATTTCAAGAAACATTTTAAGAAAACTTAGGGGAGAAGTTGACGATGTTATAGGTAAGAAAGGAACCCAGGACACTGTCAGTCACCTTAAAATATCGTCAAGCTTAAATAATTTGATTATGGGTGGAATCACAGATAAGATTAATAAAAACTCTAAACTGTATAAGACTGTTGAATCTCTTATCAAAAAAAATTCTCCTGACTTAGTGGGATTATCAATAATTCATCATAATGAACTATACTATGCCTTACAAATAGCTAAAATAATAAAATCTATAAAAAAGGATATATTCATAGTGTTAGGAGGACAAATAATAACTATAGATATTTCTTATATTATAAGAAACCAAAAGCTAAGAAATATTATTGACGGTCTGGTGGTTAGCGATGGTGAAGAACCCATGGCAAGGTTAATCTTGACACTTGAAAATTCTAAAGGGCTAGAAAACATACCTAACTTATATTATAAAAGCAAACAGAAGTTTATAAAGAGCAAATCATCATTCAGAAAGACACAAGAACATCTAAAGATAATACCTAATTTTGACGGTTTAAATATTCACAGCCTAAATTTATGTTTATCAGTAGGATGCTACTGGGGGAGATGTGCTTTCTGCACATTCAATTATAAACACGAAAAATACATTATAATCAAACCAGACGATGCAGTTAAGATAATAAAAGCTCTCATAAAGAAGTATGGTATTAGAACTTTCTATTTTTTTGATTCCTCTGTCTCACCTCACTATTTGAAAATGTTCTCAGAAAAGATAATTAATGAGAAATTAAAACTCACGTGGGGTTGTCCGCTGTGCTTTGATAAAGCCTTTATGAATGAATCAATTCCCAGGATTATGAAAAAAGCAGGATGTTCAGGTGTCTCTTTCGGATTAGAGTCAATGTCAGAACGGGTTCTGGGGTTAATGAATAAGATGCAGAGACCTGAAGACATCAAAAAAATACTAGACTCCTTTAAAAAAGCAAATATTAAAGTACGTCTTAACGTAATGTTTGGCTTCCCAACAGAGAATATGGAAGAAGCAAAACAAACAATTTCTTTCTTAGATAAAAATAAGGATTTATACTGGGTTTATAATGCACAGATTTTCAATCTAAACGAGGGCACTCCTATTTTTAGGAATCCCTCGGAATATAACATAACGGAGATAGATACCTCAGACAAATATCATGAAACTCGCTATGGTTTTAGATACAAAGTAAGCAAAGGTATATATCGGGAAGAGTCCAGATCCATTTTATATGCGCTTAAAGAGAATATATAAGAATGATAAAATTATCAAAAAATAATGAAAAAAAGGAATATGAAACCTTAAGAAAAGAAATAATAGGAAGGTATTCTAGAAAAAAGACACTAGAGGAATACAGGAATTATGCAAAACAAGGCTTGTGGAAAGAAGAAAAAAAGCTCTTTAATAAATACTTAGAGAAGGGTTCGCTAATTCTGGACCTTGCGTGTGGCTCTGGAAGAGAGGCTTTCCCTCTGGTAAGAATGGGCCACAAAGTAATTGGTATTGATAATGCCCCTCCCATGATTAGGTTAGCTAAAGAGCTTTCAAAAAAACTAAAGATTAAAGTTGATTTCAAAATTGGAGATGCAACAGATTTAAAATTTAAAGATAATAAATTTGATGCTGTTATAATCCTATATAATAGCTGGAATTTTATTTCAGGCGAAAACAACAGATTAAAATGCTTAGAAGGAGGTTATAGGGTTCTTAAACCCGGAGGTTATTTTATATTTTCTTCTCATATAAGAAGATTTTTTTCTAAAGAAATGGTTGGATGGATAAAACAACTTATTAAAATGTATTTCTTAAGATACTTTGGCTATCCAGTAAGAGAAGTAGAATGGGGGGATGTATATTACAAGAATAAAGAAAAAGTAGAATGTTTATATATACATAAACCAAGCTTGTCAAAAATAAAGAAGCAATTAAAAATGGCTAATTTTAATATAATGGAGATAATCATCGGGATTGAAAGATACAATAAAAAGAAAAACATGCGTAAGATAAAGAAGAATTACGGTTTTTTTGTGTGCAAAAAGCCGGATAATCTAACTTAGGAATTTGTGCACCTGCTTCTTAATCTTATTTAAGGGCTTTCTTAACAAAACACCAAAGAATTTTATAGACAATAGCTTCTTAAAAATAGAATAACCATACACATAATATTCAGAAAAGGATAAACTGTTTACCTTAAGTTTAGAGGGAGGCATTTCCTTTCCATCGGGCGTCTTAATAGAAATAACTTTGCCAAGAATATCCTTCTTAGGCACATTTAAATTCGGATCTTCATTAGCATCACCCTTTAGATAGCACTTATCCTTCGTGCATAAGACTAATCTATGACAAATTAGTTTGTTATTTCTTATAAATACCAGCAAGTCTCCTTTAGTAAACTGATTTGTGCTCTCAATAACCAATTCAGATCCTGTCTTTAAAGTGGGAAGCATGCTTATTCCAGAATATTTAAGAATAAGCCGTCCTTTTTTCAATTTTCTGCTTAATAAATCTATTTTAACAGAACCTGCTCCTTGAACCATGTAATGCTAGTGGGAAGGTTAAATTTATATATCTATTCCTTTTTCAAGCAGAGCATGCAGACAGGGCTAGGTTCTGGGGAAGTGGGAATAATAATTGATTGTTGTAAAAAAGAGCTAAATCCCAAATATCAGGAGCTAAATAAAAGAGATTATTCTAATATCAAATGGGAAAATTTCTTAGAAGGAGTTCCCATACAGTTATTGGTTGTGGTTCATAATAATATAAGTACCTCGTCACTATCAAAAAAAGTCAAAAATGCTCTTAAACAAAGAGTATTATCAGAACATAAGAGAAGGCTGATGATAAATATTAGTCTTAAGGAAATTGCTCATAAATTTAAAAAAGAAAAGGTCCCCCTCATACTATTAAAAGGGTTTGTGCTAGAAAAAAAGATTTACGCCCCCACTACGCGGTTGTTTGAGGATCTAGATATCCTAGTAAAAGAAAAAGATTTGCAGCGTGCAGAAAAGGCATTAAAAGAATTAAATTATTCTCTAGAAACGGAGGTTTTCCCCGAGGGGTATTATAGAAAGTATAAACAACACCTAATATTTTCAAGAAAAGACACAAGAGTAGGTATAGAGCTACATACTTCTCTTACAGAACCATATGCGCCTTTCAATATAAAATCACAGGCTTTGTTTAAAAACAGTAAGCCCTTGAAAATAAAGAACATAAAGACAAGGATTCTATCAAATGAGCATATCCTCATGACTCTATGCCTCCATTTTGTTTATATTGACACTTATCAAGACCCTATAAGATACTCGTATGAGATTTCAACATTTATCAATAGAAATAGAATAAAATGGAGTGAATTGATAAGAACATGCAATTCCACTAACGCATCTGCTTTTATTTATCAAGGCATCTCTTTTTCAAGAAGAGTATATAATACACAAGTACCTGAACCTGTTTTAAAGAGATTAAGAAAAAATTCCAAAAAAGGCACATTAGCCCTGCTTAGACTATTTTCCCCTAAGAAACTAAAAAAATCATGGTTCATATATAGTAAAGTAAGAAAATGGTTAATAAAGATATTAGTTGCTAATACAAAAGAAAAGAGAATTATGGTTCTAAAAGAGCTAAGTTACTCATATAAATACTTAAGAAGGTACAAAAAATCTCTAAAATCAGGCTAAAATGAATAAATCTGTAAAAATAAAAATAGGAAGCATCGTAATAAAAATAGACTCAGAAAAACCTTCAATAATACATAAAATTGTTAAGGAACACTCAGATTTTTTGTCAGATGAAAAAGCAGAGCTTCTTGTTATTGTAAAAAAAGAAACAAAACATTCTCCAAAAAAGAGAAAGGCAGAAAAAGCCTGTTATGATAAGGATAATAAAGTACTTATACTAAATGAAAAAGGAGCCATAGCAAAATATTTCATTAAAAAAGGCTTAATTCATATCTCTCTTAAGGGAAAACCTAGTGGATACCATAGTTTCCTTCATCCACTCAGCTTATTATTCTCATACTACGCAATAATAAAGAAGAAAGGACTCATTGTACATGCCACTGGTGTGTTGAAGAACAAGCATTATACAACTTTGTTTTGTGGCCCCTCAGGGTCTGGCAAGAGTTATATAGCTCGCCAATTAAAGAAAGAACCCTCACTTCAAGTTATGAATGATGAGTGTATTTTTATAGAAATCAAAAAAGGCACAGCCTATGCCTGTTCTACTATTTTTACAGGGAAGGAAGAGATGAAACCAAAAAATTTATCTCATGTGCTTAAAACAATCTACTTCCTAAGACTTTCTGATATTTATGAAAGTATAGAAAGGAACAAAATGTTTGGATTTATTAAATTACTAGAGAACAGTCTTCTTGGAGGACTTGCAATAAAGAACACATCACTAGTAAGAGACAAAGTATTTATGAAAAACTATCTCAAACTTATTTCAGAGATAAATTCAAAGGTCAAAATCTTTGAATTGATTAGAAACAAGGATGATTCTGATAGAAAGAGCAGTTCCATCAAATCAATTATCTAAGACCAGTGTTGGTATTATCACAGTTACCACAGGTCCCACCAGCCACTATCTCCTCATTAAGCTCTTCAATTTTCGGAGACACATACTTTTTTTTGGCTTTTTTCATTTTACCCTCCCTCATTAAGATAACCTTTAGAATATATAAATATTTCTATTTTATAATATGAAACAAAAAGAATGAAAACAAGGTTTAAAACATAATATTTATATAAGAAAAGAAAGCACTGCCTCCCATGAAAATAATAGGTGAAGCATTTATCAAGAAAGCAAAAAGTCTCGAGTGGAAAACAATAGGGCAAGAAACAGTCATATTATCCACAAAAACAATGTCTTTCTATCATTTAAATGAAACAGCAACCTTCATATGGAAATCTATAAACAGAAAGAGAAGAGTTAGTGAAATAGCAAGAAAACTTATTGATAAGTTTGATGTCAGTAAGAGTGTTGTTGAGAAAGACCTAAATAAAACATTATCTTCATTTTCCAAGAAGGGATTAATAGAATATTCAAAAAAGAGCACTAAGTAACTTTAATTTTATGGACTCTTCTTTTAAAAGCCGAAAGCACCTCTTCATATATTCTTGCTTCTTTGGTTATTTCCTCAATAGAGTTAGTGGAATATCTTAATTCATTTATTTTTGTAAGAGGACACACGAAGTACTTTTTATTTTTGTCATGGCCAACAGTGATAATTTGACGAAACAAGGCCATTCTTTCATAATTTGGCTTAAAAACAGTTCCTAACTTATTTTTGTTAGCTGCAAAGTAACCTGTGCAAGGATAAATGCTTCCATCACAATAGATGAATATTTCATTAAGTGCAGCACCGCAAGGAAGATTTCCTTTTCTATTAATTTGTCTAACTCGGCTTGCTATTGCAGGAATATAAACACCCTCTCCTTGCTCACATTTATTGATGTACCATTTAACAGCGTCTAAACAACCAGCTTTAAAAGTTTGATAACCCGAAGATGTCAAAGAACCCTCAACAGGAGCAAAAGAGACCTCGCTAATACCAATGCTATAAAGTTGCTCAACTCCTTTTAACAAATCTTCTTTTCTTATTTTTCTTGCATCAAATCTGCATTCTGCTCTCAAGTTAGGAAAATGCTTTAAGAAAAAGGGTATGTTTTTCATCACATCATCCCAGCTGCCATTTCCATCAGCATAAATTCTTTCAGTATCATGATATTCTTTATATCCATTGACACTTATTATTAATTTTTTTATAACGGATTTATAATTTTTCAAGAGCTTCTTAATCTTGTCATTCAGAAGGGTTCCATTAGTTATTATTTCAAACCTTATTTTGTCATTAGACTTTAGAGCATAATCAAATAGAAAATCCATATTTTCTGGAGCAAGAAAGGGCTCCCCACCAAAAATATGGATTACCGGTTCATTTGATTTAGTATTCTGATTAAAAAAATCAACACTTTGCTTAATAGTCTCTTTATCCATGTATGCTTCTTTCTTTCTTTGATAACAGTACCTGCATCTAAGGTTACAATCTGCTGTAAGCATCAAAATAAGATATTTTAGGTCAAGTTTGTTTAACATATTAAATCTACCTATCTTTTCCTATTATCTAGCCCATTTGCTGTTGAATAAATATAAAGTAATTAATAAAGTTATTGCAGAGAACAGAACCAATACGATAAGGCTGAAAACAAGATTAATTTCATGAACCCCTAAGAGGGAGTATCTAATGGCATCTGCCCCGTATGTTATTGGGTTTAAAAGCGCTATAAATTTAAGCAAAGGAGGAAGTTTACTTATGGAATAGAATACTCCTGAAACAAAGGTAAATAACAAAATTATAGTGGAAGATATCCTTGAGAAAATAATCCCTCTTTTTAAAAATATAGAAAGTGAAAAGAAAAAACCAAAAAAGCCTATAGAAAGGAGGACAATATAAAACAGGACAAGTAAATAATTAATTAACGCCAATTTTCCAGAAAGAACAGAAATTAGGATTATTAAGGGGATGACCCCTATAATCTCCATTATTATAACCCCTAGGAAAGTACCTAAAATTATTGACAGTCTGCTGATTGGAAGCACTTTCAACAGCTGGTAGCTCCTCTTTTTATCATTAATTAAGCCAATACCAACTAAGGATGAATGATTTAAAATAGTTAAACATATTAAGCCAGGAATCAAAAATAATGAATAAGTTGTTCCTAAGTTTAATTTTATTAATTTATCAACTCCTAACAGTGTCAGTATAAGGACAAGAGAGGGAAATGAGATAATAGAAGAAAGAATAACTATTAAAGGGAAATACACTCTGATATTCCTTTGAATTATTGCAATTATCGGCCCATTCATTTTCTTTTTCCTTTCTCAACATATTTTATAAATAATTCATCCAGACTCAGCGAGGTGCATTCAAAAGAAATCACTTTAGAGTCAAGTTTGTTAACAAAGGCTAATAAAGAGTTTAGATTTTTCTTAGGATTTAATAAAATAAACTTAATCTCAGAATCCTCGCATACCAGATTCTTAACCCAATTTTTTGGTTTTAGCCAAGAAACTATTATGTTAACTTCAGTTCCTGCTTTAATCTTAACAAAATTAATATTAAAACTTGATTTTAATTCAGATGGTGAACCTAGTTTGATAATTTTTCCTTCGTCTAATATTGCAATTCTATTACACAAATAATCTGCCTCTTCTGTGTAATGGGTTGTTAGAATAATAGTAACACCATACTTCTTGTTGATTATCTTCAAATAGTCCCAAATTTTTCTTCTTACCAACGGATCCAGCCTGGTTGTTGGTTCATCCAATAGCATTATCTTTGGCTTGGTAAAAAAACACCTGGCCAATTCAAGCCTCCTCTTCATACCGCCTGAATAAGTATCAACTTTTTTGTGAAGCTCCTTCTTCAAACCCATAAAATCTGCTACCCAAAGTATATTCTTTTTTCTATTCGGTACTCTAAGAAGTTTAGCATAGAAATCCAAGGTCTGATAACCAGAAAGCTCTTTATCTAATTTAGAATCCTGAAACATCACACTGATAAGCTTTCTTATTTCAACAGGGTTCTTCTCTAGACTCATATCATTAATCATAATCTTTCCCCTAAATGGTTTAAGCAGGGTAAAAAGAATGTGAAAGAGAGTTGTTTTACCAGCACCATTTGGTCCAAGCAAACCAAATATTTCTCCTTTTTTTACATTTAAGTCTATGTTTTTTAATACTTGTTTTCCCTTTTTTCTGTATTTGAAAGAAAGAGATTTAATCTTTATGATCTCATTTTTCATCTTGACCTTTCAATGCTCTTTTTTGTTCAGATTCAAAGATTTAATAATTAAATACATCAAAAATAGAGTAACAGCAACAAATACTGTCCAAAGGAGATTGATTAATACCTCAGCCTTAAAAAAAGTTGATATAATATCCCAAATCTCAGGAAGACTGAAGAAAAAATCCGGGTTTATAGGAGCCGGAAGGTGAAAAGTGAGCTGATTACCCCACCATAGGAATATAGCAAAATAGAAGATTAATTGGAGGACAAACACCTTGAATAATTGCCTATTATCTATTATTGCAAAACACATGAAAGGAATAACTATAAGAAACCATTGAGGATGGAAGAAGCACAGAGCAAAAAAAGACAATAGTCCTAGTAATGAAAATTTCCATAAATTCTTGAAACTATTATCAGAGAAATACCAATAAGCCAGTAGGACAATAGCATATATCAGAAAGAATAAATAAATAAGTCTTATTTCTCCGATTTGTGTGGCAAAGAAATACCCATAAGGCCATTTACTTATGACATCTCCCTTGAAGATCCATTTAATGTATGAGAAAAATAAGCCAAGTAAAACCGTGAAAAAAATAATACAGAATATAAAAAAGAATTTCTGTTTGATGTTTGAAATTTTAAAGCTCTTTTTCTTGAATATAAATATTATCACAAAAGGTATCACAAGCAGTGCTTCGAATTTAGCTAAGGTGGATACAAGTAAAAAGAGAATTCCCAAAAAAATTCTGTTTTTATAAAGCTGATAAAATGCTATAACTAAAAAGAAGACAGCAATTATATCAACAGTTCCAAAAACAAAGGATACTACCAACACAACAGGATTAAAAAGCCAGAATAAGAAAGCAAATCTCTTGCTCTGAACCTTATTAAAAAACAAAGGCAAAGTAAACAACACTCCAAGGTCAAACAGAAGATAGGGTATTTTTAAGAGAAATAACTTGAGGAAAATGTGTGGCTGGGATAAAAAGGCTTTTTGTATGGCAAAAGTAAAGGTCATGAAATCAGCAGATTTTATACTAAGGATACTTATGTTACTTAACCAAGAACTCAAAGGAATGAATAACCTATAAAAGGACATAAACACATAATGGATAAGGTTGGACAATCCATTCAATCCAATAAAATGATCGGGTTGGATGTCTTGAATAAGAAAAAAGGATAAGTAATTATGAGTCAAGTCTGTCATCATGGTAAAAGGCATGAGAATAAGGCGTATAAGAAGACCTATTATAAACAGAATAACAAGATTTCTAGTCTTAAAGATAAATGAATAGTTTTTCTTTATCCAATTAAAAAATCTGCTGATATGTACCACCCAAGAGCAGTCATAACCCTTTCTAATATAAATTTTTCTCTTTATAATAGTATCTCAAAAAAACATCTGCTTTTCCTATAAACAAGACAAAGAAGACTCTTATCCATCAATATAAAGCCTTGTTCTAGGCTGGACAGAAGCTCCTTCTATATGAATCCTGAATGCAACAACAGCCTTTATTGCTGAATTTGGAGCTTGTGCATCAATCCTAAACGGCTCGTAACCTTGTGTGTTATTTAAATACAAAACAGATCTACCTCTCTCAGTGATTTTATGAGGTTCACCAATAAAGGACATATTCGTCAACCAGATAATACTCATATAGGCACTCTTATTATTGCATTCAACACAATAAACATTAAATGAAAAAGTATAATTGTAGAATTCATGCACATCTACTGGTCTTGAAGTTAGCATTAAATAGCCATAAGGCGAATCATCTACATCAACGTACAAACACTTTTCCCCTTCAAAACAATTCTTATCAGTGTAGACTCCTCCCCCCCATACAGACCAATCCACAGGCGAGTCACTCATGAAGACGCTTCTTTCAAAGCCTTTATTAGGAATCTCCAATTCAATAAGCTCATCATCACTCCAAGCATGGTGGTAGTAACCAGATTCCATCCCAAACGCAGTAGCACTAACATTTAGATGAGGATAAAGGTCAGGGTCTGCCAGCTCCTTTTTGTATTTCTCAACGTTTCTGGGAGAGTATGAATAAGCAGTAGAGGAGTATAATATCTCCTCATTTATTATACTATATACAACAAGAAAAATTAAGAGTAAAGCAGAAATTATGAGCAAGGCCCATGTTATACGTTTATAAACCGGTCGTGTTCTCTTAAGAAAAGTTGAAAATGAAATGATTAAAAAGGCAAGAAGGACAACTGCTATTATGAGTATAAGGGCTATCTTTATAATCCACCAAAACCTCTGTACAATAGGGATTAACACAAGTATCAGAATACCCAAGAGCAGGACTATCAGGATTACAGAAGTAACTGAAAGCTTTTGTTTCTCCTTAGAGCCAGCCTCCTTTTCCCCACTCTTTCCGTTCATCTTTAGCTTATAAAACAAACCCCAAATAAAAATCTTTTCATTTTTTGCATTTTTTTACATTTTTAGCAAGATTTAAGTATTACCTTGTGCTTCTCACGAGTATGGGCAGGAAGGGGGGCTACAGGAAAAAAGATAAGAAAAAAGATTTAATATTTAAGAGCCTCCTGCTTTTCTTAGCAATGATTCTCTGCTTTTTCCTGGTGTATAAAGTCCATGTCAGTTATCCCTATGAATTTATTGAGCCAGAAACAGCCACTTATGTTGAGTATGAAAAATACCCTTTTCCCCTACACAATGATGAGTGGGCTCACCTGGCAATTGCCATAAGCATGATAGAGGAGAAGAAGACTGACTTTAATCCCTATCTTGCAGTTAAAGAACAGGACAGGGAGCTTGGCTTTCATTATGTCCTTGCAGCATGGTTCATGTCCCCAGGTATTAATCCTGTGCTCTTCTACCAGTACCTTGCACCCATCTTCCTTGCTATAAACGCCTTATTCCTGTTCTTCCTGGTTTATACTCTGACCAAGAATTATTGGATGGGTCTGTTCTCAATGCTCTTTTTTGCATCTATTAAGAGCAACCTTAACATCCTGGGCAACTGGTTCTTTCTGCCCTTGACCTTTAGCTTGTTCCTAATTTTCCTTTATCTCTACTTCTTTGTAAAGGCAATAGGCAAGAAAAAGGTGGGAATTGTATCGCTAGGAGCAGCCATTCTCTTCTTCCTCATAGGCATCCTCATATATCCTTTTGCAGCTGTTCTAATGGCTCTCTTATCCATTATCTACATAATAACAAGAGTGGATTTCATTAAAAAGAACTGGAAATACTTGGTTGCCTTTGGAGTGGCTGCACTCATAATCGTGGTCTTTGTTGTGAAGCTATATTTCTGGACAGGCACATTTGGCGACACCCTTGCCAGGTTTCTTAAAGAGCTGGTATTCAAGCAGGGCTGGACAGTGCTGGAGTACACTTACTCATTGCTCAGGTTTTATGGAATAATACCGCTAATACTTGCAGTGCTCGGCGTTGTTTATATCTCCTTAAAGAAAGAGAAGAAAAAGAATCTTTTATTCATTATCTGGCCTGCGGCGTTATTGGTAAACCTCATCTTATTTGCATTCTTCAAGTTCTCTCTCCTCTTCCCTTACCAGAGAAACTTCTTCTACCTCTTAATCGGGCTTGCCCCTTTGTCAGCCATGGGGCTCTACTGGCTTTCAGAACTGCTTGTTAATGTCTCGAAGAAATACATTTTCAAGAAAAAAATCTACAGCTATATCCCTGCCATCCTGCTGGTAATAATTGTATTGTTCATCACCTTTAATACTTATTACAAGATAGAACCCCAGAAGTTTTCATTGCATAGGGTGATAACCCAGCCAGAATATGAAGCCCTGCTTTGGTTAAGAGGCACTTATGAACCTTACAACAAGGTGCTTGCAAAGCCCTTCTTCTCAACAACTGTCTATCCTGTCAGCAGGAACAGAGTGCTTGGAGTGATGCCCTCTACACTTGAGGGAGGACCTTATGCTAGGATATACGACTTTTTCAATGGCGGGTGTGATTTTAAGCAGAAAATTGTGACAGAGGAAGGGGCTGATTTTGTGATAAGCACAGGGGAAATCAGATGCGACTTCTTAGGGAAAGTTTACAGCAGGGAGGGTGTTAATATCTATCGGGTTGTATGATGAACAATGAAGAAAAAAAAGAAAAAAAAGCCTGGTTCATTATGGAAGAATATTCTGTTATTAATAATCACTATTATCTTATTCTTGATTGTTTCTGAATTGGTTTTTAGATTATTTGCCTCTGATTACCAGAAAAGATCTGGGGAGCACATTCGAATTGAGGATTCTCATTTTTCTCACTATTTTCTTAATGTAAGTTTCAGAAAAGATCCTGGTGTATTCAGGATTGTTGTGCTGGGCGATTCATTCACCTTTGGTACTGGAATGGAGAATGGAACCAGCATATACACTAAATCATATCCTAGACAACTGCAGGCATTATTAAAAGAAAATTTTGATGATTATAACTATGAAATTTTTAATTATGGCCTTGGAGGAATGTCTACTCTAGATGAGTATTACATACTTGAAATGCTAGCCTTAAAAGCAAACCCTGACTTAGTAATCATAGGGATAACCACAAATGATATGATTTTATGGAATTACAATCTTGACCCTATTGCTTACTGTGACATAAACATACATTATTCAGATAGGTTTTTAAGATTCTTGGACAAAAACTGGAGGCTTTTCAATTACTTTTATATTAAATACAAATATGCTGATTATTATAAAAAAAGAAAAAAAAATGATAACAGTCTAGAAGAGAGATGCTATAGGCGGTCTTTGGAAAGAATAAATGACTTGCTTTCAGAAAAACAGATTCCTGCAGTTGTTGTACTAATTTATGAGACTCTATATGACTATGAAAAGGAGTATCTTAGAGATTATTACAGTGAAGAAAGATTCCTTGAACTCAAAGAAGGCATTACCTCTGCTGGTTTTGAGCATACAATGTATACGAGTGATTACTTTTTAGACATACCCTACAAAGAGGTTACCTGCGATGATGATTACCACTACAGTCCAAAGGCTTACAGAGCAATCGCAAAAATGATTTATAACTATCTCTTGACTAATAATATGATTCCCAGTTGTGAAAATCAGGACTGTAGCACAAAACTGGTTAGTGTTGAGTGGAGCGAGGTTTAAGAGAACTAAGATGAAGAAAAAGAAAATAGCAATCTTCCATGACTTTTTCGGAACGATTGGTGGCGGTGAAAAATTGGTGCTTGAGCTAGCCAAGGGCCTGGGCGCGGATATAATAACAACTGACAAGAACAAAGAGAACATCAGGCTGATGAAGCCTGGCAAGATAAAGATTATAAGTCTTGGCAATCCTCCGCCCTTTCCTGTGCTCAAGCAGATAAGCGCCTCTGTTATGTTTTCAAGAGCAGACTTTCCAAATTATGATTTTTATATCATGAGCGGCAACTGGGCGATTTTCGCAGCAAAAAAGCATAAACCTAATTTGCTCTACTGCCACACCCCTGTCAGAATGTTTTATCAAGCTTATCATGACTTTAAGGGGTGGGCTCCCTGGTATGCAAAACCCTTGTTTGCATTATGGGTGGCTATTCACAGGTTTTTCCTTGAAAAAAAGGTCAAGCACATCCAAAGAGTGGCTGCTAATTCAGAGAACTGCAAGAGAAGAGTAAAGAAATACTA
>Ga0114922_10002691_pt1 | contig 16602 bp, 18 predicted proteins | sample AartaG_FD_100975 | JGI IMG/M metagenome (GOLD analysis project Ga0114922, IMG submission 100975) | Deep subsurface microbial communities from Aarhus Bay to uncover new lineages of life (NeLLi) - Aarhus_00045 metaG | ecosystem: Environmental > Aquatic > Marine > Oceanic > Sediment | place...
AGAAGCGATTTCCTGCAGGTGCTGCATGAGCGAGTATATCTTGATATTACCATTACTCTGACATTCATACGTTCTGACTTTGAATCTGTCTTCTCTGATTCCCATGCTCTCATTTGACCTTCTGCTTTTGTAATTCACTACTTGTTGAAAGCACTGCCATATTAATCCAACGCCGCTAATGATTCCAATATATTTCAACCTGTTATTAGGCCATAACAAACTCTTTATTTGCCCGTCTGGCGGGGCGGAAAAGGGGAAAAATGGGACAATTATATTTGGGTTTGATTTGCTTTGTTTGGGTTTGTATTGGGTTTGTTTTGGCATTTTATTGGCTTTAATTGGGTTTGATTGGGTTTGTATTGGGTTTGAATTGGGTTTGTTTTTCCCACGTTGACCAGGTGTCTTATCTTCATATACTCCTGTTATTAAAGGGGTTACATTCATTTGACTTTTTCGTAAATTGGCTTTGTTTTGCAAAAAAGGGTGATTTTGTAGTGCTCTCCCGACAAATGTAATGCTTCCCCTACAAATGTAGAGAAAGCAAGACTCGAGACACAAGATGCAAGACTCAAGAGGAAGGATCCGCCTGAGGCGGACAAGTGCTCGTAAGTGGTTAAATGGTAATTGGTTATCGACCATTCGCTAATCCTCATTCCTTAACGATTATATTTGGCGTGTCCAGCACCAAATTACGGCAGCAGCCTATTTGGTGCGGGACTTTTCGTGCGGTTCTCCGCGTAATCCTGCGCCTACCGGCGATTTATGTTTACTGTCTGATAAACATACAGGCATTATAACATATTATCAAACAATGGTCAACAAAAAAAATGGCCAAAAATGAACTTTTTTTTGGTCATCCTCGCGAAGCTTGCTACTGTCTGAAGCTAAAAAGTACGACTTGAGGGTGCATGCGGACACCTTTAATTATCCATATTATACGCCATAGCAACCAGTTGGAGCCGAACCTGATTGTCCACGAAATCAGTTGACTTTTTCGCTACGGCGGTTTACTTTATGAAAATAGAAGTTGGTATTGTAAACGGCACAAGACGCAAAAAACAGTTTAGAATGCTCGTTTGATAGTTTTATATAAAATTATCCGTAGAGAAGATGGAAAAACGGAGATGGAAAAATGTCACGAACAGAAATATTAAAAATACTGGCAGCATTCAAGGGAAAATGTGCTGAACAATATGGAATAATCTCTCTTGGACTGTTTGGCTCTGCTGCACGCGATGAAAGTCAGGCTGACAGTGATGTTGATATCGTTATAAAGCTAAAAAAACAGGATCTGTTTAATATGATAGGTATAAAACAGGATTTGCAAGCAAGCCTCCACACAAATGTTGATGTAATCAGTTATCGCAAGACAATGAATACTTTTCTTAAAAACAGAATCGACAAGGAAGCTATCTATGTATGATAAGGAGCTGGCTCTCGAAGTGCTTGGACAGATACGAACGGCATCTCAGACCATACTCGGCAGATTTAAGCCGGTAAAGACTGTTTCGGATTTTACTGATTCACCTGTCGGCCAAGAAAAACTGGATTCGATATGCATGCAGTTGATCGCGATTGGAGAATCGTTAAAGAAGTTTGACAAAATTACTGAAGGCTCATTACTGCCAAAATACTCTCAAATAGACTGGAAAAAAGCAAAAGGCCTGAGAGATATTATATCCCACCAGTATTTTGACGTGAATGCCGAAGCGATTTTCGATGTTTGTAAAACCCAAATTAAACCTTTACACGATACCATAACACAAATCATTGAGGATATAAAATAAAGGCATTGCCGTCTTAGATTGTGTTATTGTAAACGGGCAAAAAGGCCAAAACCACTTTAAACTATCAAGGATCTCATGGAAGAGGGGAAAAAGTACCCCCGCACTAACCCTGTAAGTGCGGGGCAGGCGGACACCTTTAATTCCCCTGATTGAAAGTGTTTTTTCGTCTATATATCTGATTCTTTGATTTTGTTGTAAATATCTGCACCGAGTTTGGTGAGGTTCTCACGGATCTCCGGCCAGTGCTCGCGGTCCTTCTTTCCCTTGTCTAAAACAGGAAACTCAATAGTGGCGAATTTCGGAGACTCTCGAACCTCGTATTCATATTTGGTCTTCGGAAAGAGTTTGGCGACTTTGTCTCTGCGGTCCTTTCTATCTGGACCTTTGAGCGAGAGCAGTATGGAGCATTTGTGATTGCGGAGATGGAGAATGAGAGTGACTCCCTTGATCCCCTTTGCGATCCATCCTTCATCACGTACAGGTACTGGCTTGCCCTTAAACAATCCATCTTTTCGCATTGGAGCCCAGAACTCACTGTACTTATTCGGTTGCGGTTCAATTACTGTCTTCGAGCCTACTATTTTTCTGAATCCTCTGTCAGTCTTTTCAACAAACCCTTTTTCGATGAGGCGTCCCAAATGTCCATAATATGTGCTGGAAAAACCAGCTTCTTCCACCAACGTTTTCATCGTCTTCGGTTCTGTGCTCAGAACAGCATTTATTTTAGCTTGGTTGCTGCCAAGACGACTACCAAATCTGTCAGTGCCTCGTCCCTCACGTCTCTTCTTGTATTCCCTCTTGTACCACGAGAAATGCGACTTATTGAATTTAGTATCTGGCTTCACTTCTCTGGCAATAGATTCGCACTCATGATAAGTGACATTATCAACACATTTCTTGTCAAAGAGTTTGAATACAGAGTGCATGATTCCTTTTGGCGGAGGATCTGGGATAATTATTGCTTTGGTCTCTACTGGCTCAAATACAAATGCGTTTACGTCGCCAGAAAGACCTTCACGTCGGAAAGTCTTGAATTCGACAACTTGCACCTCTCCCTTAATATCGTCTAGAGCTTCGTTTAATTCTTCCGTCTTCTGGTCTATAACGACAACAATAAGCGGCTTCTCAGAGACCAGATCAGAAATGAATTTGTAGACTTCTCCAGTTTTGATCTTTTGCTTCAATCTTGCCTTGAGAACTTCATTGTCATCAAAAACATAATACAGAATTTCTACAAGTTTCCTTCTGGTTGAGCTATCTGCGATCCCCTTATTGAATTTGATGAGCTGTGGAATGACGTGGTCATAAACTCGATGGGAGGCCAGTTCGACTTCGACGATGGCCCACCGAGGTTTTGGCGTGAAGAAAATAACATAGCCATCGGGTATCGATGCGACACCAGCTTTTGACCTTATCATCTTCTTGATATCAAAATAAAACGAATCCGGCCCAAATATGTGTTTGCTATTTGACTGAATTGCTTTCTCAAGCCAAGCTTCTCTCTCGGGCGTGATTAACTGGTATCTTACACCGTCGATTAGTACTATGGGTAAATTTGGTGAAAGCATACTTACTTCTCCCTTTCGTTGACACTCTTTCGTATTTCCCTTCGGAATCTCTAAACAGATGCGTCAAAACGGCCTTGTTCGGTATCCGTGAGCGTTAGACTATCAAACGAAAGTCTGTTTGTCAACAAGAATAATGGTGTGGCAAGCCCCATTAGATAACGTTTCACTATCTCGCCCCGACGAGATAACGCTTTGCTATTTCATGGGGCTGGCGGTGCGGAAGAGGGGAAGAGAAAAATTATCTTTGGATTTGATTGTATTGATTTTCCTCAGTTGTTATATTGGGTTGAAAGGTGCAGGAATGTTTCAAAACAGTGTAAATGGGAAATCTTATCAGGAGTAAAACAAATGAATTGCATGAAGGCACGAATCTTAAATCAGTTTGGCGTTTTTTTTCTCGGATTGTCATTTGTGTGTGCAGCCGGCTCTTTCGCGTCAGAGCCGACACAGCCGGCCGTTTCAGGATATTTCAATGTTCGCAGCTTCGGTGCTGTGGGGGACAGAAAAACGGATGACACAGCAGCGTTTCAAAGGGCCCTGGATGCCGCAGAGAAAGCCGGCGGGGGTGTTGTTTATGCACCTGGCGGAAACTATTTCTTCGCCGGCCATCTGAACGTGCCTAAGGCTGTTACGCTGGCCGGTATATGGCAATCGGTTCCGGCCCATAACGGCATACGTAATCCGGGGCTTCCCAAGCCGACAGACGACGGTACGACTTTTTTAGTTACGGAGGGTGCGGGCGGCGAGGATGGACCGGCTTTCATAACGCTCAACACGAACAGCACACTTAAGGGAGTTGTTCTATACTATCCCCACCAAAACGTAGATGACGAACCGAAACCATATCCCTGGGCCATCGCCATGCGAGGCAAGAATCCGGCCGTCCTTGCGGTAGAGATGCTCAATCCGTACAACGGCATCGACGCCACGCGGAACGAGCGTCACTTGATTCGTGACGTACATGGTCAGCCAATCCGGCGAGGTGTTATGGTCGACGTCATCTACGATATCGGCCGAATTGAAAACGTTCACTTCAATCCATGGTGGAGTACGAAGCCCAAGCTGTTCAAGTGGCAAATGGAAAACGGGGAAGCATTTATCTTCGGCCGTTCCGACTGGCAGTATGTCTATAATACCTTCTGCTTCGGCTACAAAATCGGCTACAAATTCATAAGAAGTAAAGCGGGCGCATGCAACGGCAACTTTCTCGGTATTGGGGCCGACGATTGTTATACCGCTCTTGTCGTGGAACAGTGTGCCCCATACGGGCTGTTGATTACGAATGGTGAGTTTGTATCTTTTCACGGGCCGGACCCCACGATGATTGAAGTCGCTGAAAACAACAGTGGAAGCATCCGCTTCGTGAACTGTGCATTCTGGGGCGCATGCAATCAGATAGCGAGGATTGGAGGAAGGGGGACCGTTGGTTTTAGTGACTGTACGTTTACCCAATGGGGCGGCCGGGACGGGAACCGCCCGGCAATCCAGGCCCAAAGCGGCACTGTTCTAATTCGTGGGTGTGAATTTCGGCAGGACCGGCCGCAAATTCAACTCGGAAAAGGTGTTGACCGTGCCATAATCGCAGAGAATATATTCAGGGGCCCGGAACGAATCATCAATCAATCCAGGGGAAATGTACAACTGGGACTAAACGTCAGTAACTAAACTGCCTGAAATAATTTTTTCGACAATAGTACTATCCTGAGAACACGCTGAGATTGCCGCTGAGAGCCAGGACTGAGAAAAAATCAGAAGTATTGCTTTAAAAATGTTATGAATCGGGGTGATAGGATTCGAACCTACGGCCTCCTGCTCCCAAAGCAGGCGCTCTAGCCAAGCTGAGCTACACCCCGATAATTGCAGAGAAACTATGCCAACAAAGCTATTGTACACAAAATTCGTCAATATTGCAATAAACTCCTGTTTTAAGTATTTTAACCGGGCTGTTTGCGACATCTTTAGAAAAATCGACTTATGACGGTGTGGCACGGCCTTCCAGGCCGTGTATAAAATATGGGCAAGATGCCCATACCACGAAAAAAACAGCTTGCATATTTGCATCAATCAATATATAATATAGTGCAGGAATATTTTATGGGGCGTAAGGAGGCAGCTCCCATAGACGGCAACGGAATAAAAAATATGAGATATAGAACTGAAAAACGATGGTTACTGCCTGTGCTAATTGTTCTGGGCGTGATAATTGTGCTTTTTATAGGCAGCAAATTAGGCCCTCCGGGGACTGCCCAGGCAGAGCTGCAAACCGGCACAGACAGCGGGATTTTAGTGGTTCCGATCCAGATCGGACGCGAAAGCTACGGGCTTGCGATGGTCGATACGGCGGGCCAGACACTGTGGATATACGAGCTGAACAGCCGTGGACCCAGCCACAGTCGGCTGAATCTGTTAGCAGCACGAAGCTGGCGATACGATAGGCTGCTCCATCAGTACAACACCGCTGAGCCGAAACCCGAACAGGTAAAGATGCTGCTGGAAAATTTAGGCCAAATGCAAAAAACGCCGAAGAAGGAAGTGCAGCAGGTTCCAGATATGGACATTCTGGAAATAGCAGAGCCCGAGAGCAGAGATTCTGCTGGTTAGCGGTTCCCTGTTTCACCTGTCGGGTGCAAATCTACCGATTTGCGATAGACTGTAAAAATGCCGACCCGGTGAAAAAGTAAAGATTCTTAAGTTTTTGGCGAAAGCTAAAAAGGTACGTGAGCCAAGCTTGTTGGCTTGTGGGAGAATAAAAAACTATGGCTGCTATGTTCTATTCATTAAAAGAAGTCGCTGATAAACTCAATAAAACAGAGGAAGAAGTAAGAGAATTAGCCAGGCAGGGCAGGTTGCGTGAGTTCCGTGAGGGCCCGAATTCGCTGTTTAAGGCCGAGGAAGTCGAAGTTTTTATGTCTGACACAAGTATTATGCCATCCGAAGAACCTCCTGCCCCGTTAGAACAGAAACCTCAAGAGGATGAGATTTCATTAACCCCGGAGCCTGCTGTGACGCCGGAGCCAACTGAGATTCCGGTGCAACCTGAGACGCCACCACCGACCGAAACTCCGGAGCTAATTGGGACGCCGGAGTTAATTGAAAGCCCGGAGCCAACCAAGATTCCGGAACCAGATGTCACTCCGGAGCCGACCGCGGCGCCGGAGCCAACCGCGGCACCACTGCCGGCTGATAGTCTGGGGCTGATTGAGACACCGGAGCCGGATGTTACTCCGGAGCCAACCGCGGCACTACCACCGGATGATAGTCTCGGGCTAATTGAGACTCCGGCACCATCCGAGACACCTATGCCGGATGATAGTCTGGGGCTGATTGAGACACCGGAGCCGGATGTTACTCCGGAGCCGACCGCGGCACTACCGCCGGATGATAGTCTGGGGCTGATTGAGACTCCGGAGCAAACTGGGACACCGGAGCTAAGCGATACGCCGGAACCCGGCGAACTGTCGGGGCTCGGTGATACACCGGAACCAGCCGAACTGTCGGACCTAAGCAAGACGCCAGTGGAAGAAAGCGACCTGAGCGCCGCGGACACTGCCATAGCAGGTTCAGGAATCGACGTCCTCGATGAAACCGGCAGCCGTGCGCAGACAACAGATGATACGGTAATAGAGGCCAAGGACACAACGTCTGAAACATCATTGAAAGAGATTGAAGAAGATGTGAACCTGGATAGTTTCGGGAGTGGCTCTGGTCTGCTCGACCTTTCGCTGCAGGCTGACGGTACTTCATTAGGCGGAATTCTCGACGAGATTTACGCACCCGAGGCCGGCGAAGGGCAGCCGCCCGCCGAAGCCGGCTCAGCAGTGGAAGTGGCCGCTGAGGCCGAGCAAATCCTGCCGGCAGAGGAGCTAGCCGCCCCGGAACCGGTCCCGATGGTATCGGCAATAGCTCAAGCGTATGCCGAGCCGGAGCCGGATACGGTAAGCAATACGCTCGGGATTCTGCTGTTCCTGCCCTTGTTGGCCATCGTTTACACAGCGATAGTGGCGGTAACAGGCTTCAGCGATACTATGCCTGCAATTCGCCAAAAGATTCAGGGTTTCATTTGGTACATCGCGGGCGGCGCCGCTGTCGCATCAGTCATGATAGTAGTGTCCGCTTTCATGCTCGGCGGCAAAGGGGCCAAGCCTGCCAAAAAGAAAAAAGCCAAAAAAAGCAGGAAAGGCAAAAAAGCACCACCGCCGGAAGAAGACGACACCGCTTAGAAAATATCTCAAAACGCACACTGCTTCGGCAGGCTTTGGACAGGTTCGGCGCCCTTCGCTTTGCTCAGGACACACTCCGTGAAGGTCCTGGTTGTCTTCCTCTCGGGCCTTTTTGAGCAGCTATTTTGCCCCGCTACCTGGTTTTTTTGGCAGCAGAAAAAGCCCACAATAAGCATTTCAGGCCCGTAATGCCCACTGGGATAGTGCCATCTGATTTTCTTCGGACATTATTCTTTCAACTATTGACAAAATAAGGCTTTAAGTGTATGATAATATGTTAGAGTTTTGTTGCGGAATGTCCGTTTTTTGAAAAGTTGCGGCTATGGACTCTCCAAACGAAAGACCGTCCTGGGAATTCAGCTGGCGTTTTGTCGCCATCTACGTCATTTTAATGCTCGTGGTCATAATTCTTGTAGTGGTCACGTTCCTGACCGACCTTTTCGAGACGTCCGAAGAAGGACAAATCCCACCGGTCGTATGGCTTCTCCTCGCCGGCGTATTTCTAATTGCGATTATAACAACACTCTCAAATATAATCAAAATATTTGACGCACTTCAAGACAATAGTGTAAAGCTGGAAGTAATGACCGAGGCCCTGAAAAAGAACCAGGAGGCACTGACGGAAATCAATCGAAGTACCCATCTCAGCGATGCAGCGAAAGCAATTATATTCCGCGACGGCGACAGACAGGCTCTTAGAGAAGCTGTTCTCGATAGGCTCGAACATAAAGATTTTGGTACAGCCTGCGAAATAATCGAACAAATTTCTCGCCATGCAGAATATAAAGAACTGGCTGAGCAGTTGCAGGCCGAGGTGGATAAGCGCCGCGGTACGACCGAGGTCGAGAGGATGGATGGTACCATAGCCTATATCAAAATGTTATTTGAGAACTATGAGTGGGTCAAGGCAAACGCGGAGATTGAAAGATTAATCAAGACTTATCCCGACCGCGAAGAAGCAAAAGCGATGCGAAAAACACTTATTGCCAAGAAAGAAGAACACAAAAGAGTATTGCTGAACGCCTGGGATGATGCCGTACAACGCCGGGCCACAGACCGCAGCCTCGAGATTCTAAAGGAGCTCGACCTTTACCTGACACCTGAGGAAGCTTTGGCGCTGCAGAAAGCGGCAAGGAACGTATTCAAAGACAAGCTGCACAACCTCGGTGTCCAATTCTCCCTCGCCGTCTCCGGAGAGCAATGGGACAAAGCAATTCAGATAGGCCGGGAAATCATTCGCGATTTCCCAAACAGCAAAATGTCTGCTGAAATCCGTGAAAGAATGGATGTCTTAAAACAAAAAGTCGAATTAAAGCACGGTTAAAAACCGGATACTTCACTTCTATTCGAGAATCGTTCGGCCAATCGCTCATTCATAATTAGGAACAGCCATAAAAGACGTTGGCAGTCCCGAATTTTATATCGTGCACAAACCACCCACCGGCGTTACGACCTCTGCTTCCACCGGCAGGTTCCGCGGTTGATAGTAAAGTTCGGCCAGGTTCTCGATGACCTGCCGGGCGTGTTCATCTTCTGCCACGACCACAACGCAGCCTCCCATTCCGGCGCCGACAAGACCCGCGCCAATTACGCCCGGTGTCGCCAGTGCGATATCGACGAGCATATCCAGTTCGGGCAGGCTGACATTATAGCCGCCGCCCTGCCTCCACAGTTGCGCCCGGCTCATACGCTGCGGATTCCCCGATTCAATATCGCTAATCAGAGCATCGAGCCTTGCATCCGGGAAACTATTGTCGGTCGGCACCCGTTTTCGGCCAACAACTTTTGTCACACGGTCGCCGTTATGGGAGATACTAATCAGCTCGCCGAAAGTCTTCATATCCCCTCCTCGCAGACACTGCACCACCATTTCAGCACGAATACACTCGGCTATCCCATACAGACATATCCGGCGGATGCTATAGCCCTCTTTCGGTTCGTTGTGACTTCTAAACACGCGACGAATCTTTTTCTCGCCCTCCGGAAGGAGTTTCAGAATTTGGGCCCGGCTGACAGAGGCGGGCAGTGATTGTACTATCCGATAGATTTGAATCTCATCGACACCAAGCCTTTGAGGATTGACATCGCGAAGCCGTTCGAGCTTGTCGGCATACTCCGGGAAATTTTTTCGTATGCACATTCCGCCGAATATATACGCAGCGACCCGGCTGTTAAACACATCGCGGGCGCCTGCCTGCTTCTTTGCCTCGATGTTGCTGTGAGCCAGAACAAAGCTATGGCCGGCCGGAAGCGCAGCAGCATCTACCCTCATTGGAAAAGCCGTAATATGGAGGATTTTATCCGGCCTGCCGTGTATAATCGCAGCGTGGTCGCTGCATCCGCCGCGTGTGCCAACATACCATTCGGCAAAACCCCAATGCTCAACGCAAACTCCCCGCTCAATCCGGAGTCCGTTGAGCTGCATCACCGCTTCCGCTGAAGCCATAACCAATGCCGATGATGAAGCAAGACCGGCAGCCCTCGGAACATTGCCGTAAAACATCATATTCATTCCCTTGATCGCCGGAGAAAAACTCCCATCATCTCTCGTATTCAGATGCTGCAAGTACAAGACCGCGGCGCGGACATAATTCGACCAGGTAACCGAGGCATCACCCTTTCGTTTTTCAAACTCAGCGTAACACCAGGAGTCCCAGTCCTTGATCTTTTTCCCCGCTGGCAGACACTCTTTGATGTGAAATTGCTCATCTGCAAACTCGCCGGACTCCACATTTTTGGCCAGCACAAGGTCGTCATCACGCCCCTCGGCCACAAGCCACATGTCCTTGATACAAATCGGGTTGACCGACCCGCCCCGGTGGTCAATGTGAGTGCCTACAAGGTTAACACGACCGGTCGAGCGAACTATGATGACGCTCCGGTCCCCTCCATAAGAGATGCTGAATGCCTCAAGCGTCCGCAAACACATCTCGGCTGCCTGTCTCTTCAATTCTTCATTGTCGCCGTAGATTTGCTCTAATCTTTCGTGAAATTCGCTGTTTGTGTATTTGAGCAGTTCAATCCAAATACCAACTGACCGTGGGCCGGGGTGTTCATCTGTCATAAATCTTCCTCTAAGATGTCGGCTATGATAGTTAAACGAGCAAAAAGAATAGATTCTACTCCGCACAGTAAACTATCCTGCCATTGACTATAGTCGACTCAACCGTCACCTTGAAATTGCCCTGTGAGCCGGTGATGTCGAGCACGCACAAGTCGGCTTTTGCCCCGTCGGCAATTGAGCCGCAGCCCTCTTTATCCAGTCCGGTCAGTGCGCATGGATTTTTTGATAATATCTTTGCGACTGCCACAAGAGCATCCTCGAATCCAAAAGCATTATGCAGGCGATTCCAGATACCCTGCATATCTGTAGTGAGCCAATTGAGCAGGTTGCAAAATCCACGGTCCATTGTCAGGTTGCTGCTGAATAACGTATTGGATTTGCCAACGACCTGGAAATATGTGCCGTCCTCGCTGACTGCCCCACGGATACCACCACTTGTAAACTGCTTGACCTGCGAACCCGCAGCAAACATACAGTCTGTTATCCCGACAATCCTGTCTACACCTTTGCGTTTCAAAATGTCTCTTACGTATGCGGGATTGACATGGCAGCCGTCAAGGATTTGCTCGGCATAGAGTTCGTCGGATTTCAGTGCAGCCTCAATCGCTCCTCCGCCGTGGAATGGCTTGTACGAACCGCCCGTTGGGCCATTGGTCAGGTGGATGAAATATTTAAGCCCCGCTCTGGCTGCCTCTTCAATCTGCTCACAGGTCGCATTGCTGTGTCCGGCTCCGACTATAATATTCTTATCGGTTAAATACTCAATCAACTCGTAGCTGGGCCTGTCAAAGTCAGGTACCACATTTGCCAGCTTGATGGTCCCCTTGTCTTCGATTCTGTCGAAAGAGTCGGCGCAAAACTCAAGCACATAATCCGGATTTTGAGCACCTGCCATCTGAGGATTAAGAAAGCTGCCTTCCAACAGCCCCCCCAATATCTTGGCGCCCGGCTGAGTCTTTGCATTGCTGAGATAACGATATAGCTGAGCATAGCAATGCCTGAGGTTCGCAAGCGGGCTGGCCCAGGTCCCGACATAAAAACCGGTAACACCGAATTTAATAAGTGTATTGCTTAACATCTCAAATCCGTGGTCGTAAGCCGCCGGACTATTATCAAAGGTCTCGGATTTCACGTCATAAAGACCGCTGGTGAACTCAAAGAGGTTGTAGCCGTGAAAATGTATGTCAACAAAACCCGGCACGACATATTTGCCGGTTATATCCACAACCTCGTCACAGCGTTTTTTGTCGCCGGCCAGTTCCACCCTACCATTGCGAAGGATAATATCGGCGAGTTCAACGCCCTGGCCTGTTACCACGAAACCGCCTTTTAGCTGAACTGTTTTCATATTGAAAATAATCATACCTCAATGGTGTGCAAAAACCAAGCCCGAAGATATCTATTGTGGCTCACAGCCCCTTTGCATTATGTAATACGATGTAGAGGGATGATTTTTGCCTTTTGACTTTACAAAAGCTCTCCGCCCCGTTAAAATTTGGCGGCTGAGTTAAGAAATGGCTCAAAAGAGACCAAAAATGGCTGGCAAAATAGTAATTGATACCGAACGGTGCAAAGGCTGCGGCCTGTGTGTAACAGTATGTCCGAAGAATTGCATCGTCATCTCCAAGCAATCCAACAAAAACGGTTACTTCCCTGCCGAGGTAACCAACGCCGATTGCACGGGCTGCTGTTCATGTGCCATCATCTGCCCGGAGGCGATAATCAAGGTCTTTCGTGAGGAGGATGCAGCGGTCGGCAAGCCGAGCAAGAAAAGCAAGCCGGGCCTAATCAAGGAAAAAGCATGAGCCCCGTTAGAAATTCCATTATGAGGAAAAATGAAATGGTTAAGGTCGAAACTTTACCACCTAAACTGATGAAAAAAGGGTTAAAAGAAAAAATACTTAAAATTTGTGAGGGTAATGACATCAGTTTTATGGCTATATTCGGCTCGTTTACCAAAGGGCAAGAAAATAAAAGAAGCGACATTGACATAGCAATAGAGTTTAGTGAAAAAAGTCATAAAGACCTTTTGGACTTACTTCATATAGAGGACAAATTGAGAAGGATATTTGGACGAAAAGTTGACCTTGGAATTTTTAGCGCAATAAAACCACACGTAATAGAAGATGTAAAAAAACAGATGAGAATTATCTATGAAAAAAGATAAGGCGTATCTGAAAGACATGCTGGATGCGATTTCTGATATAGAGGCGTTTATCGGAAACATAAATGGGGCAGAATTTTACAAGAATAAAGAGAAGAAGTATGCGGTGGTCAGAGCGCTTGAAATAATTGGTGAGGCAGCGAAAAATTTAAGCAAAGAATTGAGGGCAAAACATAAAGAAATCCCCTGGAAAGAAATTGGCGGTATGAGGGATAAATTAATCCATTGGTATTTCGGCATAAAATGGGAGCTGGTTTGGGAAACAGTTAAAAATAAGATTCCCGAACTTAAAAACAGCTCTTAAAAATATCGGAAGAACAAAATGGCTGATAAAAAGTATGGTAGGGCAGGAAAAATTTCATTGTCTCTTCCTAAAACTGAATCCGGTGACAAAGCATCCAAGTTCGATAAATATAAGGATGAAAAAGGATTTGCTGCTTTAAGGGGGTGAGGAAAAAATGGACCAACGAATAAAACGCTTGATAAATCAAATAAAGGCACATCTTGTAAAGGTGTATGGGAAAGGAATCAAAAAGGTTATATTATATGGTTCCTATGTAAGGGACGAGACGACGAGGGATTCAGATATTGATATTCTTGTATTGGTCGATGAGTCCCTGAATCCTTTTGAAGTCAGAGAAAGCCTGAGCGACCTTTTGTTTGACATAATTCTTAATGAGGGCGAACTTGTTTCAGTTATAGCGGTTCCCGAAGATTTCTTTGAAAATTACAATTCTCCATTTATGCTGAATGTGAAAAAAGAAGGAGTGGTAGCGTGAATGAGAGGATTCTAATGTGTGGTAATGAGGCGCTGGCGGAGGCAGCCATTATTGCCGGTTGCGATGCTTACTTCGGCTATCCGATTACGCCGCAAAACGAAATCACCGCCTATATGTCTAAACGCATGCCTGAAGAAGACAGGGTCTTTGTCCAGAGCGAAAGTGAGTTGGCCGCAATCAATATGGTCTTCGGTGCTTCGGCCACGGGCAAACGCACTATGACAACCTCATCCAGTCCCGGCATTAGTCTGATGCAGGAAGGAATAAGCTATCTGGCGGGTGCCGAGCTGCCGGCCGTGATAGTCAACGTAATGCGAGGCGGCCCGGGCCTCGGTAACATCGCACCATCGCAAGGCGATTATTTCCAGGCCACCCGCGGCGGCGGACACGGTGATTATCGAACCATCGTGCTGGGGCCTTCCACCGTGCAGGAGCTGGTCGATTGTATGCCGTTGGCTTTCGACCTGGCCGACCAGTATCAAATTCCGGTCGTTGTTCTCGCCGATGGGATACTCGGCCAGATGATGGAGCCGATAGTCCTCGATAAAAAACCGCGGCGCGAACTGCCGCCCAAAGACTGGGCCCTGACCGGAGCAAAAGACAGAGAGCAAAACATTGTCCGTTCATTATGGCTCCCGGAAGGAGCGCTCGAAGAGCACAATTACAAACTGCAGGCCAAATACGAGCAGATACAAAAAGACGAAGTCCTCTGCGAACAATATGCTCTCGACGACGCCGAAATCGTAGTGGTTGCATACGGCGTTGCAGCCAGAATCGTGCGTTCTGCGGTTAACCAGGCAAGAAAAGAAGGCATCAAGGCCGGCTGGATTCGCCCCATCACTCTCTGGCCGTTCCCAACCGAGCAAATAGCCAAAGCCGCCGATGAACTTAGCATCTTTCTCGTCGTGGAAATGAGTATGGGCCAGATGGTCGAAGACGTAAAGCTGGCCGTAGCCGGAAAAACGCCCGTATTATTCTACGGGCGACCCGGCGGCGGAGTGCCGACCGTCAGCCAGGTCCTGGAAAGAATCAAACAACTCACGATACCGCCGAAAAAGCAATGAAAACAATATTTGAGCGAACACCGACTTTGAAGGATTGCCCTACGCATTACTGTCCCGGATGCGGACACGGGATTGCTCATCGATTAATAGCGGAGACAATCGATGAGCTGGGTATACGCGGCCGTACCATCGGCATAGCTCCGGTAGGATGCGCAGTGTTGGCGTACAATTATCTTGATGTCGATATGGTCGAAGTAGCGCATGGCAGAGCACCGGCCGTCGCCACGGGGATGAAAAGGGCCAACCCGGACAAGATAATCTTCTCCTACCAGGGTGATGGGGACCTGGCAGCAATTGGGACCGGCGAAATCATTCACGCCGCCCACAGAGGCGAACAGATAACAGTTATCTTCATCAACAACGCCGTATTTGGAATGACAGGCGGGCAGATGGCGCCGACAACCGTTCTCGGCCAGGTGACAGCCACGACGCAACAGGGACGAGAAGCTGCCAACGAAGGTTACCCGCTGCAAGTATCGGAATTGTTGGAACTTTTGCCGGGCGCAATCTACGTTGAGCGATGCGCGCTCAGCGGCCCAGCCCAAATCCGCAAGGCCAAAAAGGCCGTCAAGCACGCTTTTCAGTTACAGCTCGATGCTGCTCAAGGCCTCTCGCTCGTTGAGCTCCTCTCACCCTGCCCGACATATTGGCGAATGACCCCGGTCAAGGCAATGGAATGGATAGAAAAAGAAATGACAAAGGCTTTCCCTCTGGGCCGACTCAAGGGCTGAAAATGACAACAAATGGTTTTTACGAAGAGATTATAATAGCCGGCTTCGGCGGTCAGGGGATTCTGCTGACTGGAAGACTGCTGGCACAAACGGCGATGAAGCAAGGCCTCGAAGTGACCTATATGCCCTCCTACGGCGCTGAGGTCCGCGGCGGCACCGCAAATTGTATGGTCATCATCGCCGATGAGCCCATCGCCTCACCACTCGTCGACAGGCCTGATTCGCTGATTGTAATGAACAAGGCCTCGCTGAACAAATTTGCCCCACGCCTCAAAAACGGCGGCCTGCTGATTATGAACAGTTCTCTGATTGACACTAAGCCGAAATTAGATGATTCAATTGAGATTATTGCTGTCCCCGTCGATGAAATAGCAGTCGAATTAGGAGAAAAGAGAGCCGCTAATATGGTAGCCATAGGCGCGTACTTGCAAAAGCGGGGCAGCCTAAGCCCCGATGCGGCGGCTGCTTGTTTAGCCGAGACAATAGCAAAGCGGCATCACAAAACATTGCCGGTCAACACCGAGGCCCTCCACCGCGGCGCTGAATTCACAAAAGATAATGAATAGCGGATAGAAACCGAAGAGTCCGCTCCGGCAAAAAAGAAAACTAAACGCTATGAAAAACCAAGGCATGGAAAGCGGTGTTTGGGGCCGGCTAAACGGTAGTCGGCGGCCTCCGTTTACTTTGCGTATGGCGCCGATGATAGACATGATATTTCTGCTGCTGATATTCTTTTTTGTAGCGGCCAAGTGGAGGCCGGCCGAAGATTTCCTGCCGTTCCAGCTATCCGCCGCACAGGCCCAGAACATTACGATAGGAAGGCCTGAGCCTCTGATAATATACATTTCGGCAGCGCAGACCGGCTGCAAGGTCCGGATAGGCGAGCTTCACACAGTCCGGATAGAAAACGAAACAATAGAAGCAAATTTAGCTGTATTGATGGGGGAAATGAATAATTGCCTGCTTACCCAGAAAAGATTCGCCGCCGACCCGATAGAAATTGTCTGCTCGCCCGAAGTAAAATGGGACCATCTGGCAAAAATATATAATATGTTTTTCGGAGCGGGACTTACCGATATCACATTCCGAATGACGGAGTAGCCCTGATGGGTAGCTCGAATAGATGTACCCTTAAAACAGAAACTTTTTTTCATATTGCATTTTTCCTTTCGTACCTTCTGGCGGATTCCGCCAATGCAATCCCGACCGCTGAGGATATTAACAG
>Ga0114922_10002692_pt1 | contig 16601 bp, 14 predicted proteins | sample AartaG_FD_100975 | JGI IMG/M metagenome (GOLD analysis project Ga0114922, IMG submission 100975) | Deep subsurface microbial communities from Aarhus Bay to uncover new lineages of life (NeLLi) - Aarhus_00045 metaG | ecosystem: Environmental > Aquatic > Marine > Oceanic > Sediment | place...
ATAATTCCTCTTGTTCTTCTGATACTTCTTCTACCGGTGTCTATCAACGGAATCGGTGTAAGAGAGAACGCCTATGTGCTTTTCTTCGGTAAAATAGGTGTGGAAGGGTCGATAAGTATAGCCTTATCCTGGCTGGCTTTTGGTATGATACTGATTATTGGGATAATAGGGGGTGTAATCTACGCTGCCAGAAAGTCAGTTGGCTAGTAGATATTTTTAGGAGGAATAGATGTGTTCTCCTGTTGGTCATTCTTTAGCTGGATATGCACTTTACTTAGCCTGCAATAAGAATTGTAAATTGATTGGAGATTGGAAAAAAATAATTCTCTATTTTTTTGCGGCAAATGCGCCTGATCTTGATTTTATACCAGGAATCTTTACGGGAAGTGCCAATAGATTCCATCATGGGATTAGTCATACTCTGGGTTTCTCGCTTTTATTTGCTCTATGTATGTATATGATACCCAGATTTCGAACAAAAAAGGATTTTGTAATCTTTTTTTCATTATACTTCGGTCATGTAGTCATTGATTTCTTAACTGCTGATACTAGCGCTCCTTTTGGAGTAATGCTTTTTTGGCCTTTTACGCAAAAGTATTTTATTTCATCTTTCTCTCTCTTTTCTGATATCCATCACCTGTTTTTGTCTGATCTTTTTGATTTGCATAACATTGGAGCTATGGCCTGGGAGACGGCTCTCTTCCTTTTTATAATTGTCTTGTTAACATTTGCCCGCAAGATAGGGAAAGAATCATTATCCGAAGATAGACAAAGGAACAAGAATGGATGAAAACATGAGCAAAAGTTGTCAAGTGACAGTTATTATTCCTGCTTTTGACGAAGAAGAAACCATTGCAGAAGACATTAATGTGATTGTTGAGACAATGCAAAAGTCTGACTATCAGTATGAAATAATAGTAGTCGATGATGGTTCTACTGACAAAACTGCTCAAATCATAGAGGCAAGAAAAGAGGTAAAACTCTTGCAGCATTCTTATAATAGAGGAGTAGGAGCAGCCAGGAAGACCGGCATTCTGAAAGCCAAAGGAGAAATTATAGTTATGACCGATGGGGACGGCACCTATCCCAATCAGGATATCCCGGAGCTCATGAATTATATCAAGGACTACGATATGGTTATAGGTGCTCGGGTTGGAAAAAATGTGACCTGGCCCCTAATCCGCCGGCCAGCAAGATGGTTTATTCGCAAATTGGCTTCTTATTTAATTGCCACAAAAATACCCGATTTGAATTCTGGACTAAGGGTCTTCAAGAAGAATCTAGCTCGTAAATTCTTCGCTATTTTACCGGATGGACACTCCTGGGTGAGCACTATAACCTTAGTTTTCTTGGCTAATGGATATACTATTAAATATGTTCCTATTGACTACTATAAGAGAAAGGGGAAATCAACTATTCATCCCATGAAGGACACCTATAATTTTATTTTACTGGTTGTTAGAACGGTGATGTATTTTAATCCTTTGAGAGTATTTCTACCTCTAACAGGGATAGTATTATCTATTGCAATTGTGAGAACGGTTTATGATGCAATAGTGTTGCATCGTATAAAAGAATCGGACATTATGCTATTTCTAACCGGACTAATTATTGGTATGTTGGGGCTACTGGCGGATCTAATAGTCAGGTTACAGAAGAAGGACTAGGCAATAATTGAAAGTAGAAAATGAAGATCCTTTATTTAACCCGGAAATATCCGCCTATGAAAGGTGGTATGGAAAAGATAAATTTCTATCTCTCTCTCAATCTGGGAAGACTTGCCAATCTTGAACTCATCTTCTGGGATAAATCTCAAAAGTGGTTGCCTTTTTTTCTTTGTTATTTCTTAGTAAAATCCTCCCATATCCTCCTTGCAAAAAAGATCGACATTATCCATCTGGGAGATGGTCTACTCTCTCCCTTGGGTCTGATATTAAAGAAACTCTTCCATGTACCTGTTGTAGTGACTATTCATGGGTTAGATATTACCTGGAGATTTTGGCTTTATCAATTCCTAATTCCTTGGTGCTTGGCCCGATTAGATAGAATAATTTGTAGAAGTGCTTACACCGGAAAGGAGTGTCTTCAGCGCAGCATTCCTGAAGAAAAAGTGGTGGTAATCTCCGGTGGTATCGAGGCAGGCGAATTCTATCTTGGTGAAGAGAAAGGAGAAATAAGACGAATTCTCTCTAAGCAACTTAAGATTGACCTCCAAGATAAAGAAATTCTCCTTAGCGTGGGGCGCCTGGTGGAAAGGAAAGGTTTTCATTGGTTCGCAGATAAAGTCTTTCCAGAAGTCTTAGGGAGGAGAAAAAACTCGATTTATCTCATCGTAGGAGAGGGACAACTAAGGAGTAGAATTCAGAAAGATATAGAAAAAAATGGTATGGTAGGAAAAATATTTTTGTTAAGAGAAGTGAAAGATAAGACTCTAAAGATGTTATATAATGCCTCGGATCTACTTATAATGCCGAACATTCCAGTTGAGGCGGATATGGAAGGATTGGGATTTGTAGCTCTGGAGGCAAACTCTGCTGCTCTACCTGTTGTTGCCTCCAGGCTGGAAGGAATAACGTCTGCAGTCGAAGATGGGAAAAATGGGTTTCTTATTGAACCGTACGACATTCAAGGATTCATTAAGGTGATTATCACCTTATTAAAAGATGATAGAGCGAAGGAAAAGGTCGGAAGAGGCGCACGGGAGTATGTGTTGGAGAATTATTCTTGTGAGAAGATTACCAGGCTTTACCTGGCAGAGTTCAGGAAGGTTGTAAGAAAGACAGCCTAGGAGCTGGTATCTTCTTCGGGGAGTCTTGTCTACAAATGAAAGTCTTTATGGTCAGTAGTTATCCTACGGAGGATTGTGGTATTTCAAAATATACCAAAGAAGTTATAGATGGACTGGTTGCGGCTCAAGTAGATGTACTTTCTCGGAGGATATTCTTTTATCGGGAAAAACTGACTCTATTTCTATGGTTCAACTTCATTTATGAAGCGTTGGTGTTAAAACCAGAGATTATTCATATTCAGTATACTCCTACTATATGTGGGCCTGTTATGCCATTGTTCTTGCTTTTTGTGAGAATTCTAGGTACATCGCAAATAATTGTTACAGCACACGAGGAACCAGAAGCATACTTGAGGTACTGTCCTGGAATTACCGGCCTCTTTTTTCTTCTATATGAAAAGTCTGTTTATAAACTTTCTCACCAGATTCTTGTTCATACATCTCATCATAGAGAAGGGCTCAAAGAAAGATACCAGTTGGGAGAAAAGCGGATTAGGGTTGTTGCTCACGGAGTAAGTAAAAGTGAGGTTGGCAGCGAACAGATAAGAAAGGTGAAGAAAAAATATAATCCAGAAGCTAAGGACATAATAACCTTTTTTGGTTTTCTCCGTCCCAACAAAGGTATTGAGTATCTGCTCTCCAGTTTTTCGAAGGTGGTTAAAAGACGAAAGAGGATCATCTTAGTAATAGCGGGTTCGACCATAAAAGTGTGGTCAGAGTATCCTGTCGAACTTAAACGATTAGTTAAACGCTTGAATATTGATAATCACGTGAATTTCACCGGTTTTGTGCCCAATGATGAAGTACCAGCGCTATTTATGATTTCAAAAGTGATAGTTATGCCTTATCTTCGTAGTACCCAGAGTGGAGTCCTTCATCAGGCTGTTAGCTGCACTACCCCAGTTATAGTAAGTGATGTGGGTGAGATAGGAAATTTCGTCAAGGAGAACAAGGTAGGTCTGGTTGTACCTCCCAAAGATGTCAAATCGCTGACAAAAGCTATACTGCAATTATTAGGCAATGAGAGAAAACAGGAAGTCTTCCGAGAAAATGAATTGAAGTTAGGAAAAACTCTTTCCTGGGACAATATAGCCAGGTTGCATATACAAATATATAAGAGTGTATAATTGGGACTTTTAGATGAAATATTTGAAAATAGCAATCTTTCATCCCAGATTTGATAGAATAGGGGGAGCAGAGCTCTTTATTGTGAAGATTGCCGAAGAACTGAGAAAAATAGGACACAAGGTAGATGTATATGCAATACGGGTTAATCCAATATTCAAAGGGATTAAACAATTAAGCAGACTTGCTTCTTGTAAGATATTCCACAACTTAGCCATAGATTTTATCGGAATTAATCTTTTGGGTTGGAATTTTCTGAAGGTTTTGAGGAAAGATAATTATGATATTATCAATCCTCACCATTATCCGGCCCCCCTGATTTCCGTAGCACTGAAAAACTTGGGCTTTACTGTAGCGAAAGTTGTCTGGATGTGTCATGGGCCAAAAGGCTTACTCTATTATAAAGATAAGAGTTATTTGGGATTTTCTAGACTTAGAAGCAAAATGATACACTATCTTGTCTCTCCCATTAGATTGATTGATAGATGGTCAATTAAGAGTCTAGATGCCATAATTTCCAATAGTAGAACTACTCAGTTACAGGTTAAGGATATCTATGGCAGAGACTCCCATGTAGTAAATCCCGGCATAGATCCTGATATATTTAATCCACAAAACACGGATGCTAATGAGTATCTGACAAATAAGAAATGCTTGCTTGCTGTCGGTCGTTTGGTAGCAGAGAAAAACTTCGATTTCTTAATCAGAGTTTTTAAAAAGGTAGTGGACACCCGCTCCGATGTGGTTTTAAGAATAATTGGCGACGGTCCAGAAAAAGAAAACTTAAATTACCTAATTCAGAACTTAAACCTAGAGAGGCATGTACAGCTACTGCCTTCTGTTTCCCAGCAAGATTTGGCAAAATTTTATGGTGCTTGCGACCTCTTTGTGCATCCCATGGCGAAATATGAATCATGGGGTATGGTACTTTTGGAAGCAATGGCTATGGAGAAACCAGTGGTTGCCATAAATAGTGAGGGGCCAAGAGAAATAGTTATTGACGGACAGACTGGTTATCTGGTGAACTATTCCGTGAGTCAATTTGTCCAAAAAATCATCGAATTATTAAATTCTCCTGAAAAAGCCAGAAATATGGGAAAAGAGGGAAGGAAAAAAGTTTTAAGCAATTTCTGTTGGGAGAACTCTGCCCAAAAGATGGAAGAAGTGTTTTATAAGATGAGGCTAGAGGGTGATAACTGAAATCGGAGGAAAGCTTTCGGGAAGCGCATTCTTGGTTGCTATGGGTGTATATGTTATCTTTCCTGCAATTCTGACCATACTTGTCTTTTTCGTCTTCACCAGAGTGCCCTTCTCTTCTCTTTTAAAAAGTGAGAAAAAAGAGAAGTTTTTCTCACTGTTGTTGTGGACAGTAATCGTCAGTTATTGTGGCATCTTTGGCACTATGTCTGTATTAAGATATCTTTCTTTCAATACAGCATTTTATGATTTAGGCATCTACGATCATGCAATATGGAAAATAGCAGACCAAAGCAATTGGAGATATCTTACTTGGGGACACTTCAGGCCCATCGTGGGAGTCTATGCTCTTTTTTATAAACTGTTTCCTTCGGCAATAACTCTACTCCTTCTTCAAACCGCAGCCGTCGGTCTCAGCGCTGTACCCCTTTATTATATTGCTAAAAGCAGCCTTAGAAGTAACTGTTATGCTTTAGTGATGGTAATTATATATTTCCTGTACTCTCCCGTAGGATATAATAATCTTTTTGATTTTCATGCTGATCATCTTATTATTTTGCTGATGCTCTGGGGTTTTTACTTTCTACAAAAGGATAAGCCGCTTGCTTTTTTTTTGGTTTGTCTTCCCGGTTTGTTTTTAAAGGAGTCACTTATACTCTCAATAAGTGCGATGGGGTTCTATGCCATAATTCGTTATCGGAAGTACAAATCTGGTGGTATATTATTTATTGGCGCCGCAATTTTCTTTTATCTGGTAACAAAATACATAATGCCATATCTAGGCTATGACCTTTACACTGGCATTATCTCTCATGAAGAATCTTTCTCATATTTGGGAAACAATATTTTTGAAGCAGCCAGGAATTTATTACTTCATCCCTGGATTGCAATACGAGAAATTATGAATGTATGGAAAATGGGATATCTTGCCTTTCTTTTTCTACCTCTTTTGTTTATTCCTCTTCTCTCTCCTTTATCCCTTCTGCCCGCTATTCCTGCCTTGGCTATTTCTTTGCTGTCTCGTCTGCCGAATCACTATTGGATTCAGCATCAGTATACAGCTTCGTTAGTAGCTCCCCTTTTTGTCGCCTTAATTTACGGGCTGAAGCGTTTGAATGCAAAAGAAGGATATCTGAGAATTTGGTTAAAGAAAAATCTTAGAATTCGTTTGGGCAAAAATCAATTGCTAAAAGCTTCCCTGGCCAGTATTTTAATCGTTTCCATTCATTATAATATTACTTTGAGTCCTTCTCCAATTTCGGTTCTCTTTTGGAAGAACTTAATAAGGGACTACTATAAGTCCTCCTATCTGGTTAGCGAAAGAGATAGGGTATTGGGTGATGCCATAGAGAGATTCATTCCTCAAAATAGTAGTGTAGTTTCCCAGAACACTGTAAACAATAGCTATCTTGCTCATCGAGAAGAATATTATTGTTTCCCTGAGCAGATAGAAAGTGCAGATTATGTAGTGCTCGACCAAAAACAAGCTCACTATGTCATAGGCAAAGTAGATGAAGACGAATATGAGGAAAATTTCAATAGACTTCTAAAGAGCCATCAAATAGTATTTTCCTATGATGGTATATATATTTTTAAGCGGATTCAATAAGTATTTCTTTCTCCTCAAATTGAGGATAAGTGTTAATGATTTTTAACATCCGGGAGGATTGAACTTGGCAAGAGTAATGGCCAGAGGAACAATTTATCTCATGGTTACCCAGATAGTGTTTCTGGCTAGTGGCTACATTATCCATTTTGGATTAGGAAGATATCTGCGTCCGGAGCTTTACGGAACCTTTGGTTTGGTTCTTTCTTTTGTCAGTATCTACCAGGTTCTTATGCACTCTGGTACTACCAATGCAGTTTCAAAGTATGTGGCTGAAAATGAAGAGTTAGCAGGTTCCATAAAGAATAAAGCGTTGAAATTTCTAGGGGTTTTTTCTTTGGTTGTGGTAGTTTTTATCGTCAGTATCGCCTCTTTGATAGCGAATTTACTGAAAGATCCTGCTTTAGCTTCTTACATAAGATTTACCGCTGTTTTTGTTCCCGTATTTGCTCTCTATTCAGTTTACATGGGCTTGTTGAATGGAATAAGAGCTTTTGGAAAGCAGGCAAAAATCTCCATTATTCACCATATAACAAAGGTACTTGTAGCATTTATTTTGGTATTACTTGGTCTTAAGATTTATGGAGCGATAGGCGGCTATTTGGTTGCGGTGATAGTTGCTTTGATGCTAGCCTATCACTACTGGAAGCCTGGGGAACTTAAGACTTCGGGTGATTTCAAAACAGTCAAAATCATCAGATTTGCTGCTCCAGTAATCCTCTTCTCTGTAATATTTACTTTAATTATAAGCCTAGACCTATTCTTTGTAAGAGCTATCCTCAAAGAAAAAAGCCAAACGGGATTCTATACTTCAGCTGCTGCCTTAAGCAAGGTTCCCTACTTTATCTTTCTTGCTTTAAATGATACTCTCTTTCCTTCCATAGCAAAGTCCACCTCCAAGAAAGGAAGTATAAAACTTACTCAGAGGTATATAAGCCAATCTTTGAGATACGTCCTAATTCTATTGATTCCCTCTACTCTTATCATAAGTGCCACCTCAGAGAATTTAATTTCTTTGGTATATACAGATACGTATTTGGTGGCTAGCCTTCCTTTGAGTATCTTGATTTTTGGGTTAACCTTTCTTTGCTTATTTATTCTTCTAACTACGGTAATTACTGCCAGTGGAAGACCCAAAGTTTCCCTGATGATTGCGTCAGTCTTGCTAATAGTCAGTGTCGTGTCAAACACGATATTAGTACCCGTTTATGGATTAAGTGGAGCCTCTATAGCAACGACTATCACCGGCATTACCGGTATTTTGATTGCCGGAGTATATGTTTATAGGCGTTTTCACATCTTGACGAGTCCCTATTCGCTAGTTAGAATAGTAAGTGCTTCTTTGGTTGTCTATTTGATTGCTCGTATATTTCCAGTCTCCGGCATGTTTCTGGTAGGATACTACATTGGTTTGTTCTTTCTTTATTTCGCTTTGCTCTTTATCTTTGGGGAAGTAAAAAGGAAGGATATTCAGCTGATAAAAGATACTATTTCTGGTTCCCTGAATTCATCAAGAAACAAGATGTTCTTGGACGAGGAAAAAGGGGTTGATAATAGCAATACAAATTAGGGAGGCCGTTTTAAGTAAAAGAATAGATTACTATGACCAAGAATAGTCGCTTATCAATCTGGTTAAATAAATATACCATAATTCTGTATTTGCTTTTAGGTGGAGCATTGTTGGTAAGAATTATTGGACTTGACTGGAACCTGCCCCAGAGCATGCTCGCTCCTAATGAATTCGATGAGTATTATACAGTCAAGATAGCTCTGCGTGTTCTAACAGGACGCAGTTTCAATCCGGGGAGTTTTATGTGGCCAAGCCTGTATTTCTATATTCAAGCATTTGCCTACGGTAATTACTCTTTTTGGATGTTGCTGATAGGCTCTCTTCAATCTTTGAATGATTTGACCATAAGGCAGGTTTATTTGGTGGGTAGGTTTACCACCGTTCTTTTTGGTGTAGGCAATGTCTTGTTAGTCTATCTTATTGCCAAAAGGATGTATTCTAAAAAGGTGGGTCTGCTTGCTGCTCTCTTTTTGAGCTTTAGCCTATTGCATATCAGATATTCGCGAGTGATAAGGCCGGACATTCCCATGGCTTTTTTGGTCACTCTGTCCTTCCTCTTTATTTATCTGATTTATGAGAAAGGCAAGACCAGGGATTATGTGCTGGCAGCTATCTTTACCGGCCTTTCTGCTGGTACCAAGTACACGGGCATAATCCTTATTGTAGTTATTTTCCTTGCTCATTTATTGCATACTATAGATAGTAAGAAAGGAGTGGCAAAGATTTTTCTTGACAAAAGACTCTTTCTTGTGGCTGGGCTCGTCGTTCTCACTTTTTTTCTGGCAACTCCCTACGGACTTGTCCAATTTGCCAAACTACAGAGGACAGTAGTTGGCTGGTCCTCAAGAGGACTGAGTGAGATTACAGCTAACCAACCTGCCGAAGTTAATAGTTGGGTCTATTATATTGCTCATTCTTTAGAACACAGCCTGGGTTATCCTTTGGCTATCTTTTCCTTAACTGCCATCGCCTACGGGATATTTGCGCATAGGAAAAAGGATATCCTGCTTATCAGCTTTCCTGTGTTGTATTACTTTATTATTGGTAGCTTCACTCGGCACGGCGACCGATATATTCTTCCCATAGTTCCTTTTCTGGCTGTTATAGCTGCGATGTTTGTAATGAGGATAGTCCCCAGAATTCGTTTCTCGAGGAACAAACCAGGGACCAGACTGAACGTTGTCCTGGCTATAGCTGCTTTCATTCTCATCCTTCTTCCCGGTATGAAAGTAATTCGCTATGTCCAGCTTATGAGCGAAAAAGGAACTCGCATAGAGGCAAAGGAGTGGATTAATGAGAATATTCCTCGAGGAAAAAGGATTGCTTATGAATTTTATTTCCCCCATTTTCCTAGATATAGAATGAAAAACATCTATACTATTGGAACGCATCCCTTTGAATGGTATAAGGACAGATTTGACTATATAATAGTGAATAGTGCTAGATATGGTAGATATTTCAAGACTAGCCTAGGGCAGTATCAGGGTATTAGGCGCAACTATGAGGATATAGAGACAAACAGTCAACTGGTGAAGCAATTCGATCCGCCTACTTTTTCACCCAATAATCCTAATCCGGTCATAAAAATATATAAAGTAAAATAAGGACGTGCTTGAAGTTAGATTCCTCTTTACTGTTTTCTTTTTCACTCATACTCCACTTTAGCAGTCACCTCAAAAAAATCGTATATGTGACTTTGGTCTACGAAAGCGTAGGTCTTATCGGGCAATAACTCAAAATGTGTATCGAAGTAAAGGTCAAAAATAAGCCGAAAGGAATTTACCGGAGTTATGGACGGATATAAGGCATTTTTATTGATGCCCGGTAAATAATATGCATTCAATATCCTTGTTTTCTCTCTAAGTTCCATTACGGTTGCTTGTTTCCAGTTAAAATCGAGTCTATCATTGGAGTATCTTTGCGGGTCCGGGCCTTCATCTGCCTGCAAAATGATAATTGGAGGAGATGCTGATTTTGCCATTAATTTATCAACCAATACTTTGATCTTCTTGTTAGCAAAAATCAATTGATCTAGGTAATTCACTACCCTACTTCTTTTTTTAGCTTCTTCTTTTGACAGAAAGTTGCCGTTTCTATCAAATACAAAGGGAAGATGGGGAAGAAGCATATGAGCAAAGGTAAAAGTAGGTTCTTCCATATTTGGTATTTCAGCTAATTTGTCAAATTCATAGAGAATTCTTTTCCACTGTCTCAGATTATCGTTTCCGAATTCAGTAATGCCAAGTTTATTGTCAATAGAGTGAAGCATAGTGGTTTTATACAGTAACAGTGGGAATTCTAGCGAAAGCGGCCAATTATAATTAATATCAGCATATTTATTTCGACTGGTTGGATGCCACGCAGACCCTAAATGGATGAGTTCATACCCTTTCGATTTTAGAAAACGCCACACCTTATAATCTTGTAACATGGCAAAGATTGGCATGCGATCATTCGATTTCCTCCCCGTCTTATCACTTAGGTAATTAATATATTCCATATTTAGGGATGCTGCCAGCGAATGAGCGGTGCAGAGATAATTAGATTTACTTTTGGAGGCTAAGTAGAACCCTTTATCAGATAAACAGTTGATAAATTCACTGTTATCAAAATTGTAAATTTCTTTGAGAGTGCTTGCACTTGCGTACCGGTCTAAAATGATATAGTAGATATCGGGAAGCGTATCTACTTTTGTTGAATTTGCCAGATCAGTTCTCATATTTTCTGTGCTTTTCATATCCTGTGAAATAAACCATGTTTTGAGCTTGTAAGGCAATATATTGATTAGAGAAATTACCACTAGGAAAGTGGCCACAATATTCAAAATCTTAGTGAAATTATGTAAATCTCTCTGCGTTCTTATAATAGAATAAGCACCACAAATGAAGAGTATACTCCAAGAAAGGAATAAGTATCTTTCCATTATTATCCTCCCCCAACCTGTTGCCTCCCGAACATGCCCATAAGAAAAGACCAGAACGAGAAAGATAGATACGACGATTCCTGCTTTTTGGTTATCTTTGAGGATTAACCGGGACAGTAATAGGAGCAGAAGTGTGAACCCCAGGACAATTGCTGTTGGCAGCAGGATTTCAGAAGATGAAACTTCTCCTATGTTGTGAGCGAAAAGAAATAAAATGGGAAACAGACCGAATAAAAATGGGTGAATGACCAGCGGCTTCTTCATATTTAAGTTGGTTTCCTTTCCATTAGATATAGAGTTCTTTGGGACTCTTTAATCTTCAGATGGTAGGGCCAAGACGCTGAGGCGCATTGTTCTCGTTGCCGGTGTCCTGGGGGACTGGTTTCTCTTTTTCTTCCTTTCCTAGTGACCCTGAACTTTATCAGTCACGTTGAAAAGATCGTACAAGTGAATCCTGTCTGTAAAAACGTAACTCTCGTCGGGTAACAACTCAAGATCTGTATTAAAGTAAAGGTTGAAAATTAGCCGAAAAGAATTTACTGGGGATATGGAGGGGTATAAAGTACTTTTATCGACATTGGGTAAATAATACGCGTTCAATATGCCCATCTTTTCTCTAAGTTCCGCTTCGGTTGCTTGTTTCCAATTAAAGTGGCGCATATCATCCCAATATCTTTGTGGCAATGGACCTTCATCTGCTTGTAAAATGATAATGGGAGGACGCTCTGATTTTGACAATAACGTATCAATTAACGCCTTAATCATATTGTTGGTGGCAATTAATTGATCCACGTAATTCACCGCATCACTTCTTCTCTGGGCCTCTTTCTCCGACTGGAAATTGCCATTCCTATCAAATATGAAGGGTCGATGAGGAAGGAGAAAATGGGCAAAGACAAAGACAGGCCCTTTCATATCAGATATTTCAACTAGTTTATCAAGTTTGTAAGGAATTCTCTGCTGCTGTCTCAGGTGTGTGCTTCCCAGTGGAGTGATACCAAATGTACGGTCAATTGGCAAAAACATGGTGGTCCGGTACAGTAAGAGCGAGAATCCTAGCGAAAGTGGCAAATTAATATTGATATCAGCATACTTATTTCGACTGGTCGGGTGCCAAAAAGAGCCTAAATGTATGAATGTATACCCTTTCGGTTTTAGAAAATGCCACACCTTGTAGTCTTGCAACATCCAATAGAGTGGCGTACGAGCCTTCGATTCTTTTCCTACCTTATCACTCAGGTAATTAATATATTCCATATTCAAAGATGCTGCTAGCGACTGACCGGTGGTGGCATAATTCGATCTGCTTTCGGATGCCACATAAAACCCTTTATTGGATAAGTAGTTGATAAATTCACTATTGTCGAAATCGTAAACTTGTTTAAGAGTACCTGTACTTCCGTACTGGTCTAGAATAATATAGTAAATGTCTGGAAGTGTATCGGTTTTTCTTGAATCTACCCTATCAGCCGGTATGTTGTCTGTGCTTTTGATATCCCGTGAGATAAGCCATGTTTTGAGCTTGTAAGGCACAATATTGATTAGAGAAATTACAAGTAGGAAAGTGGCCACAATATTTAGAACCTTGGTAGGATTATGTAAATCTCTGCGGGTTTTCATAATGAAATAGGCACCACAAACAAAGAGTATAGCCCAAGACAACAATAAATACCTTTCCTTTATTCTTCCCAAACCTATTGCGTCGCCGACATGCCCATAAGAAAACACCAGAACGAGAAAGATAGATACGACGATTCCTGCTTTTTGGTTATCTTTGAGGATTAACCGGGACAGTAATAGGAGCAGAAGTGTGAACCCCAGGACAATTGGTGATGGCAGCAGGATTTAAGAAGAAGAAAGTTCTCATATGATGTGAGCGAAAAGAAATAAAATGGGAAACAGACCGAATAAAAATGGGTGAATGACCAGCGGCCTCTTCATATTTAAGTTGGTTTCCTTTCCATTAGATATAGAGTTCTTTGGGACTCTTTAATCTTCACAGAACTTTGTATTTTGAAGAAGTTCTTAAACTCACTCTCAAAGTTTTCTTGGGTGTAATCAGGAAAGATATCCTCTCTGGTTAACAGGAGCCTCTGCACTTGTGAGTCATTCTTGGGGACGAATTCCATGATAAGTGAGCTACAAATCCTGCTCAAAAAATTGGCAATTTTACCAAATGACAGGTTATTGGAGATGGCTAAATGGTGAATTAAAGCAAGGGCAAGTACCGTCTCTGCAGGACCACGCTCTAAAAGAGATGTTCTTTCTTGATTTTGCCAGCCAATGCCGGGACTGGGATTAGTTAAATCAAGTAATAAGGGGAGAATATTGGTTTCATTCCTTTCAACGCATTCAAGGTAATTCTTCTCCACAGCAGCAGGATCAAGGTCAAAAGATATAGTTTGCATTCCCTTATCACTGGCGATACGACTAAAGGTTCCCACGTTGGCTCCAAGGTCCCAAACACTCTTCGCATTGGTTTTATCGAGGGATTCGGCAACAATTTGTTTCTTGTGGTCAAGTGCAGTTGAGGAGTAATTAATGCAGCGATAATAATCAGCCCATTCAGTACCTTTGGGAGTCCAGGTAAGCCTTTTGATTGCGGATTCAAGATTATCAACGAGACCAAGGAAAGCGAGGCGACTCATTTTGTGACGACTCGGCTCTATGGGTTTATCAGCGAAATGCTTTTGACTTCTAGCGTGAAGATGTATATGAGAAAGCAGGGAAAACTTGAAGCGCGTACGAAAAGGGAGGAGTGGACTGGTTAAATCCAAAGGAGGTCCGTCTATAAAGACTCGAAATAGTTGATTTAGCCTGATGTCCTTGTAGCTCATTAGCGCTAGAGGCGCAAGAAAATGTTGACAAAATTGTCTGTAGGCAACCCAGGGTTTCCCCTCCTGGTACTTTTCGAAAGAAAGAGTATCAATGAATACAGGTCTGCCTTTTCTAAACTGTATATTATAAGCACTACAGTCTTTGAGAGAGATTCCAAAATCTAAGGATTTTTTCTCAATCTTGAGTGTAGTTAAAGCCGCATCTTTTAATTGACTGAAACACCATTCATAGGGATATGATATAAATGGTATTAATTCAGGCTTGATTATTTTATAAACTTTATCAGACCCGGCTTTCTCAATATCAACTTCGCGATGAGGAATTAATAATTCAGCATCCACAAGAGTTTTGTAAAGGCCGGAGCTGAGGAGATAGTCATAGTTTTCTCTATATATAGGGTTTACTTGACGGTAGATAAAACCATCTCGCAAGAAAAGAAAACCACTTGGATCCCGGAAGGAACTGGGAAGCACTCTATCAGGCATCGTCTTTTTGTTTTTTAGAGAGAAAGTTAGCCAAATAAGTTTTGATTTTCTTCCAATAAATCCTGATTACAAGAGACCCCCCCAATAAAAAGGCTATTACCAACTGAAGAATATAACTTCCTGTTCCCGGGTCGAGATAGGCATAAGCCGCTCGGGGAGATACTAGGCAAATAAAATAGATCAAAATAGTCCCAGTTACCACCTGCTTGAAGTGTTTTGTCATGGTTTTCTCCTGTTATTAGGTTAGTAAAACAGGGTTTATTACCCTGTTTGAGTTTAGTCCTTTCTCTGAATTTGTCAAATTTAAGAAAAAACCAGTATGATATTCCTTGACATAGTGTTGGCAGATGTTATAATGTTCATATCTTGAACAAATTTACAACAACTCCTTATACTGGTGAGCTTAAGAGAGCTAAAATGTTTTATTCCCCAAAAACAAAAATGGAGAAACTTTCGATAATAATTCCCGCGTGTAATGAAGAGAACAGGATCCAGAATACATTAGATCAATATATTGTTTTTTTTACTAAGAATTACAAAGAATTTGAACTCGTTTTAATACCAAATGGTTGTGAAGACAGAACCGAAGAAATAGTTAGAGAATATAGTGAGAATAATCCCAATCTCAAATATAAAATAGTAAAACAGAAAATAGGTAAAGGAGGAGCCTTGATTGAAGGGTTCAAGGTGGCCACTGGTAACATAATATCCTTTGTAGATGCTGATAGCGCCACAAGCCCACAAGCTCTTTATGATTTAGTTAAGAAACTTGAAGACAATAACGGGGTAATAGGATCCAGATGGATGAAGGGGGCCAATATATTAAGAAGACAGTCTTGGAAAAGAAGAATGGCAAGTCGGGGTTTTAATTTGCTGGTCAGAGTTTTATTCGGTCTCCCTTTTAAGGATACTCAGTGCGGAGCTAAGGTTTTTAGGGCCCCTATTGTTAAAGATATTGTGAATGAAGTGGGAGCCACTGATTTTTCTTTCGATGTTGAGCTGCTGTACAAACTGAAAAAGCGGGGATACGAGAAAATAAAAGAAGTGCCAATTACCTGGGAAGATCAGACGGGATCTACCTTAAACTTGAAAAAAATGATACCTTTAATGTTTTTGTCTATTTTAAGATTGAGGTTACTAAATAGCCCCCTTAAATTTCTGGTAAAGGATAAATTCGTCAAATATCTCCATAAATTCTTCACAGATATAGAATGAAAGAAGCTCTAGATAATATAGAAAGAGGAAAAATCGCTATATAAGGGGATTAACAAGCTGGGTAAGATTCAAGCAGAGTAGTGGCTATTATTCTCTGATGTTTTATCTACCATTAGCGGTAGTCATTAGTGTTCCAGTCTTTGCAGGATAACCCAAGTATGGAAGTTGAAAGTAAAGAAGTTAGAGACAAGATTGAAAAGATAGTAAATAAGCTCATAAATTAATGTATAAACTGAAACTACATAAAAATCTTAAACCAGATAGGTGGCAAGAATTCTCTATAAAAGAGAGGGAATTAATGATTGCCAATGAGCTCAACAGAGCAAAGAACTGGATTGAAAAAAAGGACCTTGAAGAAGTCAAAAACTGTTATGAACGAGCCCTTGAGCTTCTCGACTTGACCATTGAGATTACTAAAGATAAAAACCGTTTGAAAGAATATCTCAGATTGCGAGAAATGATGGGAATGCTTTATATTGAAAAGAAAGGTAGGCCGAAGCTTAATAACCAGGTGTTTAATTGTATTTGCACAATGAGTAAAGAAATGGGCTATAATTTTAACAAGAGAAATTAATTGCTACCAGATATAATGCAGGTTCAAACAACCTGAGATTGCCTAAGAAGTCTCTTTGATTTCAATGTCATTGCCAGGAGTAAAGTGACGAAGCAATCCCAGGGCTTCCTTGCTTGTCATTGCGAGCGCAAGCGAAGCAATCTCAACCCGCTGTTTCGACAAACTGGAGGAAAGATGAATTTATTGGTAACTGGCATAGCAGGTTTTATAGCCTCAAAAGTAACTGAACTTCTGCTAAAGAGAGGCGATAAAGTAGTTGGAATAGATAATTTAAATGATG
>Ga0114922_10002693_pt1 | contig 16597 bp, 19 predicted proteins | sample AartaG_FD_100975 | JGI IMG/M metagenome (GOLD analysis project Ga0114922, IMG submission 100975) | Deep subsurface microbial communities from Aarhus Bay to uncover new lineages of life (NeLLi) - Aarhus_00045 metaG | ecosystem: Environmental > Aquatic > Marine > Oceanic > Sediment | place...
AAGTTAATCTGATGAATGAAAAGGTATTAGTATCGCGTAAAGGTCATCTCATAAACACCAGCTCCATAATTAACGACAGAAACAAGGTATATGCTAACGGTGGCGCAGAGGTGTATTATCAGTGAATCATTTTACCAAGTCCATTAATCACTCCCTTAAAAAAAGAAATAAAACTCTTTACATCCCTGTGATATATCACAAAAATACTACTTGTTAACCAAAATTGAAATCCAAAAAAATATAATAAAAACGAGAATATCTGTATTTTTGTAGCATGTTGACTCATAAACAAAAAGTTATTCCTAGTAAAATAATATATGTGGGTATAAGATATACTGACTGCATCGCGTAGCGGTGCAACATTTTTATGCCATATCATTGCTTTTGGGACATAAACTGATTTATATCCTGTTTTACTTCCTCTCAAGCACCAATCGCTCTCTTCCCAATAAGCGAAATAGCTTGAATTTAGTAAACCAATATTTTTGATTAGTTCTTTTCGCACTAATAAACATGAACCTTCGACATAATCTTCTTCTCCTATTTCATCATACTGTCCTTTATCAATCTGATTTACACCGATGTGGTATGGTTGACCTTTCCACATGTTGAATTTTCCACCCGCAAAACTGATGACGTCTGTTCTGCCATTGAAATCATAGTAGTAAGTTTTTGGTCCAGCAAACACCATCTTTTTATAACTCTTCGCAACATTTACCAACTCCCCTAAAAACGCATTATCAACAACCGTATCATTATTCAAAAGCAAGATATAATCAGGATTTAGAGCTTTCAAAGCATATCTCATCCCAATATTATTCCCTTCTGCAAACCCATAATTTCTCTCATTCTTTATGATTATGAGTTTTCTATTTGAAGGTAAATCCGCAATTTCCTTCTCTTTTCCACCGCCCGCTTCTACCTTTTCTCTTGTGTGTTCTATGATTTTTATTGGCTTATTCTCGCGGGAATACTCAAAAAATTTGGATTTGACATTTATTTTACCTTCGCAATACTCTTTTATCTTCTCAATAGATTCATCTTCCGAGCCGTTATCCACAACAACAATATCATAATTTGGATAGGTAATCTGATACAACGATTCCAAGCACTCCATCGTATCTTTCCACCCGTGCCAGTTCAGGATTACGATTGAAACTTTTGGTATTTCACTATTCATGTAATCACTCCATTATCAATTTGATAACGGTTTTCCATTTTTTCGCTATCCTTTTTACATTATAGACTTCTTCCGCTTTTTTGCGTCCATTTTTACTCATTGTAACCCTTAGATCGGGATTTTCTATTAAGTTAATGAGTTTCTCTCTAAGTAGTTTTTTATTTTTCTGCGGGATAACATAGCCGTCATAATAATTATTAACGATTTCTTTCGGACCTACGCAATCAGTTGTTACAACAGGTAAACCACTTGCCATGGCTTCAATTAGCGCAATCCCAAAATTCTCAATACCTTTGCCATCAATAGAAGGAAAGACGAAAATATCGGCTTGGCGATAAATCGCTGCTAATTTCTCATCATCCGATATATATCCGGTATATCTCACTGGATAGTTTTTCTCCATCATGGTTACTTGTGCTTTGAAGGGTCCATCTCCAACAAACCAGAATTCAGTATTATTAGGCCATTTAGTCCCCCTAATAACATCCAGCAATATGGATATGCCTTTTCTATAAATCAAGTTACCCACAAATAATACTACCGTTTTCTCTGAGTTTGTTAAATAAGGCTTAAAGATCTGGGTATCTACTGCATGTGGTATATGAAATGCTTGGGAGCCATGACTTTCTACACCTTTGCATGCTGCTTCTGTCACTCCAACAGATATAGAGCCCATTAGAAAATCGTGCCAAGCATCCTTTTGTTTAGACAGTAAAGGCTGTTTAGCCCCTCTTTCGCCATTCCAAAATGGCCATGAAGTAAAATATATACTCTTATTTTTCTGTTTTAGATTTTGGAGAAAAGGAATTATAGGATCAAATGGCGCTGCGCCTATTATAAGGACTTGATCTTTCTTAAATATTAATTTACTTAGCTCTTTAATGTTATAAAGAGCTCTAGGAAATTTTGTTTTATTAAAGTATTTTATTCCACTTGCAATTTGCATGGGAATATTAAACTCTATTGATTGGATTTCTTCTATAAAACCTTCTTTTTGGAGATAATAGAGAGCAAGAAAATGTCTTGGGGCCCCATATTCATGTATAATAGTAATCTTAGGAATCATTTTTTCTTACCCGCCCCATTATTTTCCCATAAGTCGTTGCTAATCCAAAGATTAGTATGATCGGACAAAGTGAAAGTAAATCAAAAAGAGTTATTTTGTCTATGCGATAAGCGTCTAATATCATTTTACCAACTCTTAATATCCAGAAGAGGAATTCTACATGAATTTTGATTATTTGTTGCGGAAAATTAAACAATTTTATTTTTTTTGATTTTTGTCCGGATCCGTATCCAACTCTAATTTGTTTTTTTAAAAGACTATTAAAGCTTTTTCGAAGTGGATGATAAACTACAGATTGTTTACAGAGCGATATTACCAATCCTTTTTCTTTTGCTCTCTCTCCCCATTCAGTATCGCCACCAGAAATAAATCTTTCATTAAAGAATCCAACTTTATCAAAGATTTTTTTGGAAGTTATAAGAGCCCCTGTTTTACACGAATGCCTAAAAGCAGTTATTTTGTCATATTTTTCAAAAATGTTTAACTTATGATCGCTAAGAGATTTAACTTCGCCTATAGTTATATCGCCTGCGCCTTCTTGTAAACATAGGATGCCACTTTTTAACCACTCATCTGAGACCATACAATCAGAATCGGTAAAAGCCAGAATTTTACCGTTAGAATTTCTTATTCCTGTGTTTCGGGCCGCATAAGAGCTTTGTATATTATTCTCTTCTAATAATTTAACTGGATACTGGTTTATTATTTCTTTGGTTCGATCTGTCGAATTATTATCAACAATAATGATTTCGAGTAGTTCCTTTGGATAATCCAAATGTAGTAATGATTCAATAAGGTTAGCGATATTTTTTCCCTCATTGTATGCGGGAACAATGACGGACACTGCTGGTAAATTATCCATTTCATTATCGCACATTTTATCCCTCTATTGATACTTTATCATATATTTCCTCTAACCGCTCAACTTGCTTTTTAACATCATAATACTTTTCAATGTGTAGTCTTCCATACAACCCCATTTTCGCCCAAATAACGGGATTAGAAACAAGATTTTCTAATTCCACCTGTAAAGCATCTACATCCCTCTCTGGCACTAAGTATCCACTTTTCCCATTTATAACAACTTCGGGTATATCACAATGAGTTGTAGAAAGGATAGGCATGCCTGAAGCTGAAGCTTCTGTAATAGATACCGGCGATCCTCCTTCGGCATCACCATTGGATGCGTGAACGCTTGGGTGAATAAATATATGATGCCGATATAATTCCCTTAAGAATCTAGTGTATGGTTGATAACCAAGTAGATTAACACAGTCTTTTAGATTATATTTCTGTATTGCATTAAAAATCCTCTTTTTCTCTTCTCCACCTCCAAGACTATTTCCAGAATCACCAATAATCGTCAGGTTCAACTTTAACTCGGGATGATTTTGTTCAATCCGCCCAAAAGCCTCAACAGCATAGGGTATTCCCTTTTTCTCTCTGAAGCTTGCGGATATTAAAATCCGTATTTCTTCGTCTTCGCTAAGGAGCTTTCTTGGCCTAAATTTAATCTTATCGAGGTCAATTCCCAAATGTTGAACAATGATTTTTTCTTCAGGACAACCCAGTTCAATCAAGCATTTTTTCATGTGATTACCTTCCACAAGAAATTTTTCTCCTTCTTTGAAAAGTTTTTTATATTTTATCTTCCATTCTGGGTGTTGGCTTGGAAGTAAACTCAAATCAAAGCCGTAGAAAGTGGTAATTAATGGGAGCTCAAACATTTTTTTAAGCTTTAAAAAACTATAGGCCGTAGGACCAAAATGTGCATGAATCAATTGGGGTTTATCTTTCATTAAACCAAAGTAAAAAGGAAGGTAGAAATCGGATATTTTATACCATGCTTTATTGAAAATTGTGGATGGATCTATTAAACCTATCAATCCATTTTTTAATCCTAAGGATCTTATTTTTTCGATTGGATATATATCCAAATTCTCCGTACGGAAAGTATATACTATTGGTTGATATCTCCTAAGATTCTTTATCTGCTCATATATCCACGTTTCTGTTAATGATAGATATGAGCGATCTCTATAGTGTACAACTGTTTTCATATTCTTTTCTCCTTGGAATCGCAATTTCCCTGCTCAATCACAGCCGGAGGCGAAGGCTTCAATTGCTTAAGTAACAGGAAGACTTCTCTATATAAATTCTTATCCAATACGAACAAAACACCAGCATAACTTACTACACCAACAACCGCAGTTAATATAAGTGTAACCAAGTCACTTACCCCTAAAACATTCTCCATAAAAAAACGCATTGCAAATACAATTCCACCCATTCCTATCATTGCCAAAAATATTGAACTGAACTGCTTAATAAAATGGCTAAATTTTAAATCAATTAATCTGAAAGGAATAGCAAAACTTGGGTATGCTAACAAAAGTGAAGCTATAGCATAAGCAACAGTCACTCCTTCCACATCTCCACGAAGTCCTAAGACAAAAGCTATGGCAATAACAGCTACAGAGAAAATCCCCCAGCGAAACATAATATCAGTTCGTCCTTGTGATTGATAAATCCATCCCACCGTAGTACCTATGGAGTGCATTAAACCTACTAAAGCAAGGATTTGAACTAAAAAAATCGACCTCTCCCATTGAGAGCCAAAAACCACCATAATAAACTGAGGAGCAACTACCAAAAGCCCCATCATTAATGGAAATGTTACCGCAGCAATATAGCGAGTGCCCTTTATGTAAATATTACGCACACTGCTTTTATCATCTTGAATAGCGGAGAGACTGGGAAACATAACCCGTCCTATGACCTGAGAAATATTATTTATGGGGAAGAGCAAAAGTTGATAGGCTAAATTATAGAACCCTAAAGGCGCAGAACCCAGGAACTTCCCGATGAGAAGGTTATCTAAGTTACGATTGAAATAATTTACAAAACTAAATCCCGTGAGATTCAAACCAAAACCCAGAAGTTCCTTGACTCGCTGCCATCGGAATAAAAATTTTGGCCGCCAACTGGATAAAGTCCACAGGGAAATCACTATTACAAAACTTGAAATGACCTTCTGCCAGACAAGACTCCAGACTCCAAACCCAGAAAAAGCCAAAACAACTGCTACCGTCCCTGAAATTGCAACTGCCAATATCTCAATAATAGCCAGAGGCTTGAAATTCAGTTCTTTCGTAAATAAAGCAGTTTGGACAATGCCAAAAGAAGAGATGAAAAAAGTTGAAGCTAATACTATAATGATAAGAGTTAGTCTATCTTCACCGTAGAAATAAGCAATTGCTGGGGCTAAAGCTGCTAACAGGAATGCTAAAAGAAGTCCTGTTAATATATTTAGCCAGAAACTGGAAGACAGGTGCTCTTCTGTGACTCCTTTACGCTGTATCAGTGCTGCGGTCAATCCAAAATCACGGAATATCATCACGAGGTTGGTAAATACAACTACCATGGCAAGCAACCCAAAATCAGTTGGCGTAAGCAACCGCGCTAAAATTGCTGTAATTCCTAGTTGAAGCAATAAACGAATAAACTGTGATGTTCCAGTCCAGCCGACACCTTGAACAGTTTTTGTTGTTAAGGTCATATTTTCCTTGCCACCAAGAGATAACTTGCAGTATCAGTTTCAACCTTATCGATTTTATCCAAGACAAGTGAAAGCACTTGAACTAAATAATAAATTGGTGATAGCAGATATTTTAAATACCCTCTTCCAAATCTTGCCAAATAATAATTAAATCGCAAACCAGCCATGATCCAATAACCAGTATTAGCTTTTAACTCCTCTATTTCGAATCCATTCTTCTCAAACAAATACTTCAAGCCATATTTTGTGTATCTATAAAAATCTCTCGGTTCTTCATGTAAACCCCACATAAATGGGGTGGTCAAAATGGCATAGCCGCCCTTTCTAAGAACTCTATAAATTTCAGCAACCATTTGGTTTGGCTCATTAACATGCTCCATTACTTGAAATGAAACAATAGTGTTAAATGAAGAATCTTTAAAAGGCTGATTACAAGCAGTTCCATGTACATCTATCTCGTCTTTAGCATGCAAGGTATCTGGCATGTCCAAGCCTACATACTCATTGATATGTGGTGTTAGGATATCAAAATACGGCTTCTCACCACAACCTATGTCAAGAAGGTCACCTTTTACGTACTTTAAAACTGATAGTGTACATTTTCTATTGATCTCATGAGCTAACCAGTTATGAGTGAGAAATTTATTCATGCTTCCCCTTTTTATGTTCTATTTTTTGAGCAATTACAGTGTAATGAATTGGCATCTCTCGACGTAAAAGCGGAACTATCGATCTAAGTTCTATAATTTCAAACTCGGGTTCTAAAAGTATTTTTAATCCTTCTTCCGTAAATCGCCAGCAATCAGGTGAAGGTCCATGTATACGCAAGTTAAAAGGTGTCGTTAGTAAAAGATAGCCTCCAGGTTTCAATATTCTGTGTAACTCAGCAATTGCTGAAAAAGGATTTTTCGTATGTTCAAGCACCTCTGTACATATGATGGCGTTGAAAGTTTCAGATAGTATTTCCGGCATCCAGCAAATATTGGCTATAATATCGGCATTAGAATCAGGATTAATGTCAAGGGTGCGATAATCAAAATTTTTGGAAAAAAGTTTTGTTGAATAACCATCCTTTTGAGGACCTATATCAAGAACAGGCTCTCGCAGAGGTAAATCATTTAAACAGTGGCGTAAAAACCAGTTAACATTTTTTCGAACTTGAGGGACATAATCTCTTCTAATCGTAGGAGCTAATAACCTATAAAAATGTCTCAAGCATGTTCTTATCGTTAATTTTAAATAATTAAACATGATCTCTCCTACCCCTATTTTTTATTTTCATATAGGTATCCCATTGCATTGTTCTTACAAACTTCTTAAAGGAGGACATTAAAATGCCCATATTTTTAGTCTTGTAACCTTTAATAAATTGACTGAATACTTCCATATATAACGAGGAAGGGTGCATAACTATATTTTTATTGCAATCCGTCAGCAATTTTTCTTTGAGTTCGCCCAAACTACTTACAGGCGGAATGTCTACGCACCCCCTTCCAATTTCCCTTAAAAAATGAGCATCACTCCCTGCTGTCATTGGTATATTACTTTTTATAGCTAAGTTATAAGCTCTTTGATTACAGCGGTTCATTCCCAAATTCTCGCCTCTTGCATTAAAAACCTCAATAAAATCAATCTTGCTAAGCACTACTTTGGAAACATAATTTGTTCTTTTGAAAGGATGAGGGAGAACTACAAGCCCACCCTGTTTTTTAATTTCACTTACAACATCATTAAATATCGTAGTCGTTATTTTTTGCTTAAGAAACAAACCAATAATATCTCCAACTTCTGTAGCAATTTCCATGCCAGGAATTACTAACAAATCCCAATACTTTGCTTGTTTAAGAGCTTCCATACTTCCTGCGAACTCCTCATGGTCAGTTATCGCTACACCTGAGAGTCTTCGTTGTTTAGCAACTTTCAAAATATCCTCGATTTTATTAAAAGAATCGTAAGAGTATTCTGAATGGACATGTAGATCAAAATACATATTTTACCATCCTCCCAAAACTTTTAACGCTTGATAAACTCTCATTTCCGCTAACTCTCCAATCCCTAATATCAATATGTCCATATCGTAAGTGTTTATCTAAATGTTCTTTCATATAAGATAAGAACATTTTATGCCTACTTTTCTTATCTAAACCAACGATGGATTCGGTAAAAGCCTCAATATCCATATTTAAATATTTAAGTTTTATCGTCTTAGACTGTCGAACAATGTTTTTTCTGTTATTTCCAAGAATCCACTCCAAAAAAAGATAGGGAAAATTAACACCTGATATAATTGCAAGCTCCATCGACCCCCAGAATCGGGGATTTATTTCCATAAAATAAAATGTTTTCTTATCATGATTATACTTAAACTCAAGCATCGCTATACCACTCCATTCAGATTTTCGAGCAAACATTGATGCATAGTCTTCGAGCACTTTTGAATTAAAGTATGAACAGAATGTGCTTGGACCGCCAGTTTTAAATTGTTCTCTTAATCTTTGATGTTGAAATATCGCTAAGACTGTCCCTTTATCTGCAAGAATAGAAACTCCAACACCTTGCCCAGAAATATATTCTTGCATTAAAAGCGGAGATTGGATTACCGAGAGTTTTCTATAAAGTTTTCTGAATTCAACTATATCGTATGCAATGCCATAGCGTTCTCGTGGAGGTATGTTGCGTTCTTGACGCAGCTTAAGAACAACAGGAAATTTTGTCTCTAATAAAGCATCCTCTGCGTCATTCAACGACATAGGATAAAATGTTACGGGAGTTGGAATACCAATGCTTTCAATGAATTTCTGGCTTTCCCGTTTATCCAAGGCTAACATAATTTGCTCTAAGGGTATTGGAGGGATTAAAAGTATTTTTGATAACCGGGTTTTATTGGAAGCAACGAATTTTATAGCTTCTACTGATACGGGCATTAATATCTCATCGCCTGATGCAATTTGTTGAATTTTACAAAGCCATTCCTCCGGATATGTTTCTAATGAAGGAACAATGATAATATTGGAATAATGCGATGATTTATCAAAGATCGAATCGACTGTTTTCAATCCAATTACCTTTACCCCCTTTTTTGCTAATGCTTTACACACATAATATGATGTTCGCCAATGTGTATCAGTTAATAATACTTTCTGCAGCATAATCCTCCAATATTTTTATAATCTTACCGGCTTGTTTTATAGAAACCTTTAAATGTGTTGGCAAATTAATATTGTGCTCCGTCATATATTCCGCAATAGAGCAGCTACCTATTTCATAAAAGACATTTTTTAGCGATGTCGCTCTTGGATGGATAGGGCAATTGAACCATTCTCCCAGCTCTACCCCCTTACTTTGAAAAACCTTTTTTAACTTATCTCGATCATCCACTATAACCCAATACCTTATATATGCAGGATTATACAATCTATCATTATTCTCGGGTATTTTACAATTGAGTTTTTTAAATGATTCTTTATAGAACATTGCAATCTTACGTCTGTGCTCTAAATTTTGATTAATGCTTCTCAATTGACTCAATCCCACTTTAGCCTGAATATTTGAAAGCCTAACTGGATATTTTTTAGGTCTTTTCCCTTCCATTTCTTCTTCTGTTGTGGATTGAATGAAAAAGTTTAACTTATTACTCAGTACATTTAATCCATATTTGCCAATAAAGTGTATAAGAGGATGATAGAGAATATTATATAAAACAATTTGTAAAGCAATTTTTTTAATAATTTTTTCATCATAAAATCCCGATTTGGCTTGAATCTCTCGTATTCTGGCTGCTATTTCTTTATCATTAGTTATTGCCATGCCTCCCATTCCTGTAGAGATGATTTTTGATTGTTCTGTAGTAAAATATGCAGCATCTCCAAATGCCCCTGCTTTTTTACCATCGTATTCAGCGCCAACAGCATGTGCACAATCTTCAACTACTTTTAGGTTATATTTCCTTGCAATTTTCATAATGGCACCCATATTGCAAAATGAGCCAAATGTATGTTGTGCATAAAGCACTTTTGTCCGTGGAGTTATTTTCTCCTCTATTTTACTAACGTCTATATTTAAGGTATTGGAGTCAATGTCAACATAAACAGGCTTTGCACCACAATAAATAATAGCATCAGGAACTACTACACAGGTATAACCCGGTAAAATAACTTCGTCCCCTTCTTTGATTCCCATAGCTTTTAACATTGCGTAAAATGCCATTCTTCCCGCGCCAAAGCTAAATGCATACCTAACGCCCAAATACAGACTAAAATTTTCTTCGTATTGTTTTATATGTTTACCATTCACAATATCTCTTCCGGTAAAAAGTGAAGATATGATGATTAAACATTCTCTCCAAGTAGTACTCCCGGAAACAAAATTTATTTCTCTTATATGTTTTCTCCAAAAAATACCTTTTAGCATTCCCAAAACAGCTAGTATTTTATGTGTCATTTTATTTTCTCCAAGATAGTAAAATTCCCCCCACCGCCTCAATCACATCCTCCACCTCTTCATCCGTCAACTTTGCCGAAAGAGGCAATGACACCGTTCTATCAGAAATCCACTCTGCATTTGGGAAATCCCCCCTCTTATATCCAAATCTTTTTTGATAATACGGGTGCAAATGCAAGGCGATATAATGCACTCCTACGCCGATATTCCGCTTCGTCATCTCATCCAAAAATTTATCTCTTGTCATATTTAAATTTAAATTAGCTATATCAAGTAACAAAGTATATAAATGATATGCATGTTTTGTATCCGGCTCAATGGGCGCGGGTGTAAATACCGGTAAATCCTCAAATGCTTCATTATAACGATTCCAAATTTCCTGACGCCCGTTCCAATATTTATCTACTCTTGGCAGTTGATGAATACCAATAGCTGCTTGAATGTCCATCATGTTATATTTATATCCCGGGTAAAGAACCTGATAATGCTTATACCCGGAATCGCTAAATCTCTTCCAGGCATCTTTGCTCATTCCATGTAACCCCATAATCTTAATCTGATTGGCATAATTTTCGTTATCGGTGATAGCCATTCCACCTTCGCCAGTTACGATATTTTTTGTAACATAAAAGCTGAAACAACCCAAATCTCCAAAAGTCCCTGCGTTTTTTCCGTGATATTCGGTTTCGATAGCATGAGCACAGTCTTCTACTACTTTTAAGTTATGCTTTTTAGCAATATCCATAATCGCATCCATGTTGCAGGCACGACCAGCAAAATGAACGGGGATAATGGCTTTTGTTTTTGGGCTAATCTTTCTCTCAATATCTGCTGGGTCAATATTCATCGTATCTTTTTCGCAATCTGCAAAAACAGGAACTCCGCCAGCATGAATGACGACACTGGCAGTCGAGGCAAAGGTCATCGCAGGAATGATGACTTCATCTCCCGGTTTTATGCCTATAGCAAGCATAGAAAGATGTAAAGCAGCCGTGCAGGAATTCAAAGCAATTGCGTATTTTGTCCCTTTATATTCTTTGAACATCTCCTCAAATTTGTGCGCTTTCGGACCTGTTCCAAGCCAACCAGATTTCAAAGAAGCGACTACTTCGTCTATTTCTGGCTGTTCGATCATTGGGCTTCCGAATACTAAGAAATCTTTTCTCATCGATTTTACCTCCCCTTTTTATACACTTTAAGTTGTCCTATTAACTTATCCTACATAAATAATTTACCACTTCCAATCGTAAATACCCAGAAACCACCTCTAACTGTGCGTTGCGAGAGGTTTTCACCGGGTTCTGCTAAATTGCTGATTGTTTTTTTGATATTTAGTTTACGCATTGATGATCACTTTATCCTCATTCAGGTCCACTCCTTCTTCAGCATGCTTCTTTTTTAAACTTTGCTTAATACACTGCTATCTCCCGTAAATACCTGTAAATTTCTTCTTTTAAATCCTTCCGTTCCAAAAATTTCAATCAATTGATTCATCGCTGTTTTTTCACTGACAATAATATCGTCACCCAATAGAACAGCAAATGGCTCATCACCAACATGTTTTTCTGCCTTTAAAACGGCATCTCCTAAACCTTTAGGCTCTTTCTGCCTTACATAATGAATATCCGCCAATGAAGAAATGTCTTTAACCTTTTTCAGTAAATCTTCTTTATTCTTGCTGAGCAAAAGCTCCTCTAACTCTGGTGATGCGTCAAAATAATCTTCTATTGCCCTCTTACCTCTCCCTGTGATAATTAAAATATCTTCAATTCCTGAGGCGATAGCCTCTTCCACTACATATTGTATGACATGTTTATCAATAATAGGAAGCATCTCTTTTGGCATTGATTTCGTAGCTGGCAGAAAACGAGTACCCAGTCCTGCTGCTGGTATTACTGCTTTTTTTATCATATTATTCCCATCCCCGCACTCCGTATTTCCCCTTTATCTCTTTATTTACCTATGATTCGTCGCAATATCTGGTAGAAACTCTTCCTGGTTTTCACCAGGACAATCTCTATCCGGTTTTTATTCACCACTCGTCAATTGGTATCCCTTCCCCTTTTTCCAGTTCCTTGAGCGACTGATTGATGCTCCGAAAAGCATCTTCATCTAAGAGGAACTCCAGAGTCTCAAGTTCTGCTGCACTTAACCCCTTCAATATGTACGCCAGCCGTTCAAGGTTAAATAGCTCAACTCTATCCATTTCTTTTACTGCTGTAGACATCTCAATCACCTCCTTTTTCAACTTTAGTTTACTATCTTATTGTATATAAAGTATGGCTTCCTTCTATTTAAGACACTGATTTACACTGATTTTTTCTTTTATTAGGCAGGGGCATTTTTAACGGCATTAATCTTTTCATCTGTGTCAATTAAGCCCTTTCAGGGCTTGCGGGAGTGTGGGCAGAGCCCACAAGCGTTAATCTGTGTCTATAAAAGATACATATTTATTTTTGTATTCATTCCCGCACTCCGTATTTCGCCCTTATCTCTTCGTTTATTTCATCCACTGCTTTTAATAATCTCACATTCCGATATTTCTCAGTAAAAGTGATGAAAGCCTTCAAATCCTTCGGCAAACACTTCCCTCCAAATGCTTTCCCGTGAACTGTTCCATACCTTCCTATGCGAGGATCCAGACCAACAATATCGACTACTTTTTGTGAATCTATACCAAGCTTCTCACAAATAAGAAAAACCTCATTCCAGTAAGATATTTTAGTCGCAAGCATGCAATTCGATGAATATTTTATCAGCTCCGCAGTTTTTAAATCTGTTCTAAAGATTGGTTTATTTAACGGGTTATATAAGCTCTCCAAGATATTCCAGATTTTTTATCATACTCGCCTATCACAATTCTATCCTCTGTAAAAAAATCCTTTTTGTAACCTTCATCGTTTGTCCATGTATTCGCTATCTCAGTCAAGAATTCGGGATTTATGCATATTCCTATATCTATATCATAAAATATTACCTCATGCTCTAATTTTTCAAAGCAAAAACCCATTGTTTTCCCTACTACTCCACTACCTATTATGCGGACTTTCATGTTTCTTCAAAATGCTTTAATGTGTTTTATAGTTATCCCTTGCAACTTCTCTTACCGTTAGCGTGCTTAAACCCAAATCTGAAAAAACACCAAATATGCCAGTAAAAGCAAGCCAGAAAGAGCTAAAACTTTGCATTGAACTCACCACTCCTCGTCATATCTTCACAGTTTTTTTCGCTAACGCTTATTCTAAAAACGGTGCTAACATTTTTAATCAAACTCTTTTCAAAAGTTTGTCGCGAAGCGTTTTAATCAAACTTTCTTAAAGTTTGATACATGATGAAGAAGAAACCAATGGTGTAACTTGCAATCTGCGAAGCAAGCAATACGCCGGTGTTCTTTGCGATTCGCTGGACGGTGTTCATTTCAAACCCTCTATTTTGAAGATAAGAATAAGATGTACATGCTATCTCTTAATTAAGAAAAGTATTTATTACTTTAGCCCAAAGGATAATTTGATGAAAATGAACGAAATCGAGATAGAACTACCTGAAGGCATTGTTAAATCTCTGGAAATAACCGGGATAAATAGAGAAAAGCTAAAAGAGGAAACAAAAAGAGCATTGGCTGTCGAGCTTTTCGGAGAGGGGAGGCTTTCTTTAGAAAGTTCTGCAAAACTTGCGGGGATGCACTTATCGGATTTTATGTCGCTTCTATCGAAAAAGAAGATCCCGATCGTAGATTACTCCGATGAAGAGCTGGAAGAACTTAAAAGGGATGTGGAAAAAATCAAAAGGCTATGATTATATCCAATAGCTCCCCCCTCATAGCATTGGCAAAGATCGGTCGCTTTGAACTGTTGAGAGATTTGTTCGAGGAAATCCACATTTCTAAAGCTGTCCACAGAGAAGTAGTAGTCCGTGGTAAAGAAAAAACGGGCGAAAAGGAAGTAACGCAAGGGATAAAGAATGGATGGATAAAAGTTCTTGCGGTAAGAGAAAGAGAGCCTTATGCATTACTACTTGGTGAAGGTGAAGGAGAAACCATAGCACTGGCAAAAGAGAGAAGAGCAAGACTTGTGATAATGGATGATCGAAAAGGCTATATTCTGGCAAAAGCCCTTGGAATCACTGTTATTGGGACACTTGGAGTTATTTTACTAGCCTACAAGTCAGGCATGATTTCCAATATGAAGAACGAATTAGATAACTTAAGAGAAAACGGTTTTTGGTTCAGTAATAGACTCTACCAGGAGCTAATAAAGTATGAGTCGGAACGCGAGTAATTCGGAAAAAATCGGTTTATGCAAAACGCCAAATATTCCCGTAAAAGCAAGCGCAAACGATATGCGAAGCATTTTCCGCGAAGCTTTTTTGATAAAACTTTTCCTAAAAGTTTTGTAAACGCTTTTTGAAAGGGTTTATACCAAAGCCTGCTGCGCCCAGATAGCGTGCAGTGTACATAATGAAGAAGAAGCCGATGATGTAGCTTGCAATCTGCGAAACGAGCAATACGCCGGTGTTCTTTGCTATTCTTTGGACGGTGTTCATGTTATCTTTAGGGAAAGGGGGAAGGCTACTGGCTAATGGTCAAGGGCAAAATGTTTTCGAGCGTGCCGATATATTGATATTTATATTATAATGCGTGATCGGTAATAAGAGATATGTAATGCGAAATCGTTGCGGTTCATTCATTTTACTTAGCCCCCATTACTCTTCACCCATCACTCTTTACTCGTTACTCATTACTCATTACCCTTTACTCATTACCCTTTCGCCTCTTGCCCTCCTCATCCACGTCTACAAATCCTGCATCTCAATGATTTCAAGTTTTACTCCCTCCTTTTCCAGCATCTTCGATACCTCAATAAGCTTTTCGTACTCAGGAAGATTTTTCCTTATCTTGATGATACCATATTCCTCTTTCCAAAGATTTAATCGCTTCAGTTTTTCAACAAAGGCATCCATCTGTTCTTCCGTAAGCATGATTTCCCCGCACTCTGGACATTTCTCGACTTCATGTAGCACGATAACATCATCCTTCACGTATGCATCTTGTCCAATTCTCATTTCCGCTCCACATTTAGGGCATTTATCCATTTATTTTAATCGCCTCTTTTAACCTCTTTTATTCTTTCCTTTAACCAGTATGGATCAATCGAATAAAGTGCTATTTGATCTCTGGCGGTCTTGGTGTATCTGAATGTTTTGTTAGATATCCGCATTATCTTCCCCTCTCCCTCCTACATACCTCGCTATTATATAAAAAAAAAACTTGCTACTAAAACTCTTCTGGAACTGCAAAGAGCATGCCAATAATCGTGCCGATAAAAATTATTCCAGTGCCTTTTGCTACTGCGTGAGCATTTTTTAGTAAAGGTTTTTGCTTGCAAAAAAGTTTGATGCAAACGTTTGTTTTTCATCCATTATTTCTATTATTTTTATCACCTATAATTTTATCTTTGGTTCAGGTATATTGATTTTCATAAATCAATAACTATCATATAAAGATAACTTATCTTTAAACCATGTTTGTATTTGGTCATCTGGGGATCACGCTCGGCATTGCATTCATATTATTCCAATTCGTTCTTCCACGGACTGGGATACGACTAAAAAAAATCAATTATTTGTTCGTTGCGATTGGGGCGATTCTTCCAGACCTGATAGACAAGCCGATAGGACGTATTCTGCTGGGCGAATCGGTAGCAAATGGGAGATTGTTCGGGCATACGCTGCTCTTCGTATTGATATTGCTAATGCTTGGATTCTTCCTCAAAGATCATCGTGATGCAGTCTTTTGCCTCTCATTCGGTGCGTTTATGCACCTGATAGAGGATCGGATGTGGGAAATACCTGCAACATTATTGTATCCCTTATACGGATTTGAATTTCCAAAAGGGACGGTAATAGGTGAAAACTGGTACGAATATTTTCTCCTTGCGTTTACCAAGTCATATGTGCCCGCGCTGTCTTATGTGTTTGCATCTGAGATTGTGGGTTCCGTTATTTTGGTCGGTCTTGCAGGTTTTGCGATTTGTAGGGCGTTTTTCAACGGGTTTGGTTATCGGACACGTAACCACAGATGGAGGGAGCGGTAGAGTTCGTTCTTTCGGGTAATCAGTAATGCGTGATCGGTAATGCGTGATCTGTGATCGATCACAAAAGCTAAAAGTAAGCCTACGTAGCCCAAGCCGATGATGCAGACGGTTTTGTTTTTCATGGTTTTATTCTATTATCTCTCTTTCTTTAAAATACATGACGTTACGGGTTTTCTATTACGTATTCGAAACCGGACCTTATTTTTTGTATTGCAGTAAAATGATTGTCAGTAGTTACAAGCTTCATATTTCTGTTCAAC
>Ga0114922_10002694_pt1 | contig 16597 bp, 12 predicted proteins | sample AartaG_FD_100975 | JGI IMG/M metagenome (GOLD analysis project Ga0114922, IMG submission 100975) | Deep subsurface microbial communities from Aarhus Bay to uncover new lineages of life (NeLLi) - Aarhus_00045 metaG | ecosystem: Environmental > Aquatic > Marine > Oceanic > Sediment | place...
ACTGCACGTCCTTGTCGATCGCAAAATCGACGGCCCCGCCGATGCAGATCAGCACACCGCCCTCGCGCACCCAGCGTTTGAGATTCTCAATACCGTTCTTGCCGATCGGACCCTTGTAGCCGCCCATCGAACCCCACGACCGGGCGTCCGGCATTATCAGCACGTTGTAATCGTCCAGATCGACCCTCGAAAGCGAGGCTGTCGCTATCGCCGTGTAGGGGAACTCGTAGACCTGCTCGAACAGGTAGCGGATCGCTCCGAATGATGAGCTGGACGTCGGATCGCTCGCAAGAACGGCAATTTTCGGCTTCTTGATCGCCATCACGTTGTTCGACCCGATGTCGATGCCTTCATCGCCAGTGTAGCCGGTGTCGGTTGCGACAGCATAACCGCCGGTTTCCTGCGCCAATTCGTTCAGCCTCTGATGCAGCGTTTCAGGATTACGCCCGATGAAAACGACGGCTGTGCCGGGCACGTACTTCTTACCGCCAAGCTTGAACTCCTTGCTCGCCACTCGAACTTTGTAGCCCTCGAACAACAACCTGCCGACCAACGCGATATTGGCGTTGGTATTGGGAGGAATCAGGTAGGCGACTTTCGCCTGCGCGATCTGACCGCGATCCGGCACCGTCAGGCCCCCTTCGGGAACCTCCTCTCGCGCCACATTCGCCTTCTCGCCAGACCAGTAGGCGGGTATGCCATACGTCAGCGGCAGGGCCCAGGCGGTCACGTCATAGAACCGCGGACGCTCGTTGCGCTCGATGCGCTTGCGCTCCTCTGTCAGGAAATCCTCCTCGATCTTGGGGTCGGGCTCCAGCATCGTCATCAGCACCGAGCCGGCCGCCTGGTTCAGAGGCACGATCGCGGTTCCGGCGGGAAGCGTCACCTCGCCGGTCTTGCGCGTGAAGAAGTCGTAGGCCGCCTCGACCGTGAACTCCTCTCCGGCCAAGTACACCTTTCCGCCGACCATATGCAGACGCTCGACCAGCTTGTTGAAACGGACCGGATCTGCGGGCGGAATGTAGAACTCCTTGACGGGACCCTGCTCGCCGCGCTGGACGATTTCGACAAAATAGGCGTGGAAATCCTGCAGGCGCTCCTCACGGCGCTCGGCAAGAATCGAAACCGTCGCCATGCTGGCAATGAAGTGATGCCAGGTGGCCTCGTGCAGCGTCAGCACAGTGCCGTCGCGCCGCTCAATCACGCGCCCCCGCGGCGAGGCCTGCTCATATGTCATGGCAACCGAGCCCAGCAAGCTGGGCAGGCTGCCGCCGTAGCCGGGATAGAACTCGTCGAAACTCTCGCGCGTGTAGTAGGTCCAGCCGAAGCGGTCGAATGCGGCCGCGTTCGCTTGCCCGAATATCTCCCACCACTTGTGTGTGATCTTCGGATTGGCGAAATTCACCGGCTTCATCGGCGGCGCGAAAAAGTAAGTCGAGTCGGTACCCATCTCGTGCAGGTCAGGCGCCACCTGGGGCAGCCAGTAAAGCATTTCCTTGACGCGGTGCTTCGTTTCAATCTGTGTGGCAAGAAACCAGTCGCGGTTGAGATCGAAGTAATAGGCGTTGGTGCGCCCGCCGGGCCAGGGCTCGCTGTGCTCGATCGAGTCTGTATTCGGATTCACCCCGTCAACCAGGTATCCGTTGATGAAATTGACGTAGCGCTCGTGGCCGTCGGGATTCTGCACCGGGATGATCACCGTGACCACCTGATCGAGCACCTTCAAGGTGGCCTCGTCGGTGCCCGCGGCGAGCTGGTAGATCGTCCTCAACCCCGCCTCGCAGCCGCTGCCCTCATTGCCGTGAACCGTGTAGTTGAGCATCGCGATCGCGGGCGTAGCGGCGGCGATAGCGGCCACTTCCTCCTCGCCGAGACTCACATCCATCAGCTTGCGGATGTCCGCGCGGATCTCGTCAAGCTTCGCCAGGTTCGCCGGCGAGCTGATCACGACGCAGTATTGCTCATTGCCCTGATAACTCTTGCCGAGCTTCCTGATCAGGACACGATCGCTGTTCTCGGCCATCGCGAAGATGAACTTCTCGATCAGGTAGTGCGGCGTGTGCTGCGTCCCGATCTTGTAACCCAGAATTGATTCCGGCGTCGGGACGCCCGCGCTGTACGTGCCCCCGGGCCACATTTCGTCCTGAGCGGCGACGCCCGCCGAATAAATCAGCACCAGCGACGAAAACGCGACAAGAAAAGAAACTTTTTTCATCTGTATCCCCCAATTTAAATTTTCCTTCTCTCGAAAACAGCAGTATATCCGCGAAGGCAATGTATGTCGATGATTTGACTTGCCGCCCAAACCAGGTTCAGGCTCGATCGATCGCCGAAACAAGTTCGCGTGTGCGGCTTCCGATCTCACCCGGCACCATCAGCTCTGAAATCAAAGCTATGCCGTCGGCTCCCGCCGCGATCACCTCGGCGGCATTATCCCGCGTGATCCCGCCGATGGCGACTATAGGCAGGCTGCTAAGGGTTCGCGCCTGCCTGATCATCTCGGTGCCGACCACTGGGAAACGCAGGACCTTGGTGTCTGTGGGAAACACTGATCCCACGGCGATGTAGTCCACCGGCTCGCCCGTTGCCGCCTCGACATCCTCCAGGCTATGGCAACTGATCCCGATGATCGCTTTCGGCCCGAGGAGAAGCCGCGCCTCCGACGGCGGAAAGTCTTTGTCCCCGAGATGGGCGCCGTCGGCGTCTGCGAGGCAGGCGATGTCGACTCGATCATTGACCAGCAACCTCGCGCCGCAAGCCCTTGCCGCTGCAACCGCCTCGAGTGCCGTCTCCAGAAATTCCCGGGCGGTCGACCCCTTCTCGCGAAGCTGAATCAGGCGCGCCCCGCCTGAGCAGAGAGCTCTGATGATCTCGCCGATGGGAGCCGAACCCGCCAGTTTCCTGTCGGTAAGCGGGTAGATAAATGGACTGGAAGGAAGGCTTTTCACCGAATTAACGCTTCCCGAATATCTCCTCGTCGAGGAACCGAGTCGAGTAGTTGCCCTCATGAAATTTGTTGTTTCTCAGTACCTTCAACAGCAGCGGAATTGTGGTCTTGATTTCCTCGACAACCATTAACTCGAGGCAGCGGTCCATGCGCGCGATCGCTTCACTGCGGTCCTGGCCGCGCACGATAACCTTGGCTATCAGGCTGTCATAGTTGGGTGGAATCCAGCCTCCCTCGTAGATTGCGGTATCGACCCTAACCCCGGGCCCCTTGGGCACATTGTAGCCGGTGATCTTGCCGGGGCTGGGTAGAAATGTCTCCGGGTCCTCGGCGTTGACCCGGCACTCGATCGCGTGGCCGAGGAACATTATATCCTTCTGCCCGAACGGCAGCTCCTGCCCCGCGGCAACCATGATCTGCGTCTTGACCAGGTCGATGCCGGTGATCATTTCCGTCACCGCGTGCTCCACCTGGATGCGAGTGTTCATCTCCATGAAAAAGAACTTGCCGTCCTCGTCGAGCAGGAATTCGACCGTGCCGGCGTTGGTGTAGCCGATGGCTTCCGCCGCCTTCACCGCGATTGAGGCGATCTCCGCACGCATCTCGGGGCTGACTGCGGTGCTGGGACTCTCCTCCAAAAGCTTCTGGTGGCGGCGCTGGATCGAGCACTCGCGCTCGCCGAGATGAACCACGTTACCATGCTGGTCGGCCATTATCTGGATCTCTATGTGGCGGGGCTTGCTCAGATATCGCTCGATATATAAATCCGGAACGCCGAAAGCAGCATCTGCCTCCGCGGCTGCCGTCCTGAATGCGCCGGCGAACTCCTCGCGCTTGTTGACTACCCGCATCCCACGTCCGCCGCCGCCGGCCGAAGCCTTCAGCATCACGGGCAGGCCGATTTCTTCGATTATCCCCTCGGCCTCCTTTTCATCCTTCACTACTCCGCTGCTGCCCGGCACCGTCGGCACGCCGGCTCTGGCCATCACCTCCTTGGCAGCGCTTTTGTTGCCCATCAAACCGATGATTTCGGGCGGCGGGCCGATGAACTCTATATTGCAGCTTTCGCACACCTCAGCGAAATATGGATTCTCCGCAAGGAAGCCATAACCGGGGTGTATCGCCTCAGCACCCGAGATCTCCGCGGCGCTGATCACCGCCGGAATATTGAGGTAGCTCTCCGACGGGCTCGGAGGCCCGATGCAGATCGCCTGGTCGGCGAATTTGACGTGCAGGCTCTCGCTGTCGGCCTGGCTGAAAACCGCCACGGTTTGTATGCCCATCTCGCGGCAGGCCCAGATAATCCTCAGCGCGATTTCGCCGCGGTTTGCGATAAGAATCTTCTTGAACATTCGTGATTCCGGTGAGTTATTAGTTCTTTTCTTGATCAGAGAGGTCCCGGTTTCTCAAGCCTAATGTGCGATCTCGATGCTAAACAAAGGCTCACCGAATTCCACCGGCTGTGAATTGTCCGGGTGGACCTCGGCAACCACTCCGTTGACGTCGATCACGATCTCGTTCATCAGCTTCATCGCCTCGACGATGCAGCAGACCTGGCCCTTCTTCACGCGGTCGCCGATCTCCACATACGGCTTGGCGCTGGGGCTGGGCGCCCGGTAGAACGTACCCACCATCGGCGAAGGAATGACATGCAGGTTATTGCTCTTGGCCACTGCCGCCTCGGGCTCCATAGCGGCTGCTTCGCCGGTCGTCGCGGCAGGTGAATTCTCTTCGGCGGCCGGTAGCGCTTGCTCCGCAGGCACCTCTGCGACGGCGGTGGGCGATGGATTCCCGCTTATCACTACCGGAGCATCCTTGCAGATGCGGATCCTGAATCCTTCTCTCTCAAGCTCGAACTCGGTGATGCCTTTCTCGACGAGCCTGTCGATCAGCCGGTTTATCTCTTTAAGATCCAAGGCAGTACCCCCATGAAACCACCTCGGCCCCGCGTGGCCGGTGTTGTTTATTGATGAAGCCGGGTTCTATCACAAAAATCCCTCACAAAGCAAGTCGACGAGAATCGTTAAAGACATCTGGCGTCGTCCACTACTCCAATCTCCCTGGCCTCGTCCACGTCGAATCCTTCGCGGCCCGGGCAGGTCATCATGCTGACTATCGTGCCCCAGAACAGAAGGATATTCGTCTTGTACATTTCCATCTTGCGCTGCTCAGGCGAGATGATCTCGCCGTCGTCGTTCCGCAAACGCACGAATTCCCACTTGGGATTCTCGATCCACACGCCGAAGTTATCCACGCCCACAACCCGAGCATAGAACTGAGGCTCCTTGATCCCGAAGAAGCTCATCTCCTCGTGATTCCTGATCTTGAAATAGGCTTTCTGGCCGAGAATATCCTGGGTGCTGACAGGTCCGTTTTTTTTCATCCCTTATAGATCCCCATTAGATACGCCCGTCACAAATGAACGATTATCTTACGCCAATCGAACGCGCAGATCAAATTCGGAGTCACTGTGATGATTTCCCCAGAGCCGCCTCAAATTGAGCGGCCAGCTTCTCTGAAAACGCCCTCATCAAAGGCACAAATGGAGAGGCGCCTGCAGCCAGCAGATGGCGTTGTGCAAACACAGCTACAGCATATGCAACGTCCCCGCCGTGCCCGCAGGAGGCTCTGAGCAGCTCCCCCTGAATAAAGCCACCTTCGGCAGGAGCGCACTCACCGCCGCGGAGCCACACGGGCCAGCCCGCGGGGCCGCGTGCCACGGGATCCGCCGATCCCTGCTCCACCCGCCACCAGAACCCGGGCGCTTCACCCTCGACGCTCGGGACGAGCACGGTTTGCCGCCTGAGCAGGTCGTCCTCCAGCTCGAGCAGTGTTTGTCGATCCCAGCCCGCAATACCATCCCGTTTGACATCCTCACTCGTCACCGCCTGGTATTTCTCCACCTTTGCAGAGGGCAACGCGCTCACGGCTTCGCCGGCTCCACCCGCATGGAGTTCTGCGATACCAGCCAGCAGCCTGGAGGCGATCAATGCCGCCAATGTGCGGTCTTCTTGAGATCGATTGGCAGAGCAGGTCTTGAGGTGCAGGATTCCGATCGCTGTTTTCAGTTCGAAATGCTCACCAAACTTGGTGGGGAGGTAAACTGCACACGCTACCGCCGGGGCATCCGCATACAAACGCGTCCCGGGCATTGCCTCAGCCCAGGCCCCCGCCACCGTCGCCGACCAGTGCAGCAGGATCGGGTTCTCACCGGGAAAGCCCGCCAGCGAAAGCCCTGATCCGCCTCCCTTTTCGCTTGCAGAGAAAAATCCGCTGTACCAATCCGCCTGCCTGGCGCCGTGAGCCAGCATCGCGCGGCGGTCGACCCGGCCGCCCAACACCGCCAGTTCGACGCTCAACGACAACTCCTGAAATGTGAGCGAACGATCGGGCTTCGGAGCCTTGTCACCCTCGGCAACGGGCTGCCGCGGAGCAAGCGTGTCGGCAAGAGTGATCGTGGCTATCCTCGGCCGCTTGGCGGGGCTTAGAATACCGACCTCCAGCCACAGCGCCGTTAGTGCTCCATTCTTCGGGCTTGCATCACCGGCTGAAATGCTGATCCGGTCACCCGACAGTATCAGCTCGCCCGCCTTTACCGACGGTTGCAGAATAACTTCCTGCCCGTCGCGACTCGGCCGCAGGGAGAGTGTCACGGTCTTGCCGGCGACTGCGGCCGGTAATATCTTCTTTTCCAGCAGCTTGAAACGGACCAGGTCCGCGCCGTCGATCCGCTCTGCGAATACCCGCAGATTTACCCAGTGAAACAGGTGGGAAGGAATCGAAGCGATATCGTTAACCAGGGCACTGGGCTCGATGCGCGGTGCTTCTCCCTTCGCAAACGCAGGATGCAGATCGAAGCTCGTATCCCCGCTCAGCAGCTGCACCCAATAGTAGTCTCGGGAGATCTCGACTAGATCCGCCCCAAGAGTATGTTCGGGCAATTCCAAAGCCTCGAGGTCATCCAGCGCGGCTGAAACGGTTTTCTCAATAAGTTTGTCGACAGCGCTCGCGTACTGCTGCCATCCGTTGCTGAATCTTTCCGCAGAGACGCCCATCTTTTTCAGATCGGCCTCGCCGAAGACACTTTCTTTCTCTACCGCGGGACGGATAGATCCCACCAGCTTTTCGGCATACTCGCGCGGCAGTTCGCCGCGGGCTATCCTGCTGCGGATTTCGATCCCATCCAGCATCTCCTTCAACAGTAACGCCTGGTCGAACGAATTGCCCGCCCCCGCCAGCAACGCGCCCGAGCCGCCTCTCAGGGCGCCCTCATAGGGCTCGAAGGCTATCTCGTCGCGGACGAAGTTGAAGATCGCATCCAGGTCCCGTCCCAGCACGGACACGGCACCCGCAGGCCTGAGCAGGCGGAGGGATTCGGATGCTCGAAGGCTCTGGGCAAACTTGCGCAGCTCTTTAGTGTCGACGTCTTCGCTTTCGCCGTTTAAACCCAGTGAAAAGACAACCAGCAGTGAAAAACAACAAACCAACTTTCTCACATCACGCTCCGAGAGGATCGGTTTCCCTAGCCATTAAGTATATGCAGGTCTTTAAAAGCCCGGTTGATACCGTCTCAGTCGCTGATTCTCTCAATCTCCGCTCCCAAGGCCCGCAACTTCCTCACGATGTGGCTGTAACCGCGGTCTATGTGATAAACGCGGTTTACTACTGTCTCGCCCTCAGCCACCAGTGCAGCCAGCACAAGTGATGCCGAGGCTCGCAGGTCGGTGGCCATTACTCCCACTCCGGTGAGCCGGCTGGGGCCCCTGATGACCGCGCTTTTTCCATCGACGTGGATGTCGGCTCCCATGCGATTCAGCTCAGATATATGCATAAAACGGTTCTCGAAGATGTTCTCCGTCACAACCGCGCTGCCCTGAGCCTGGGTCATCAACGCGATGTACTGAGCCTGCATATCCGTTGGAAATCCCGGGTAAGGTGCTGTTTGCACGTCCTGGGATCTTATCTCCGAAGGCCTTGTCGTTACGCTGTTTTGATTAACCTCCACCCGGGCGCCGCAGTTTGTCAGCTTGTCCAGCACCGAGCGCATAATCTCCGGGTCGCAATCCGTAACCTCAACTTCGCCGCCGGTGATCAACCCGGCCACCGCGTATGTGCCTGCCTCAATCCGGTCCGGGATGATACTGTGTTCCGTGCCATGCAGCGATTTCACACCCTCGATACTGATCGAAGGGGTCCCGAGACCCTCGATCTCGGCGCCCATCTTCTGCAGCATACGCCCCAGGTCGATTACCTCGGGCTCCATCGCGCAGTTAAATAATTTGGTCGATCCGCGCGCCAGCACCGCGGCCATCATCGCGTTCTCCGTGCCGGTGACGGTAACCTTGTCGAACAGAATCTCGCCGCCCACAAGCGGCCTTGCCTCGGCCACGATGTAACCCTGCTCGAGGCGCACTTCAGCGCCAAGGTGCTCCATCGCAGCGATGTGAAGATCGACCGGCCGGGCCCCGATTGCGCAACCTCCGGGCTGCGACACCCTTGTCTCCCCGGCTCGCGCCAGCAGTGGCCCGAGTACGACAACCGAAGCCCTCATCTTGCGCACAAGGTCGTAAGGAGCATCGACACAGCTCAGCTCAACCGCTTTTATCTCAAGCAGTTCCCCTTCACGCTTCACCTCCGCACCGAGGTGCCTTAGCAGCTGGATCATGGAATCGATATCACGCAGCTCAGGCACATTCTTCAGCACGATCGGTTCCGGCGTCAGCAGAGCAGCAGCTATCTGGGGCAACGCTGCGTTTTTTGCGCCGGAGACGCGAACGCTGCCTGAGAGTTTGTTACCGCCGTGAATCAGAAAACGATCCATCCGTCACGACCGCCTTTCGCCGACAACAATCCGCTCGATACCCTGCAGATCGGTCACCGTGCGAAGGTGTTTCAGGGATTCCTGTCCGTTGACGATCTTCTCAATCGCACCAGCCTGGCCGGCACCGCACTCAAAATAAAACTTACCGCCGGGCGCGAGTATTACCGCAGCCTGCGGAATCAGCCGCCTGAATACCTCCAGTCCGGTCGGACCGGCTAACAGGGCGCTGCGAGGTTCCGCCCTGATCACCTCGGGCGCGAGACTGGCTGCCTCGCCCAGGCTGATGTAAGGGGGGTTTGAAACGATAATATCGATCACACCCGCGCCGAGCTTCTCATTTACCGGCGCCAGCAGATCGCCGTGGAGCAATTCCACCTGCCCGCTTACGTTCAATCGCGAGACATTAATGGCCGCAACCTCGAGCGCACCATGGGCAAGATCAGTCCCGATAATCCGCGCTTTGGGATACTCAAGCGCGAGGATCACGGTCAGCACGCCGCTGCCTGCGCCAACGTCGACTATTTTCAACCTGCCGTCCCTCCCGGGATAATCCCGCAGCACCTCCTCCACGATGTGCTCCGTCTCGGGTCGTGGAACGAGTGCGCGTGGATCCACATAGAATTCGCGCGACCAGAATTCCGCCCGGCGGGTAATATATTGCAGCGGTTCATGCCGCAGACGGCGGTTGACCAGGCCGGAGAACTGGGCCTGAAGATCCGGCGTTAACTTCTTGTTTCCGCGGCTTAACAGCTCTGCCATCTTGATATTCAGAAGATGCATCATCAGCAACTGAGCTGCCTTGCGGCCTTCCGCAATTCCCTGCTCTTCGAGATGTTTTGCCGCCGTCTCGACAGCTTCTGCGATCGTGGGATCTGCCACTCAATACCCCCTGTGTATTGTCTACCCGCTGAAGCGATGCCCTTAACCACCCAGCGTTTCGACCTCCTCCTTGAGTCTCTCGGCTTGGAAATGGGTGGAAAGAGCATCGATTATCTCGTCGAGCTTTCCTTCCATCACCTCGGAAAGTTGGTGGATGGTTAGACCGATGCGATGATCGGTCACCCGATTTTGCGGGAAGTTGTAAGTGCGTATCTTCTCGCTCCTGTCGCCGGAACCTACCTGGCCGCGCCTGTCGGCCGCGATCGACTCCTGCTGCTCGCGCATCTTTATGTCGTACAGACGGCTCTTCAGCACTTTCAGCGCCTGGGCTTTGTTCTTGTGCTGCGACTTTTCATCCTGGCAAGACACCACGAGCCCCGTCGGCAGATGGGTAATGCGCACGGCTGAGTAAGTCGTGTTGACGCTCTGGCCGCCCGGCCCGGAGCTGCAGAAGCGATCAATGCGCAGGTCGGCTTCGCTGATCTCCACCTCCACATCGTCTGCCTCGGGAAGGACTGCGACCGTGACCGCGCTCGTGTGAATCCTGCCGCTGGCCTCGGTTTGAGGAACACGCTGCACGCGGTGGACGCCGCTCTCGTACTTCAGCCGGCTATAGGCGCCCTTGCCCTCGACCAACGCCGTGACTTCCTTTATGCCGCCGACGCCGGTCTCGTGCGTGTCGGTTGTTCTTACTTTCCAGCCCATCAACTCGGCGAAGCGGCTGTACATCCTGAATATCTCCGCGGCAAAAAGGGCTGCTTCCTCGCCGCCCGTGCCGGCGCGGATTTCCAGCACGACGTTCTTCTCGTCGTTCGGATCCTTGGGAGACAGCAGAGTCCTGAGTTTTTCCATCAACTCATCGCGGCGGGCGCTCAGCTCATTTATCTCCTCTTGGGCGAGCTCCTTGAGGTCCTGGTCGCCCCCACCGTTTAGCAGCTCATTGGCTTCAGCCAGCTCGTGCTCGACCTTTCTAAGCTTGCGCGCGCTGTGCACTATCGGCTCCAGCTCGGCCATCTCCTTGGCGAGCATTCCGTAACGCGATCGATCCGGCGACGAGGCGGCGGCGCTGAGCTGCTCGGTAAGCTCTTCGTACTTCTTCTCGAGTTCTTTCAGTTTCTCAAGCATCTGCAAATCCGATCAATCCCAATGATAACGCAGTAAAAACAGATTTCTCGCAAAATTCTCTTACAGCACGCCCGCCCCGACACCGCAAAAGCCGCAAAGCGAGAAAGATTCGCGCTCTGTTGATAAATCCTCAGTAATTATCGGATGTAAATACCCGCGGCACAAGTGAGGCGGCCCAAACCGCTAGGTGCCGCCGCTCAGCAGGGACTGTTCCATTTCCGGAGGGATGGGGCTGCCGCCGAACTGCTGTTCCAGGTCTCTCACCTCGTTCAGAGCCAGAACCGCGACCTCGAGCTGGCTGTCATCCGGCTTCCGCGCCGTAAGCCGCTGAAGCCAAATCCCCGGGGCACTGAGAAAGGTGAATAGTCCTCCCTTGCGAAGCTTCGATGTCAGCTTGAGTAGCTCGTACGATACACCGGCGATAACCGGAATCAGGGGCGTGCGGATCAGCAGCTTGACCCAAAAACTCTCCTTCGTCGGTGTGAAGGAAAAAACCAGGATTGCCACCAGCATCACCAGCAACAGAAAACTGGTGCCGCAGCGGGGGTGGTAAGGGCTGTGCTCCCGCGCCGCCTGCACCGACACCTTTTCATCGAGCCCGACCGCTTCGCTCGCGTACACCGACATGTGCTCCGCGCCGTGATACTGGAAAACACGCTTGATATCGGGCAGCAACGATATGAGCAGTATATATGCGAGGAAAATCGCCACCCTGAACAGCCCGTCCATCGAGTTGTAAAAAATCGGATTCTCGAGCGAGGGCAGCAGCATCTTCATAAGATCAGTCAACCAGAGGGGAAGAAAAACAACCAGCAGGAATGCAAACGCGAAAGCTATCAACATCATCAGGCCGATGGACCACTTAGAGAGCTCCCCCTTCCCCTTGGCCTTGCGCTTGACTTCGCCCTTTTTCTCGTCCTCTTCCTCGCTCAGCACGGCTGCGGAGAAATTCAACGCGCTGATGCCGATCATCAGAGTCTGACCGAGAAGAACGACGCCGCGGATAAACGGCAAACCGAGCAGCCGATGGCGTTTGGTCACGTTGGGCTGATGGCTGCGCCGCAGCACCACGTCCCCGTTCTGCTTGCGCACCGCCACCGTATAGTAATTGGGAGAGCGCATAAGAACGCCCTCAATTACCGCCTGGCCGCCCAGCAGGAAATCCTGGTTGTTGCTTTCACGCGGCATGTCGCCCACTGATTGAGTGTTAAAAGAATGAAAAGACTAACGGCGCTTGCGCGTCTTCTTCTCCGCCGCTTCCTTGGCCGCCTGGGTCTTCGCCTTGCGGCGCTCGAAGCGGTCGACCATCCCGGCGCTGTCCACGAGCTTTTGCTTGCCGGTAAAGAAGGGATGGCAACTGGAGCAGATTTCAAGCTTGATCTCCGACTTCACGGAGCGGGTCTTGAAGGTGTTCCCGCAGGCGCAGGTCACCGTGGCTTCCACGTACTTTGGATGTATATCAGCCTTCATCTCAAATGCTTCCTTTCAGACTTACTATCCGCAACGGACCGCAGAGTATAAGTTAATCGCCCTCGTGTGGCAAGACCTGATTTATTGCGTTCTGTGCGCCGGCTTGGGCACCGCGGGAATGTTCCAGTCGGCAACGATATCGAATTCCACTGACGTCCGCACAATCGGCGGAGAGACATCGGAGGCGATTATCCTCAGACTATAGTGACCCTCGGGAAGCCTGCCGGTGTTTATTCTAATCGGGCCGGAAACTGTCCCCCTCGCCGGCATATCCTGCCTATCGAGCCTCTCGTTTGCCTGCCAGAGCACGCGCCCCATCGAAATCACTTCAAATCGCACGGTGACGTCGGCCACTCGCTGCCTCTGGGTTAAATAAAGCTGGTAGAAAATCTCGCAGTCCTCGCCATGCAGAACCGCTCGGGCTACATTAGGCGAGTAATGCATGCCGCCGAATTCGTAAGCATGGGGCCCTTCGCCGTTAATCCCCTGGGCGTCCCGCCTGCTCTGCACCAGCATCACCGGGCCGAATCTCATCCTCCGTGCCGCGGCAGCCGGCATCTCCACCTGCTCCGTTATCTCGAAATAACGCCTGTCAACGGGATTGCGGATCGTCAACACAACGTTGTAGCGGCCTTGCCCGAGATCCATCATCCCTTGATAAGCTACGGCGGCTGCCCCACCCCGCCCGAGCTCGACGTGGTCAAAGCTGGCTGAGACAGTCTCGGTCAACTGCCCGGCGATTTGACCGTTTTCGCCACGCGCGACAGCTTCCACATGCATTACGGAATAACAGCGGCCACGATAACTGGACATCGAGACATTCTTGTTGTCGACCACGAAGGCGAAATAGAGCCTTGGCACGCCCGCATCGTCGCGGAACGCATCAAAACTGTAATACCCGCCGAACTCCGAACGAATCCAGGAATTCGCGCGGGTCGCCGGCGAACGACCCCCCATTAATTCCTTCAACTTATGCAACATCACTCGTTGGCGGTAGTTGCGGCTGTTAAGCACCATGTTGAGGACCTTTTTGCTGGCTGTGGTGCGTTTGGCCAGCGCTCGCCTAAGCTCGGCTTTGTTGTTCATCATCACCGGGCTGTGTTCTCGCGGTAAGAGGCTAAGAGATAATTGCCCCAGCTGTGGATCGATATGAAGCAGCGCGTCAAGGGCGTATTCGTTCTTCTCAGCGGATGTCAGCTTGCCGCCGCCGCCAGAGATGAGGTCGGAAGGATTGTAAGTAGTCGGATTGTACACCCTGTAGACTTTGCCGGATGGCTTGAAAAAAACCACGAAAAAGTAGTAGTTGATACCGCAGCTCTTGTCGGGCGGGTAATACCAGGCTTGAATCGGTCCGTTCAGTTTGGAATCGCTGAATGTCAGGATTTTCAGTGGTTCGCCCAGCAGTATATAAACCTCTCCCATGGTGGCCTGCAGACTCAACCTGTTCCGGACATCGAATTTCTGCAGCGCGCGGGCAAGGCGCCGGTAGTGCTCGCCCTTGAATTCATTGATCAGGGTGCCGGGTGTCGGGTCCCGCAAATCCCAGAATGCTTTGAGGAAACGCTGCCGATCAGAGTTGCTCTTCAAGGAAAGAAAAAACTCACGTTCTGCATCCGATATGATGTAAGCAACATCCTCTTGCAGCCACTTGGTATAGTCGACTTGAACAGCGACAGCGCTGAACGAGAATACCAGAAGGAACAATGCCGAAAACATGACGGATAAATACCCTGTTTGCCCTGCAATACCTGACATTAATAATATTATTCTCTTATCCTGCACCCGTGACGTGCCGGTGCACACACTCGTACCGACAAGCCAACTATATTTGAAACGGGTCGAAGGTGCTGTAATCGCGGCAACAAACCGCTCATGGCCGGATGCTGGTCCCCCCACCCGTTCAACCCCCTGTCATCTTCTCATTTCTCACTGTACTCGGCATCTGTCGTCAGCAAGTCTTTTATCTCCCCCGGCGCTTTTTGCAGGGCGTCGAGCACAAGGTCAAGCCCCGGCATCAAATCCATTTCGGAGGATTCCACGAAGCGCCGCAGCAGGTCCGGCTCGACATAAACCAGGTCGGAGCGGACTGTATAAATAAACGAATCGCAGATCGAACCGTTCTTAAGAAAACGCGCCACCTGGTTCAGCCTTATCCTCCCCACCTCCGTGCGGAGAAACTCTCTGACCTTGTGCTCCCGTATCTCGATAATCTCGCCCATCGACCGTCTCAGTGAAGGATGCGACACAAGCGCCGATCCGTGCGTGCCCGCATATTTCGCTATGCCGGGACGCTAGGCTTCGCCTCCGCCAAGTACTTCTATGTTCTTCTCGATCCGGGAAATCTGGGCCTGGAACTCAGCCAGCTTTGTTCGCTCCGCTTCAACAACCTCCTCAGGCGCGCGCAGCACGAACTTTTCATCCGACAGCTTCTTTTCCGTTCTCGACATCTCGGCACGGAGCTTCTCGAGTCTCTTGTTCAGCTTGGTCTTCTCTTCAACCGGATCCAGCACGCCCGCCAAATATATCTCCATGTCGCCGAGAACCTGGGCCGCAGCCGACGCCGGACGCGCGGCCTCAGCGTTGATCTCCAACGCCGAGAGGTTGGTCATCTGGATAACCAGATGTTTCAGACCTTCGATGCGCGAGGCGGAGTCACCGTCGGCCTTGATCACCGCCGAAAGACGCTTGCCCGGCGACACGCCGTGACGGGCCCTCATCTCACGTATCGAGCGGATCGCTTCCTGAAGCAAGGCGATGTCGTTTTCAATCTTTTCGTCTTCGCGCTCGAGCAATCGGTCAGGCCAGGAAGCTAGAATCAGCAACTCCGTAGATTCAAGCGGTTCCTCGAGACCGCGCACGGGGCACTGCCCGCCCAGCTTCTCCCAGAGCGATTCGGTTATAAACGGTACGAACGGATGGAACAAGCGCAGCACCTGGTCGAGCGTGAAAGCCACCACCGTGCGAGCCGTCGGCGCGGTCTCCTCGTTCTTCAACCGGGGCTTGATCAGCTCGAGATACCAGTCGCACAACTCCCCCCAGAAGAAACTGCGCGCAGTAGCGATCGCCGCGGACGGATTGTAGTTGTGCAACTGCCGGGTGACTGTGTCGATCGCGCGCGACAGCCGCGAGAGTATCCAGCGGTCCTCCTCGGCGAGATCGCCCTCCGATACCGGCTTGAACTCGTGACTGCCGAGATTCATCAACGCGAACCGCGCGGCGTTCCAAAGTTTGGTGCAGAAGGCGCGCCCGACGTCGAAGCGCTCGCTGATGATCTTGGCCAGAGGAAGGTCGGGCATCGTGCCCAGCACATCAAACTCTTTGCCGCTGCCCGGGCAGATGTAGGTGAAGATCGTCCGGCCATGCTGCGCCGTCGCCAGATCAACCGCCTCGCCCGTGTACGGGGATATCGCCTGAATCGGCAGGCGGATGTCCTGCGTCCCCGTCTGCATGTCGCAGAGCACATAACGCATCGCGTCGGCGCCGTACTTTTCGATGATATCCACAGGATCAATGCCGTTGCCCTTGCTCTTGCTCATCCGCTCGCCCTTGCCGTCCTGGATGTTGGCGTGGATGAAGCACGCGGTGAACGGCACGTCGCCGAGCAGGTAGAGGCCCATGATCAGCATCCGCGCCACCCAGAGAGTGATGATGTCGCGCCCCGTGATCAGGCAGGAGCCGGGATAGTAATACTCCAGGCTGTTGGCATGGCCGTCTTCTGAGCCCAGAGTCGACTGCCCCTCCTCGATCTCGGCGCTCTTGGGATCGGGCCAGCCGAGCGTGCTGAAAGGCCACTGCGCCGAGCTGAACCAAGTGTCGAGAACGTCGTGATCCCGTTCCAGGCCGGCGGCATCGAGGGCCTCCGCGAACTTCTTTTCAGCATCCTCGTTACGCGGGCAGACGAGGACGTCGAAGCGCTCGCCGTCGGCGTTTTCCTCCAATCCATCCACGCTGAGCAATGCGCCGCTGGAATCGGAAATCCAGATCCAAAGCTCTTCCGGGGCTGAGTCGGGAAGCTTCTCCAACGCCGCGATCAACTCGTCACGCGCAAACGAGCGATGCCAGATCGGAATCCGGTGGCCCCACCATAGCTGGCGGCTGATGCACCAATCGCGCTTCTCGGAAAGCCAGCTCCGGTAAGTTCCGCCGTAGCGGGCGTGGTCGGGATAAAAAGTAAGCCTCCGGCCCGAGGGCGACTCGTAGGCGGGATCGATCGCGTCGATCGCGGTCTGCGCCAAGCCGTCGGCCTTAAACTCCTTGTCCGTGCCTCGTCCGCAGAGGATACCCCCCTCGATATCGCCCATGTTGACGAACCACTGCTTGGAGAGGTAAGGCTCTATCGCGGTTTTGGAACGGTC
>Ga0114922_10002695_pt1 | contig 16596 bp, 14 predicted proteins | sample AartaG_FD_100975 | JGI IMG/M metagenome (GOLD analysis project Ga0114922, IMG submission 100975) | Deep subsurface microbial communities from Aarhus Bay to uncover new lineages of life (NeLLi) - Aarhus_00045 metaG | ecosystem: Environmental > Aquatic > Marine > Oceanic > Sediment | place...
TACTCTGGCTAAAACTGTACTATGAGGAAAACTATTGAAAAATAAGGGGTAAGTCTGGAGCGGACGATGGGATTTGAACCCACGACCTTCTGCTTGGCAAACAGAGAAAGAACTAGGGGGTATTGAGACTCCGGGACTCCTGGAGATCTCTCTATATGGATTCCTTATGGAATAAATAAATGATCCCTTAGTGAAATCCCCTTAGTCGCTGCTTGAGACTAAGATCTAATGACTGCCAAGCCTAGCAGCGATAGGCATAAAATATGCTGTTTTTCCACTCCAGAGATGCCTATAGTGCATTTTTACGCTCAAACTATGCTTAGTGCATGTCTAAACATTCGGAAAAAAGTTAACAGGGGTAGTAATAGAAAGGGATTCCTCTACGAAGCACTAAATCTAGCTCATATTCAGGCGATCATTCCCTCTGTTGTCCATCCCAATCCAGGGAAGCCATGGCTTTATGGGATTTGGCTTCTACTCTTTTCAATTTTTTCCTTTTCTTCTCTTAAATAAGTTATATGTTTTATCTGGTCTTTTCTAATTGCAAAGGTTGAATCAGACATATTTGAAAAGGCTTCATTTAATTTTTTCAGTTGAGCTATTTTTATATACACTTCATTTAATCTTTCTTTAATTCCAGATAATATTTCTTTGTCTTTTTTTGATGATTTTTTTATCGCATCTAATTTTGCATCTATTCTTTTTTCTATCTCAATTCTTTCAGACTCTGTAAGAGTTTCTTTTTTTAAAACATCCATATCCTCACGTATTTTTTTTAGTTCAATATCATCTGATTCTTTAGTTTTATTTTGTTCAATTTTCATTTCTTCAAATATAGATTCTATTTCTTTATCCTTTTGCTTTGAAGCTTTAGAAAAATTTTCTATTTTTGATAAATCAGCAACAAAATAATATATATCATTTTTATAGACAAGCAACATTAATCCTTCATATTTATTATTTGCCGTCTGAAATATCTCAAATTCACTGATAGGATTAGATGTATAAATTATTACTTTTGTTATTTCAGTAGGAAATTTTAAAGGATTAAAAGAATATTTTCTGTATATTTTTGGAAATGAAGTACCAATCAATGAAGAACAAATAGGTAAACTAAATAGTAAGATAGCCAAAAAAATATAAAAAGCTAATTTTGTATATGATTTTCTTGAATCCCGATAAATGCCAAGTATGAGACCTAAATAGTATGAATATATGCTAACCGTGAAGCTTACAGCAGGCCAATCTGAAAATGAGAATTTCCATAGTAACATATAGACTGCCCAAATAGATAAAGGAACTAGATATATTAGAGAATAAATAAGAGTTTTCCTTTTTTCTGTTTTTCCACATATAATCTTTTTAATTGGTTTTATATGAATTAGTAAATATCCTATGAAAAAAGTGGAAAAGGACTTACCAATTAAAAGAAAAATTGGATGAATTGCTACTGTGGCATAGTCAATAATAGAAAATCCAATTTCTAAAGTGGATAATCCCCAAGCTTCAAAATAAGAGAACAGATAAAAATATCCAATCAAATATATATATGCATACCCTAAAATTATTATTCCTGGAGCGACTTTAATTATCGATAGAATATTGATTGAAGAGGAATTTTTGTTTTTAATCTTCTTGCCTCCCTTAGCTTGACATACTTGTCCTGATTCTATGCTCGGGTGTCCGTGAAGTCAAGGGAGACTGTTTTATCATGACTATACGCTGGGAGGATTGATTATCGAGGGATGAGCCTAGGCTTCATTGGTTAAACAAGAAATTCAGGAGCTGTCTTTATCAGAATCGGCAGGCGAGGGAAAACCCTGCCTCTCTTCGTCATTTTGGAGAATCCAATTGTTCACCTGTAACTTGCAGGTGTCGGTATACAGTCTGCGAAGGAGTATGAAATCTGTCGGTTCCGTCCCATTCAGTTCATCCGTGAGGATGGCACAATACGTGGCCCTTACTTAGATCGTTTTTCAATCTTGAAAATTACCCAATCATAATATTGCTCTGTTATTGTACCCAATTTCCTTACAGCGTAAGGAAATATTATGTCGCCAGCCACATCCACAACAATTGTTATTATGTAGGCCGCCGGTCCTAAACCAGCCCTAGCATGTTTCACTATTTGTATGATGGTAGCTGCTTTTCCTCCTACAAGTCCTAGCATTTTAACGGTCTTAACCCAACTTGCTTCAACAATTCGTTCTCTCTGTACTCTGCGAACAATGTATAAGCCGCCACTGGCTGCGTGATTAATCTTTATTCCAGTGTCGAACCTGGAGCGCGGGAAACTGATCCTGGCACATCCATTCGTGTCAGTATGTACTGTGGTTAATTCGTCGATCACCAGGGGCTCGCCTACCGCTGGAACATCTCGCTCGTATTCTCGAAAGTGGGTTTCAACACCATCAGAGCCCTGAACACGCTTATATTGAAATTCAGGTTTTGGTTTACCCTCAACCACTGAGCCAGAAAGAGCGATCACTGCAGCAGTTGGTAATGCCACCTCCCACTTGGGCTCGCCAATAAATAAGGCCAAATTAACGAAAAAACACCACACCCAATACTTTTTGTAAAACGCCTCCAAACTAGAGAGTTGCTTCTTATATACTTCTTCTTGATAGGTGTCTCTATCGTACCGAATTTTCTGTACAATCTTTTTTTCTAGATAAACTTGCAAGATCGGGGATGACTCACTGGGATATGGCTTTTTCAATTCCAATACACCGTATCCAATCACACGATCAACTGGTGGACCAACTTCTTCGGGGCTCCCCTTAACGGTCCGATAGCCTTGGAACTTGAAATGAGCACAACCAGATAGCAAGGCAATTGCTATTAGCAGAAGACAATGCCACGATTTATTCATTGTGGAAATCATCCAAAATAATAGTGATAAAATCCAATATCATATCGGCTCAGCGTCCTTTTTCAATCCAGAGAAGCCAAGGCTTTAGTATCGGGAAGGTTCTCCTAAAGACTGCTGACTGGCTAATAACTAAAACGGCTCTTCATCTTCCCATTCTGCATCTGAGGACGGCTTTTCATCTTCCCATTCTGCATCTGAGGATGGTGGTTTCACCGTATATATCTTAAGCTCTTCCTCTCTTTCTCTCTCTGCCTCTTCTATTGCAAAGGCGCTCTCAATATCTTCAATATCTTTTTTAACAACATTCTCGATATAACCAACTTTAGACTTTTTTAATCCTCTATGTACCGCAACGAATATCGCAGCAACTCCAATCGAAAAAATGCTCAGACATAAATATATTGAGAACAGCCAAGGCTGTTCATCAGGATTAATATGGAGAGTTGAGAGAGCCGACGAGCCACCGAAGCCAAAAAGAATCGAATAGACAATCTGCAAAATACTTACCTCTGATGGAATGTTAGAAATATTCCTCTTCAAGCGATTCCAATCAGCCTTCCTTATCGGTCTCCTCACCTCTGTCTCCTCTAACGGGAACTCAATTATCTCTTCTCGATTAATCCTGAGCGGTTCTTGTTGTCTAGCTTTTGGCATTGTCCTCTCCTTCCTTCTGCTTCGGAACTTTCACCACATCAAGTTTTATTGCATTAAAGAAAAGAGTGTTGCCGCAATAATTACAAGTTACGACTACTGTTGGGATGACAGCTCCTCCACCCACTGCTATGCCTCCACGTAGAAAAGGACGGAATTCATAAATAGTGTCAGAAATAGTCCAGTTATTATTTCCACAAATCGGACAATGTTTCTGTCCCATCCAATGTTTATTGAGCCAGTCTTGGACTTTGGCTCTATCAGACTCTTTTAGTTTCATTTTTCCTCCTTCAAAAAAACGGGACACTACAAATCAGAAGCACGAGAATCCAGAAAATTCCCCATTTCAAAAGCCAGAAAAAAGCCTTGAAGTTCTCTCTCGATTCTTCCTTCATCTCTTTCTCATGCCTTCTCTGAGAATTTCACCCCCTCAATACATTATGCGTTAGACTTATTTAACACCATGGTCAATTTTTTGCATGTAGTAGAATAAATCATTGGATGCAGCAATTGGGTCTTTGAAAATCTCTGAGCCAGAATACCTAAGTACTTCGAAGTCCTTGAATTTCAATAAGCGGTCTCTTTTCCTGTCGGATATGAATGTTTCTTTCTCTTTATGATAATGAAAGCCATCACACTCTACTATTAGGTTGAATTTCTCATTAGCAGGAATCCAAATATAAATGTCTACACGTATAGACTTTTCGTCCACTTTTAAATGTGGAAAGCCAGCCTGCATGGTAAGAAAAAATGAATTATAAAAGCCAAATTTATGTATGAAATTATAGCTATCTTTATACCATCGGTATTGCTCCTTGTCGATAGAGCTGTCCTTAAGAAGATTTTCTACATATACCAAAAAGCCTTCACTATTTTTAGTTCCTGTGTGTTCGCGATATTTTTTGTTAATTTTTAACATAGATTTGAGTTCATTTCGATGCGCCTTAACAAATGTCCAAACGTCATTAAATGGCGGCGTGAATACCAGACTTAGCGGGTCGGCTTTCAAAAAAGACAGAATCAACGAGTTCAGAAAAATCGTTTCAATTTCTGACTCTGAATGCTCATAGACTATATCTACAGACTGCTTATAAAGAAGTTCCAAAGCACGTTGAAGAAAATCAAGATATTCCTGTTGATTTTCAATATCTTCTAAATCATTCTGTCCCTCCTCCGCAACTACCTTCCCAATAAAATAATCAATAATTTGTAAAGTGAGCCGCCTCTCAGACAAGGTTTTACGAAGGAGCTTTATCGAGTTCCCATCCTTCATTGTTAATACTATTTTTGATATTCAACTTTATTTTACTATTTTTTTCGATAAATAAGAATATCGGAAAATAAGCTGGTAGAGCTGAGAGGATTTGAACCCCCGACCTTCTGATTCAATCCAGGGAAGTCAAAGCTACTTGGTTACTAAGTTCAATTATGATTTTTTAAGGAATTCAATAAATTGCTTATCATCAAGATATTTTTGAATGATGACTTTGATAATAGAATAAAGTTCCTGATTCAAGTCGCCGAAATATAAGTCTGGATGTTGATACTCAGTCTTCTTTTTTACAATTTTATCTAATTCCTTGAAATCTCCGTGTGCTATTTTCGACCTTACATTGTATAAATGCTTAATTTTCTGTTTTATCTTACTAAGATTTTTTGATTTATCCTGTTCGTGTAGCAAAATAGCAATTTTTAATTGGAACTGTTTACTAATCGAATCTTCAACATTAAATCTTCTATAATCTGGACTATGAGTCAAAAGCATTTCAATTATACTGACTAAAATCAACAAACTGGCACGGAGGTCTATTGAGTACTCTGAAGCAGCAGACAGCAGGTTAGCCACATAGAGCAATTTATCTTTATTTGAATGTTCAATCACATTATCAATTTTTTGAGCATATGAAATCACAGTATCTTTGATTTCAGGAAACGGTTTAAGTCTCCCTATTCCCATCTTTTCAAGGTCGTAGTAATCCATGCCATGAGCGAAGATTATCCCACTTAGGTTACCTGGCATTTTGAAAAAATCAGTTGATTCCAACAAGCTTGCTCCTCCTTCATAGAAATATTCATCAGAGCTAGTAAGTAATCCCAGAAGTAGACAGTATTCTCTGAGTTTATTAAAAGTAATGCTCTCTAGTGACTCATATGGTATATAGGTCAAGCCTTTGTCTTTAAATACGATTTCTTCCTCTTCTTGTGCCTTTGTGATTCCATTGATTACTTCTTTACCAACTCTAATAATAATCCACATCCTTGCAAGTAATTCGAAAACATCACAATCTTTATGTTTATTAATAAATGATTGAAAATGTGAGTCATTCTTAGAAAGGTTTTTTATCATAAGGTCAACTAAAAAGTTTATATCAACAGTAGGATATTTATTAATATCTATATCTATTCCTTTAAAGATTGAACCCGTTTCATCAGTGTTTGCTTTTATTTGTGTTTTGACTTTATTAATTTCGCTTTGACTTTTTGGATTATCGAAGTAAAATTTCAGTTTCTTCGAAAGAGTTATTTTTGACTTAAGAGGATAAATGTAACGGGAGTAGAAAAGAGTCATGGTATATATTCCCTTAATTTGCTGCATTAATTGTATCACTAGTTCGGTCAGCGTGTCAGCATTAAAATATTTACTTATTCCGACTTCCTTACCAAGTTTCTCAATGTCCAAATAGACCTCCCCCACGTCACACCTGCGTCACAGATTTTGCCTAAACTTGCCTAATTATGAGTACGGTTGCTTAAAGAAAAATGAGGATTTAACAGGGGTAGAGGTGGCGCGCCTGACACGATTCGAACGTGCAACCTACGGATCCGGAGTCCGTCGCTCTATCTATTATATAGACCTCTCTCTTTGTCACCAAATTGTCACCAAGTTTGCTTAAAGCCGCCTAATTACGGATAAGGTTGCCTAAAGGAAAACCCCCGTTTTACTCTGGCGGGAAGGTGTGGGAGTCGAACCCACCCAAGACCTTTCACAGCCTCATACTGGGTTTGGGTTCCAGTTGGCTCAAATTGTCAAGATGTACAAGATAATGAGATCTTAAATGTATTTAATCTCCTTTAATATCAATTAATTAATTATTAAGGGAGAAACTAAGGAGGGACTTAATTATAAAACTTATAATTTTAAAGATACTTTACCTCCAATTTCAGCTGAAGGAACGATGAGTTTTCTAAATCGATATAAAGTAAATAAAATCCTGCTGTTCTTCTGTAAAATCTTCTTCAAGTTCAAAATAATATTCACTAAGAGTCCCGCCAGTTCCTTGGTTCTCTCCATAAAACTCAAGCCCAAAAATATTATACAAGTTATCTACCTGGGGGAATAATGCGGGAGGAAATATCATATATGTTTGTTCATAGATAAGTTTTCCTGCTTTTTTGTCTGCAATACCTGTTATCTGTAAAATTGTTCCTTTACTCATTACAGATTGATCAACAAGAACTAAAGGATGCGAGGTACCAATAAATATATGTCCAAATTCATGAGAGATAACTTGATTGCCAGTTAGCCTTAAATATATTGTTCCTCCATAAACAAGTGTTCCTGCTTTACGAGGTTCTGCAAGTCCTGAATATGGCATATTTGAATAAGGAACAACAATTATCCATCCAGGGTCTGCAACCACTCTTACTTTTGGGTCAATATGATATTCATAGGAATAAAAATGCCCTTCGCTTCCATTTACAATAAATATCTGTTCATCACTTATACTATAATTTCCAATAATCCCGTTAATATCATTTGAGTCAAGTATTTTGTTCTTGATATTATCTTGTTGCTCTGGTGTAAATGTTCCGTATTCTGCTCCAAAAGGATTTTCACTCAGAATTTCAATTCCTATAAGCCCTGTGTAATTTTCAAATTCTTCATTAATTCCTCCAAGCCATTCTCCGTCAAAATCAAATCTTGTGTTAGGCCTATCTCCTACTAGTTCTGTCATAAATTGTCTGAAGATTTGTGGATCATCTTCGTAGGGAGCATAAGGCACAGCCCTGACCAAGACACTCTGATTATCATCACCAAAAAGACTTATTGTTCTAACATAGCCTGTGTAATTTTCAGAAGTACCAATTCTTACCTGTAAAACAATTACATTCAAATCTGATGCTTTTTTATTTATCTGAAAACTAAATATCCCGTCAGAAGATGTTTGAATTTTTCCTAAACCAGCGTTGATAATATTGCCTTCTCCATCATTTATTTTGTCAATCTCTAAAGGAAGATAGTTGCTGGAATTATAAGGATCTGGGTAATAAACCCTGATTACTCCTTGTTCTCCGATATCTTCTTCATTATCTTCTAAAAAACCTGAAATATCAGGGAGATTATAGATATAGCCCTCAAGAGTTGCACTCCCTTTTTCTCCTTCAGGATCTCCGAATTCAAGTTCTATTTGATAATTTCCTGTTTTATCTCTGTTTCCTGCGAGTGTCAAAAGATTGCCCTCAGGATCAAGAGAAGAACTTGTTTTGCTATCCAGAGAAATTGCAAAAGTGTAAGCCACAGGATTGTCCTCAGGATTTTTGTCTGTAGGAACAGGAAGATTTATTTCCTTTAAGCCCTCTTCATTAAAGTCCTTTTCACTATCAGGGATAGAATTCAAATCAACTTTAGGAATATAATCTGGGACAACTATTTCATCTATGTCACTTAAATTAAAGTCAGGGGCTTTAATTACAAAACGATAATCTCCTTTTGTCACTCCATGAATTTCATAAAAATCAAAAATTTCAGTGTATGAAGAAGTATTGATTTCCTTTGTTTTAATTGGCTCTGTACTATAGTTAGTTGAGCCAAGCTCTTTATAATAAATTTCTAATACTGCACTCTCTAAATCTGAAAGATTTGCATTATACTCAGCATACACATAATCAACAAGATTAACTGTTTGCGAGAGAAAGGGTTCAGGAACATATTTTACTGTCAGAACATAAGATTGAGTGTCAAGGTTTTTTCTGTCTGAAACAACAATACTAACATTAAAATAAGCATCTTCATCAATTTCAGGAGCTGTTCCTGTGATTAAGCCAGCACCAGGATTGATTGAAAGCCAGTCAGGAGCAACTGGAAGAGAATAAGTCAGTGTATCATTATCAAGATCTACAGCCATAACCTGATATTCATAAAATTCACTTTCATTAACCTCTTTGATTGGAGCCGAAGTTATTACAGGAGGATTATTAGCAACTCCCGGATAATTGTCAGACTCATCCGCACATCTGTAATTAAATAATGTACTGAACGCCAAAGCACCTGCTAGAAAATAAGGAAGAAACCTTTTTCCAAGCCTTTTCACTAAATTTTCTCTTTTCATTTTCCGGTTGGTGTTAATCTTATTTTAATGAAAATGATTTCCCTATTTTTTATTTTATATCCCATATCTCTGCATCAAGTAAATCACCTTTTGCGATGAATCATTGGGGTGATTTCTTATCGCTCTTTGAATCCTCACCTAACACATATTCCATCGTTATGAAGCATGTCGCTTTATCCATTCGGAATCACACATCCTGCTTACATTCCTGTGCGATCCTGCGGGCCATCTTCCAAACTTAAAAACTTGAAGCAGATTAGGGAAGCATTTAATCTATATGAAGACCTTCGGTCTTAACGTATATGAACGCTTATTTATACAAAGAAAAAAAGAATTTCTCTTCTCCTTTCTCGTCCTTTTTATTAAGGCTTTAAATGACAGCTATCCTTTCGGGATCATTCAACTTTGTCTGACCGAAGTTTTTCAGATTCCAACTGGCTATGGTGATTTCTTCCTCGCCATCTGGCTGAATTGACTCTACTGGCTCAGGTTGCTCATTACAGCATGGGATAGTTAAAATTAAAACAATGATAAACGCAGTGAAAAATTTCTCCATTTATCCCTCCCTTGCTTATTCGGGAGGAGAATATCACTGGATGTGAAAAGAGTCAAGAGGGGTAAAACGAGTATGGGGGGTATAGAGCACCCGTGACTCCTGAAGGTCTCTATGAATGGATTCCTTATCGCACAATTAAACGATCCCTTGCTGAAATCCCCCCAGTTACCTATCCTTTATCTTAATTGCATGTTTTTTGCTCGTAGAGACAGGAATAGCATGTATTCTCAAAAAAACTATGCCAGGTCCATACCAAACCATTCGGAAATGAGGTTAACAGAGGTAGGGATAAGAAGGGATTAATCCGCTCAGTTACTCTTCAACCCAGCCAGCCTCTTCTTGGCATCCTCAATCTCAGGAATACCAGGGTCAGCGTCCTTCCACGGCAAACAATAATAAACGCCGATATGTAATCATTCCCCTATGCTGACCAGATTACCCTTTTTCTATTATTTCAAGGTTAAATCTCTTTTTCAGCTTCATCCCAGCAGCACTGACAATAACTCTAATAGCCTGAGCATTTCTTCCCTGTTTTCCAATAACCTTACCCAAATCTTCTTGAGCAACTTTTAATTCAATGATCGAGCTCTGTTCCCCGTCTAATTGGGAAACCTGCACCTTGTCCGGATCGTCCACTAATATGCTTTAGCAATCAATTCAACGAGTTCTTTCAGGATGCCTCTCATTGCCAAATTCGATATATTCAGAGCGGATCCAAAGATAAATAGACTCCCTGGCCATTCCTCAATATGCCTTTCTTCGCTGTCAAGCACTAAAAGTACAGTTATCTCGCTCAAACTAAGACCAACCCATACCTAACCATGCATCTCTCTCTTTTCGTCTCTCTGTGAACTTCTTTAGTGAAAGACTTAATGGGTTGAAACAAAATCTACATCGCCCTCAGACCCCATCACTAACTTGGAAAAGAGACAATGCTGCCCCTTCCACTATTCACTCTTATTTATTCTATTAAGAGAAATAGATTTCACTCCAAAATATATTCCTACACCAATACCCACGACTGCTAAGATTATGCCCACGATTTCCATGATTTTTTATTCCTTATGGATTTTTGCCATCAACCTTAATAATTTTTTTCTCTCCATTCCTGAGAATAAATATTCCTTCTATGCGTCTACTTTTATGAGGCTTTAATTCGCACTAGATGTCCTTTAGACTTTCAGGAAGCCAAGGCTTCATGGTCTATGGCTTCCACTCGCCTCAAATTCACTAATATCTCCAGGTAACTTTATATCTCTTGACCATTTGAAATCCTTCCTCGTCTTCTTCGATTGTGTAGAGTTTGTTGTTTTTCCAAACTAATGGCATAATTCTAAGAGGAACTTTTGCAACGTATCTACCTTTCAAATCAAAAACATCATGATAATATCCTTCCTCATTTATTATTTTCTCCCAAGTCTGAACAAAAATCCTGCCTTCATCATCAAGCGTAATCCGATAAAAAGCAGAATAGAATTTTGGAAGAGCAAATTTTGTGCCTGGCAGAGCTTTTTTAATTCTCTCTCTTTCTTCATCTGGAATCTTCACTGGATCATAATCTTTTGTTATTTTTCTCAATATATCTCCTTCAGGACTGTATATAATGAGTTCGTAATTTTCTGGATAACCATAAACAATGTTATCATTCTTATTTATTCTCCAATTGATAACTGGCATATAAGGATTATTAGCTCTAGTATCAAGTCCAGAGATTCTTACTATCGTTTCCATGGGATTAAGATTAGGATCAAGCTTCTTTAACTCAAAACTTGGACTAGCAGGATCTAAAATTACTTCAGTGATTAAGATATTACCGTTAGAGTCAATTTTTAAACTCGGTGCCCACATTCTACCCATGTTTAAAGATTTAATAAATTTTCCATTAAGATCAAAAAACGATAAACGCCGACTTTTCTGGTCATTCACTACTAATTCTTTCTGTTGGGTAATCTGAATTCCATAAGGGCTACTTATTTCTCCTGGTCCAGGTCCCTTTCTCCCAACTGTCCTTAGATATTCACCATTTTTATCAAAAACTTTTATGTGAGATTCCTTGCTATCGGCGATATAAAATCTTTCCTCCTCATCGACTGCTAAAGTTCTCAACTGCGAAAACATATATTCTCCTGGTCCCTCTGCTTCTCCAATAGTTAACTCCTCTTCCAGGCCAAATACATCCTCCCCATACATAGGCTCTTTTGGATTCTTAACAACAATAACTCCATTCACTTCCTCTATTGTACCTTTCCACTCAGCCTTTTGTTGTTGGCAGGAAGTAAGAAGTACAAAAGCTGAAATAAACAAAACGACTGAGATAATCTTAATCTTGTTTCTCATTTTACCCTCCCTTCCGATTTTCTGCTGTCTAGAATCTTAATACGCCTTTAACAACCTGTCAATTTATCGCCTTTACAAGCTTATGTCCTTTTTGATATAAAGATAATAGCTTTTCTGGGCCGGCTAGGAAGAGCATCCACATTTTTAGTTCCCAACAAAACCCCCCTTTTGCTGACAATGGCCGGCAGCTAGCAAGACCAAAAAATGTGCAATAAACCAGAACTATAACGAGCTCAATTCATTAAAAATGGAATTTCCTAGATATTAACAGAGATACTCACAGAAGTGGTGGAAAAAAAGATTTAGAAGGGATTTATTTTAAATTTACTTTCGCTCAACAGTGACAATCTCGCTCATGGGTCATTTTTCAGTACAAGGTGGTCAACTAAACTGCCTTTTACTCGTGTCGATCTCCTTGAGGCTGAAATAATAAAATAGAACGTAAGCATAAAAATGAAGACAAGTAATACAGCGGTCAATATCGGCCCAAACTGAATCATGGAATAGCCAAAAACTACCAGTGGCAGAAGATTAACTCGTGCGACAATTTTCAGTGCATTATGTTTTGCAATTAAATCTGCAAAGAATGGCGAATATTCGTAATAAAAGTCAACCAGCATACAACCAAACTTGCTGGGCAAAAGGTATCTGTCTCTAAAGTCTCTGAGGACCTTCACATGAGGGTGTAATGGTGAACCATAGGCTGCTGTGGCTATAAAGCACAGCCCGCCGCCTCCACCACCTCCATCGCCATCACCACTGGGTATAGCTGTAAAATTGGCTGTTACGGATTTATCTGAATCCATAGTTATAGTTATCGGGTTCTTTGTTCCTGATGTATCCCCACTCCAGCCGCTAAATTGATATCCAGAACTGGGTATGGCCTGTACAGAAACTTGTGCCCCAGAGTCATGTGTGTAAGTTCCTGGTGCAGGATTAGTTGCTCCACCAGTGCCCGCTGCTATGGTCAGCGTGTACTGCCGAACAAAATTTGCTGTTATAGATTTATCCGAATCTATAATGACTGTGACGGGATTGTCGTTTTCCTGCCCTAGTGGTACATCCCCTGTCCATTCACTGAACCCGTACCCGCTATCAGGCGTGGCTGTTATACTCACCTGTATCCCAGAATCATAAGTGTAATCTCCAGGGGAAGGATCCGTCGTTCCACCAGCAGATGCGGAAATCGTTAAATTGTATTTTTGACAGAGTTGGATGACAGATGCATTAGTGTCTTGAGGGGAAACATTTGTAACCAAAGGTGTAACATATGTATACTCTGGTGTTACATATGTATCCTCAGGATTAAAATAGGGGTATATAATTAGTGCATCTGAGTTTCCTATGAATCCACATGATTGATCTGATTCTCCGTCTGAGTAAAGCTTTAAAATCCAAATATCCTCGTTTCCAGCACCAAATGACTCAGTGCCGCCTGCGACAATATACCCTCCGTCGCTCGTCTGCTGGATGGATCGAGCAACATCATCGTTACTTGCCCCATATGTCTTCTGCCAATCAATTGTTCCAGTCGAAGAAAGCTTCAATACCCACATATCGAGGCCTCCAGCACCAAATGACTCAGTGTGGCCTGCGACAATATAGCCTCCGTCGCTCGTCTGCTGAATGGAGTTAGCCCAATCCCGGTAACTTCCTCGATAGATACGCTGCCAATCAATTGTTCCAGTCGAAGAAAGCTTTAATACACACATATCGCTGTTTCCAGCGACAAATGAGCTAGTGTAGCCTGCGACAATATACCCTCCGTCGCTCGTCTGCTGAATGGAGTAGTAAGCAGTCCACTCCCGCCCACTTCCTCCATACGTTCTTGCCCACTGGGCATTGAGTACCATAAAGGAAGTAAAGAGGAAGAAAAACATTGCAGCAAAAATGGTTCTTTTCATTTTTGGCTCCCTTGCTTATGCAGAAAGAGAGTATCACTGGAAGGGAGAAGAATCAATAGGCTTTAAACAGGTAGGGGGGATAGAGACCCCGGGACTCATAGAGGTCTATAAGCATGGATTGTTTATGAGATAAGTAAACAATCCCTATTTCAATTTAAATTTGATGGGAACTGTGAAAATTACTTCTCTTGGACGGTCATTTATTATTTTAGGTTCATATTTCCATTGGAATATAGCATCAATGGCAGCTTTATCTAAGAGTGGATCTATTGACCTAAGAACTTGTGCTCGTTTTACTCTGCCATAAATGTCAGTATGAACTTCAAGAATGACTTCACCCTCAACTTCTGCTTTTCGAGACTTTTCAGGATAAATCGGGTCAACTCTTTTTATTAATTTGGGAGGTTTGATGTCACCTATAGCTCTAATAGGAGGTTGAACCTCGCTAACAACTCCCTCTAACGGTTCAACTCGGGCAACTTCCTTTACTGATTTATTAGATGGTCTAACTTCACTGACAACGCCCTCAATCACTCCATATGAATTCTCAGATCCAATTTTAGTTTCTTCTTTTTGTTTCTGAGGATGGGGAATAATAAGGAATCCAACGACAACACCCAACAGGAAAATAATAAAAAAGATTATTAAAAAATTCCGCCATTGTATTGTCATATCTTTCATCTTTTTCATTTAAGTGACATTGAATGAGATAATAATTACCCTTTTTCCCTTCGGAGTAATTTCATCCTCTATTTATATACAAATTCTAAATAAAAATATTCCTAAATTTCTTGGCTTAATTAATAATTTTTTTTACTTTGATATTCACTTATCTTTAATACTAAGAAGCTACTATCTAAATATGGCTTATTTCGCTCTGGAAGGCTCCGTAAGGGGGCATTATAGCTAAAATATCAGTATCCTATAATACTAATCTTGCCTATATTCAGGCAACCATCCATTCAGCAGCCCTTTATCAACCCAGGAAAGCCAGGGCTTTAGGGGATTTGGGTTCCACTCGTCTCATTTATTCTAGAATCAGCAAGAAAAGCCAATCATGTCACAACTACTATTGTAGCATCGGTGGAAAATTTCGGGAACAAAATCGCTGTCAATTCCGTTTATTCTCAGTGGAGGGAACCAAGATGAGAAATATCAGCATTTTTATTTGTTTCTGCCTAATAATATTTTTGTTCTTTGGGTGCTCGAAAAAAGATAACTGGAAAGGGAAAATTGAATATGATGAAGGTGTTAGATTGGTAAAAAACTACGAAAAAGGAGTTTGGGAGGATAGTAAAAAAGGCAAAAAAGTGATTTTTAAGGAAGAGTTATCCATTGGAATATTAAAAGAAGATAAGAACAAGATGTTTCTTAAGCCAACGGATGTATTAGCTGATGTGAGTGGAAATATTTATGTGCTAGATTCAGGAAATAATCGAATTCAAAAGTTTGATGAGGATGGGAATTATCTTCTTACTATAGGCAGGAAAGGACAGGGACCTGGAGAAATATTGAATTCTCAGGATATTGAACTGGATAGTCATAGCAATATTATTGTCTTCGATATGGGAAATAATCGAATTACTAAATTTGACTCTAAAGGAAATTTAATTTTTTCTTTTAATTTAAAATTCCGGCCTTCCTTTGGTGTTTTAGATTCAGAAGACAACTTTTATGTTTATTGCCACTATAATGGAAAGTTAATCCATAAATTTAATTCTCAAGGGCAATATCTATTTTCTTTTATGGATGAAATAAAAAGTGAAAAAAAAAGAATTGAAGCATACATAAATCGTTTAGGGAAAATTGTGATAACTCAAAACGATAAGATTTTATTAGTTCTTACTTATCCCTATACTATATATATTTACAGTAGCAAAGGAGAATTATTAGAGAAAATTATCACAACTGTGCCATATGCACAACCTCCTTACATAGCTCCCTCTACTGCAATTATTCCTAATGCTGAAATTACGAATTTTTATATCATAGGATTGGACATATCCCCTCAAGGTTATATTTATTGTCGGAATATCTCCTTTAAAATACCTGATAAACTGGATTCTTTTGAGATAATTCAAGAGCTAATCAGCGATCTCTTTAAAAAGTATTCATATATAGACCTCTTTGACTCAAAAGGCCGTTTCCTGATCCATCAAAAAACAGAAAATTTCAGCTGGGGAGGCTATTTTGATAGTAAAGGATGTTATTATGGAATAGAAGAGACAGAGGATTATTTTAGAGCAGTAAAATATTCTGTTCAATTTAAATAATCAAGGTCCTCATTCGCCCTGCTGTCTCTTTCAATACCAGGAAGCCTGGGCTTTAGGGGATTTTGGCTTTTCAACCCAGCCACCCTCTTCTTCGCATCCTCAGCAATACCAGGGTCAGCGTCTTTCCATAGGTCGAGGGAATCCTTGGTATTTGATCCTCAGAACTTTATTCTTATTCCTACTCTGAGAGACAAGCCTGAAAGATTCCACTCTAATTTCCTTACATTTGAAATGCCACCCCAATCTGGTTTATCTTCCGACACTGTAAAATCGGCATACAACCTGTCTAGACCCAAATCTCTCTCATAATACCAAACTGTTCCAGAGTCCTCATCACTAAACCCAAAGGAATCTTCAATTATGGCATCTCCCTCCCAGCTCTTCAATTTGCAGTATATTCCATTTCCTTCAATAAAAAAGGCAACTTTGGAAATAACATTAAATTCTAAACCAACTCCTCCATGGAATCCAAAGCCTTGATCTTTTGCCTCCCGACGTATTTCAATCCATTCTGGAGGGAACCCCACAGGCTCCGTATCTCGCCTGAGAGTAAAAGTTGCTTTGCCAAAATAATAACCAACCCCTCCGTTCAAATAGAGATTCACAAGAGATTTTGAAGGTAAGAAATAATAAAATGTTAAAGTAATGGGGATGGCTGTGAATTCTGGCTTAA
>Ga0114922_10002696_pt1 | contig 16596 bp, 16 predicted proteins | sample AartaG_FD_100975 | JGI IMG/M metagenome (GOLD analysis project Ga0114922, IMG submission 100975) | Deep subsurface microbial communities from Aarhus Bay to uncover new lineages of life (NeLLi) - Aarhus_00045 metaG | ecosystem: Environmental > Aquatic > Marine > Oceanic > Sediment | place...
CTACTGTAGCGGACTGCCGCGCGGTGGCTCTCCTGAGCCACCGCGCTAAAGAACCTGGAAGCGCGGCGGGTCAGGAGACCCGCCGCGCGGGAAGTTGCTACGATCAAACGTGAACCGCTCTAGGTCTGGCGTTCTTCGCCGCGACGGCCGAGGCCGACCCGGCAGACGACCAGGCGGAAGCGATTCTACAGGCTGCCGGCGTCCGCGGCGGCCTGGTCGTCCATCTCGGCTGCGGCGAGGGCCGGCTGACCGCGGCCCTCGGCGCGCGCGACGCCTGCCTCGTCCACGGCCTGGACTCAGGCCCCGCCAACGTCGCCCGGGCCCGCGCCCACATCGCCTCGAAGGGCCCGGCGGGCAAGGTCGCGGTGGCCCGCCTCGCCGGCAACCACCTGCCGTACGTCAGCAACCTGGTCAACCTCCTGGTGGCCGACGACCTCGGCAGCGTGGGGATGAAGGAGGTCCTGCGCGTCCTGGCGCCCGGCGGCGTGGCATGCGTCCGGGAAGCCGGCGGCTGGAAAAAGACCGTCAAGCCCCGGCCGGACACCATCGACGAATGGACACACTACCTGCACGATGCCACGAACAACGCCGTCGCCGACGACACGGTCGTCGGGCCGCCTCGGCACATGCGATGGCTCGGGAGCCCGTGGTGGACGCGGAACCACCACAAACTCAACAGCATCAGTTCGGTCGTGACGGCGGGGGGCCGGCTGTTCACCATCGTCGACGAGGCAACCGCAGCCAACATGAGCGTGCCCGGCAAGTGGGCGCTCCTCGCCCGCGACGCCTTCAGCGGCGTCACGCTGTGGCGGAAACCGCTCGGGTCCTGGGCGTCTGGCCGATTGCGATCCCGGACGATGACCCGCACGCCGCCTACGAGGGCCGGCTGGGCGGCAGCCTCTGGATCGTCTCGGCCGAGGACGGGACCAAGACCGCCGAGGTCGCCCTGCCGGACCCCGTGGTCTGGGACGGCCTGGCCGCCGCGGACGGCCGGCTGTACGCAGCCACGACGGCCGGCCAGGTCGTGTGCTTCGGGGCAAAGTAGCGGAGGGCCGGACCCGCGGGCCGCACGGCCGGGCAAGACCGGCCGTGGCACGGCCACCGCGCGGCCGCAGCGCGCGGCGTCAAGGCCGCGCGAACCGTCCGATAACCTTCCACGTGCCGCCATCTGTCGGTTTCCGTCTACCCCCACCTTCCCTATCTTCCCCGGAACCCCGGAAAAGGTGTCGTTAACGAAAGACTTGCGCCGATAAGTTCCGTGGGATTCTACAGGGGGCACGACCCGGCGCCGCCGCCGACACGACCCGCAGGTCGGTCGGAACTGGCGACGGGCAAAGACCCACCATCTTGAGGGGGGCCGATATGGCAGACGAACAAGGACCGGCGCGCGGTCTCCGGCAGCGTCTGCGCCGGGTGCTTCGCGACGACCTGCACCTGACGTCCATCGGGTTCGGCTTCACGGCGATCCTGCTGACGGCGATGGCAGCGGCGGCGTGGTGGGCCGGGCATACGCAGGATACCTCGCTGCACCAGGCCCGCGCCGAGCAGGTCCGGACCATCGGGTCGACCCTGGCCCGGACGACGGACGTGCTGCTGGCCGACGGCCGCCTGAGCCGCGTCCGCCGGCTCGTGGTCGAGACGGCGCGGGAGGCGAACCTGTCCCGGTGCCGGCTGCTGCTGCCGAGCGGCGAGGTCGTGGCAGACGCCCGGCCGGAGGCGATTACCCGGCGCGACCTGCCGCCAACGTGGGACGGCGACGCGCCGCCGCCCCGCCCCGGCATCGACCGCGTCTGCCGGACGTTCCCGGTGACCGTGCCGAACCGGGGCACGCTGCTGCTCCAGGTGGCGGCGGAGCCGGACGCGGCCTTCGATCTCTTCTGGCAGATGCGGGCGGGCATCGGGGCCGTCTGCGTGCTGGCCCTGGTCGTGCTGGTGCTGATGCACCGGCGGTTCCGCAGCACGTTCCGGGGCATCTGGTCGGTGCGGCAGGCGGTGCTGGCCCACCGCGACGGGCAATGCGCCCCGGAGGCCCTGAAGGTCCACGCGGCCTGGGGCGTGGAAGCCGAGGCCTGGAACAGCCTGATGGACCAGATGGAGCAGGCCCAGCGAAAGACGGCGCTGACCAGGACGGAGGAGTCGCTCCGGCTCCAGCACCACGGCTCCAACGACCTGTCGGTGGCGTGCGACGCCCTGGCGCAGGGGCTCATCCTCGTCGACACCCACTGCCGGGCCAAGTACCTCAACAGCGCGGCGGCGGTGCTGCTCCAGGCGAAGCGCGACCAGGTCGTGGAGGCCGACATCGCCGACTTCATCCAGGACGACCAGGTCGCGGAGGCCGTGCGGCAGGCCACCCGCCGGCCGATGCAGCGGCGACAGATCTTCGAGGTCGAGCGCACCGGCGCTGCCGGCCGCGTCCTCCTGCGGTTCATCGTGCGGCCGGTGCGGCGGGAAGACTCGGCCGTGGCCATGGTCGTCATCGAGGACATCACCCAGCAGCGGGTGGCCCAGGACGCCCAGAACGCCTTCCTGGCCCAGGCCACCCACGAGTTGCGTACGCCCCTGACGAACATCCGCGCCTACGCCGAGATGGGCCTGGACGACGGCAAGGACGACCCCGCCGTCCAGTCCAACTGCCTGAGCACCATCAACCAGGAGGTGTGCCGGCTGGACCGCATCGTCGGCGACATCCTGTCGGTTTCGGAAATCGAGGCAGGGTCGCTGCGGCTCAACGTCGACGACGTGCGGCTGGACGACCTGCTGGCGTCGCTGGAGGCAGACTACGCGGCCCAGGCCAAGGAGAAGCGGATTGCGCTGGCGTTCGACCTGCCGCCCAAACTCCCCGTGCTGCGCGGCGACCGGGAGAAGATCGCCGTCGGGTTCCACAATCTTCTGGGCAACGCGCTGAAATACACGCCCACGGGCGGGAAGGTCACCGCCACGATCAACGTCGACGACGGGCAACTGACGGTGGCGGTCGCCGACACCGGCATCGGCATGAACGAGGAGGACCGCCAGCGCATCTTCGAGAAGTTCTACCGCAGCCCGGACCGCCGGGTCACGCAGATCGAGGGGTCCGGCCTCGGGCTGGCCATCGCCCGCGAGGTCATCCGCATGCACGGCGGCGACATTACCGTCGAGTCCGAGGTCGACCAGGGCAGCACCTTCACGCTGACCCTGCCGGTCACCGAAGGAGTGCCGGTCGCGTGAACATTGCGGAACAGGAATGCGGCGCGGTGCGGGTCCTGAAACCCGACGGCCCGCTCATCGCCAAAGGGGCCGACGACCTCAAGGCCCGCATCAACGGGCTGCTCGAGGGCAGCCTCGGCCGGTGCGTGGTGGACGCCTCGGCCATCCAGTACGCCGACAGCCGGGGGCTGGAGGTCCTGGTTGAGGCAAACGAGCAGATTGCCCGGACCGGGCACCCGCTGAAACTGTGCGGCGTCAACGAGACCCTCCGCCAGGTCCTGGAATTGACGGGGCTGGCGGCCCAGTTTGAGTTTTTCGCGGACGCCAACAGCGCGGTCAGGAGTTTCCTGTGACCACCGCCACGGGCACCAAGGCGCCGCTGGGCGAAACGCTGGTCCACGCGGGCGCGATCTCGCGCGAGCAACTGACCACCGCGCTTCAGGAGCAGCGCGGCAGCGGCCGGCTCCTGGGCGAGGTGCTCATCGAGCAGGGCATCATCAGCCCGCAGATTCTCGTCCGGGCGGTCGCCCACCAGTTGGGCGTGCCGGGGTGCAGCCTGCGACACGGGCTGTTCGACCCGGCCTGCCTGGACCTCGTCGGCCAGGAGGAGGCGGAGCGGCTGAGGTGCCTGCCGATGTTCAAGGTGCACGGCACCCTGACGGTGGCGATGGCCGAGCCCCAGTCCCTGCCCAAGATCGACCGGCTCCGCCGGCGGACCCGGTGCGAGATCCGGCCCGTGCTGGCCTTCGAGACGAACATCCTGGAGTTCATCCAGAAGTGCGTCGGCGGCGAAACCGACGTCGACGCCTTCCTCGCCTCGCTCGACGAGTCGCACGTCTCGGTCGTCGAGGAGGAGTCCGTCGACAACGGGCCGCTAACCGACCTGGACAACATGGTGGCCGGCAGCCCCGTCGTCAACCTCGTGAACGTGGTGCTCTTGACGGCCATCCGAGACGGGGCCAGCGACATCCACATCGAGCCCGACAAGCGGGGCACGCGGATCCGGTACCGCATCGACGGGCTGCTGCGGGACCTGATGAAACCGCCGCCCGGCATGCACGCGGCCATCGCGTCGCGCGTGAAGGTCACCGGCAAGATGGACATCGCCGAGAAACGCCTGCCGCAGGAGGGCCGGGTCCGCATCGTCGCCGAGAAACGCGAGATCGACCTCCGCGTCTCCAGCATGCCCACCCTGCTGGGCGAGAAACTCGTCATCCGCATCCTCGACAAGGAGAACCTCCACGTCCGCATGGAGGACCTCGGTTTCCGGGCCGACACCCTCGCGGCGTTCCTGCGGATGCTCCACCAGCCCTACGGCCTGGTGCTCGTGACCGGCCCGACGGGCAGCGGCAAGACCACCACCCTCTACAGCGCCCTGGACCTGCTGCGGAGCCCCGAGCGGAACATCCTGACCGTCGAGGACCCCGTCGAGTACCAACTCGACATGGTCAACCAGGTCCAGGTTCACGCCTCCACCGGCATGACGTTCGCGCGGGTGCTGCGGAGCATGCTCCGGCAGGACCCGGACGTCATCATGGTGGGCGAGATCCGCGACGAGGAGACCGCCGCCGTCGCGGTCCAGGCCGCCCTGACCGGCCACCTGGTGCTGGCCACCCTCCACACCAACGACGCCCCCGGGGCAACGGCCAGGCTCATCGACATGAACGTCGAGCCGTACCTGCTCTCCAGCGCCCTGAACGGCGTGGTGGCGCAGCGCCTGGCCCGCACCGTCTGCTCCGGCTGCGTCACGAAGTATTACCCGGCCGAAAACGTCCTCGAGGACGCCGGCCTGGCCGGCAAGACCGGCCAGGTCTTCCGCAAGGGCGCGGGGTGCGAGCAGTGCCACAACTCCGGCTACCGCGGACGGATCGGCATCTTCGAGGTCATGGAGATAACCGCCGACCTGCGCAAACTCGTCCACCGGGCCGCGCCCTCCCACGAACTGCGGTCGCGGCTCCGACAGGAGGGCTGCCTCTCCCTACGACAGGAGGGCGTCCGCATCGCCACCGAGGGCAAAACCAGCCTCGAAGAGGCCCTTGCCGTCACCCACAGCGACGACGACCTTGAACCGCCCCAGGAAAGTGCGTAGCCGAAACCATGAAACTGACGTACCTGGCATTCGACAAATCCGGCCAGCAGGTGACCGACACCATCGAGGCCGGCGGCGAAGCCGAGGCCGGCGAGATGCTCCGCCGGCGCGGCCTGTACGTCACGAAGCTCCGGGCCGGCGAGGCCGGGGCCGCCCCGGCCGCCGCCCCCTCCGCCGGCCGCCGAAGCGGACCCCGACGCCTCAAGAGCCTCGCCCTGCTGACCAGCCAGTTGCACGTGCTGGTCTCCTGCGGCACGCCGCTCGTGGAGGCCCTGGAGGCGTTGGCGCGGCAGACCCGCGACCCGCGTCTGCGGCAGGTCGTCGCCGACCTCCAGCGCCGGGTCGAAGAGGGCTCGTCGCTCTCGGCCGCCCTGGAGGCCCACCCCACGTACTTCGGCCCGCTCTACTGGAGCCTGATCGGGGCCGGTGAGGCCTCCGGCGACCTCGCGAGCATGCTCCAGCGCCTGGCCACCACCATCCGCAAACAGGTGCACATCCGGAACTCGCTCGTCGGGGCGCTGATCTACCCGGCCCTGCTGATCACCGTCTCGGTCGCCGTCCTGACCGTGATGTTCACGGTGGTCATCCCGCGGTTCGGGGACCTGTTCGACGCGCTGGACGTTCCCCTGCCCCCGTCGACGGCGGCGCTGGAGGTGGTGAGCGCCATCCTCCTGAACTACTGGTACTGGGTCGTCCCGGGGGTGGTGGTGCCCGGCGTGGCCCTGGTGGTGTATCTGGGCACCGCCTCGGGCCGGCGGCTGCTGGACACGGTGGTGCTGGGCCTTCCCCAGGTGGGGACGATCATCCGCCGGTTCACAACGGCCCGCATCGTGCGGCTGCTGGGGGTGCTGCTGGACGCCAACGTGCCGATCATCGATTCGCTCCGGCTCACGCGCCGCTCCATCCGCAACCACCACTACGACCGGCTGCTGGCACGGACCGAAGACGCGGTCACCCGCGGCGAGACGATCAGTTCGGTCTGGGGCCACAGCCACCTCGTGAGCCCGTCGGTCCAGGAAATCGTCCGCAACGGCGAACGAAGCGGGCAGGTTTCCATGATGCTCCTCAGCGCCGCCGATTTTCTCGACGACGAAAACGAACTGACCGTCCGGAGCCTGACCAGCATCGTGGAGCCGATCATCCTCATCGTGATGGGCGCCGTCGTGGGCGTGGTGGCGGTCAGCCTGTTCATGCCGCTGTTCGACCTGACGTCGATGACGCAAGGGGGTGCGCCGTGAGGAGCCTGTTCGGGCATCGCGAATCGCCCATCGGGGTGGACTTCGACAGCCGGTACCTCCGGGCGGCCCAGTTGACCCCGGCGGCCGGCGGGTGGCGCCTTCAGGCCGCCGTCCGCATCCCCCGCGTGGCCCCGGAGCAGGACCTCGGCGACCGCGACGTCGTCCATCTGCGAAGCACCCTGGAGCGGCTGGGGTTCCAGGGCAAGCGAATCGTGCTGGCCGTCCCCGAAGAGAAACTCGCCGTCGACGTCCTGGAACTGCCGCCCCGCGACTCCCGGGCACCGGTGGACGAGATCGCGCGGTCCGAACTGGCCCGGACGCACGGCTACGAGGCCGACGCCGCCGAGATGGTCTCCTGGGACCTGCCGCCCTCCAGCCGCGCCAAGGACATGACCCAGATGATGGCGGTGGCCCTGCCCCATGCCGACGCCGACGCCCTGCTCGACGTCTTCGACCGCGCCGGCCTGGAGGTGGCCGTCCTCGACACCCACATGGCCGCCACCATCCGCGCGGGCCGGGCCCTGCTTCCCGCCGAGGGCCTGACGGCCGTCCTGACGGTCGGGTGGGACTGGGCCCTGCTCCTGCTCTGGCTCCGGGGCACGGTCATCTACCGCCGGCTGATGCCCGAGAACTCGCTCCGGTGCCTCTCCGACGCCGTCGCCCAAAACCTCGACCTGCCGGCCGACTCGGTCGATTGCGTGCTCGAGGACTTCGGCCTGGCGGACCGGTCGCGGCGGGAGGGCGACTCCCCCGTGCCGCTCGAAGCCCTCCGGACGCTCATCCAGAAACCGATCAACGCCACCGCCGAGGCCGTCCGCGCCGCCTTCGCCTACGCCGGACAAATGTATACCGACATCGGCCCCGCCGCCGTCATCGTGACCGGCCAGGCGGCTGCCATCCCGGGCGTCACGCAGTACCTCGCGTCGCGCCTCGACGTGGAGGTTCGCATGATGGTCCCCGGCGATGCGGTCGACGCCGTGCCTGACGCGGCGCAGGAGGCGGGGCATCCCGCCCTCACCCCCGCCGTCGGCCTCGCCATGTACACGGAAGGACATGAACGTGCAGAGCCGAAACCTCATACCGTTACACAGGCTTGAAGCCGGCCGCCGACGCCGACGGCTCCAGGCCTGGGTCGCCGCCGCCTCGGTCTACGCGGCCGCCCTGGTCGCCGTCTACGTGGGCTGCGTCTGCGCGTGGGGCGTCGATGCCAAGGCCCTGGCCCGCCGGCATCAGGCCACCGGGCAGCGCGTCCAGCAGATCCGACGCCAGATCGAGAAGGCCCAGGCCGACCTGGCCGAGGCCCGGCGGACCGTGGAGGCGAATGAGGCGATCAGCGGTCACCCCGACTGGAGCCTCCTGCTGATGCTGCTCGCCCACCACATGAACGAGAGCGTGGTCCTCCAAGAGTGCAGCCTGACCCCCGGAAACGCCGAGGACGACCCGCCGGCCGAACCGACGGACACCGGCGGCTGGCGCCTCGACATGAACGGCTTCGGCCGCGAGGTCACCGCCGTCTCCCAGTTCGCCCTGGCCCTGGAGAAGACCGGCCTGTTCAACGAGGTCCGCCTCCTGAAGACCGTTCGGCAGCCGTTCCTGGCCGGCCAGGCCACCCACTTCCAGATCCGGTGCGACCTGGGCACCGGCACCGAGGAGACCCCATGAACACCGACGCCCTGATCCGCAAAGGCCGGCACCTGGACGCCATCGGCGCGGGCGTCTGCCTCGCGCTGACGCTCGGCGTGTACCTGGGCGGCGTCGTCCCGCTCATGGGCTCGCAGGAGGAGTACGCCGACGACGAGCGGGCCTTTGCCACGGAGCAGACCCACGCGCGGCACCTGGAGACGTCGCTCCGGACCCTGCACACCCAACTCCGGGCCACCCAGCGCCGGGCCGCCGAGAACACGGTCCACCTGCGGACACCGGCCACCGCGCCGCTGCACGTGGCCCACATCTCCAGGCTCGCCGCCGACGCCGGACTCCAGATCGACGACATGCGGACCGGCGCGCCGACGCCCGGCCCGTACGCCACCGCCGTCCCGGTTCACCTGGCGGGCACCGGCTCCTACAGCGCCTGCACGCGATTCCTCAGCCAACTGCGCCAAGCCCTGCCCGAGACGTGCGTCCTCTCGTTCGCCCTGACCGGTAAGCCGAACGATACCGCCGGGGCGGCCGCCCTGACGATGGACCTGACCTGGCACGCAACGCTGTCATCATCCCGCCGGCGGGGCCCCGAGGGCACGACCGCCCCGCCTGCCAACGAACCCCCGGAGACGCCAAGCACATGACCCTCTCGCGGTCACGCAAAATCGTGTTGGCGATCCTGGCCGTCGCCGCCACGGCCCTGCTGGTGGACCGGCTGGTGCTGGCGCCGTCGGCCAGCGGGCCGAAGCACGCCCGGGCCGCCGCGACCGCCGACGGAACACCGGCCGGGACCAGCGCGACGTCCTCGCCGGCCCCGCCGACCGCCCCGGGCGCGGACCCGGGGCCGCGGCTGGCGGACCGCCTTCGGACGATCGCCCAGGACGCCGAACTGGACCCCGACGCCTTGCGCGACGGGTTCGTCCCGGCCGCGGCGTGGCTCGAAGAACTCGTCGAACCGCCCCCCGAACCCGAACCGCCCGAACCGCAGGCCTCGCCCGCGACACAGTTTGCCCAGCGGCACACGCTGACCTCCGTCATCCTGACCTCCCGCGGCGGCAGTGCGGTCATCGACGGCAAGGTCGTACCCATGGGGCAGGTCCTCGACGGGTTCCGGCTCACCCGTCTGACGCGGCAGAGCGCCGTCTTCGAGGCCGCCGGCGAGGAAGTGGAACTCCGCCTCCGGCGGTAAGGCCCCCCTGCGCCGGCACCGCCTGGCTAAGAGCCTGTCCGACTCACCCCCCGGCTTCGACCGGCTGGAAGGCCCCTCGCGGAACGTCCGATAACGGGCCGTTCGCGTGAATCTGGGCCACGAGCCCTGCAAAATGTTTACTCTACAATACTCGAAATGCCCAGATTCGCGAAACCGCCTAAAGTCGCGCCCCCCCACGGCCGATATGAATGCAGGTCACGTAAGCCCACTCGCGGGGGTAAGAAGGTCGGCACGGAACAAAAGGAGTTTGTGATGCCACGGACGAAGGCCCATAAGAAACGCGGTTTCAGTTTGCTGGAACTGGTGATCGTGGTCGTGATCATCGGGATCATTGCGGCCATTGCGATCCCGCGAATGAGCCGGGGAACGGCCGGCGCCTCGGACTCCGCCGTCGCCGGCGACCTGGCCGTCGTGCGGAACGCGATCGACCTGTTTGCGGCCGAGCACGGCGGCAAGTTCCCCACGATCGCCAACGTCGAAAACCAGTTGACCCAATACACCGACGGGAGCCACACGACGGCACCGGTCGCGACCAAGGACGCCACGCACATCTACGGCCCGTATCTGCGGGATGTTCCGCCGCTTCCGGTCGGCACCAACAAGACCAAGACGACCTTTACCGGCACGGCGCCCGGCGCCACCGCCGAGGACGCCGGCTGGTATTACAACGAGACCACGGGCGAGATCCGGGCCAACTGCACCGACACCGAAACCGACGACGGCGGCAACAAGTACAACGAGTATTGATCCGCCGCCAGACGGCTCAGGACGCCGCCGGCTGCCGGCCCGGCACCGATGCGAGTGGCCTGAACGGCCGACCGAAAGACCTCAAGAGCAACATCCTGCCAAGCCGCTTGTCTGGCAACGGACAGGCGGCTTGGCTCTAGGCAGACGCGGTCACCCTGCGGCATCCGGACACGGCCAGCCTCGCGGACGCGGCCAGGAGCCCTGCCCTCCGGCGCGCCGGGGAGACGCCGCATGAAGACCGCCGTCCGATCAACCGTCCCCCGCCGGGGCAGCACGTACGTGCTGATCCTGGGCCTCTCGGCCGTCATCATGACGATGGCGCTGGGGGCGATGGCGTTGGCGCGGCTCCAGGCCCGCCGGGGTCGGGCCACCGCCGACGTCGCCCACGCCCGCCTCTGCGCCCACGCCGCCCTCCAAATGGGCCGGCTCCTCATCAAGACCGATGCCGATTGGCGCGACCACTACCCCAACGGCACGTGGCATGCCGACGTGCCCACGGGCCGCGGCGCCGCCTCCCTCCAGGTGGTCGACCCGGGCGACGGCAACCTCGCCGACGACGACCTCGAGCCCGTGGTCCTGACCGGCACGGGCACCCGCGGCCTGGCCACGCAGAAGATGCGCGTGACCCTGCTGGCCGAGGCCAAGGCGTTTGGCTGCCTCCAGACCGCCCTCCACGCCGACAACGACCTGGACTTCAACAACTGCACCGTCCAGTGCGACCAGACCATCAGCGCGAACACCGACGTCGACGCCTCCAGCGCCGACATCTACGCCGATGCCGAGGCCGCCAGCGACGTCGATGGGGCCACGTACCACGGGACGACGACCGCCGGTGTGGACGCCCGGAGCATGCCCAACCCCACCACCGTCTTCAACACGTACGAGGGCCGCGGCGCCTGGATCCCCCAATGGGCCATTCCGTGGGATGACGGCGCCCGGACCATCGCCGAGGTCGTCTTCAGTCCCGGCCGCAACCCCTACTGGCCGGGCACGACCAACCCCCAGGGCATCTACTACGTGCCCTGCGAAGGCCAGGACGTGTGCATCCGCGACTGCCGCATCGTCGGCACGCTGGTGCTCCGGAATGCGGGGCCGAACACGCGGATCGAGGGCTCGGTCAACTGGCAGCCGGCCGTCGAGAACTACCCCGCCCTGCTCGTCGAGGGCAACCTCACGTTCCACCAGAGCGCCGCCGCGCTGGACGAGGAGGCGCTCGCCAGGAACTTCAACCCCGCCCACACGCCCTACGCGGGGCAATCCGACGGCGACATCCTGGACTGCTACCCCTCGCGCATCAAGGGACTCATCTACGTGCAGAACGACGCCTTCGCCGGGGCCAGCACCCACACGGTGCACGGCGTGATCGTGGTCGGCAACACGTTCACGGCCAATCCGGGCGGCCTGCTGAACCTGCGGTACGATGCCCGGTTCCTGAACGACCCGCCGCCGGCCTTCTTCGAGCGGATCGACATGAAGGTGGCCGAGGGCAGTTACCAGCGCGTGGTGGACTGACCATGAATCCTCCGACCGATGCCATGCAAGTGCGCGCAGGCAATCCCGGGCGCGGTGGGTATCCCTCGGCTGCGCTCGGGACGGGCTCCGACCCGCCGCGCACGCCCCGTTCTCACGGAACCGCCACCCGGCGGGGGTTCAGCCTGCTGGAGGTGGTGCTGGTGCTGGTCATCATCGCGATCGCCGCCGCCATCGCCGTACCCCGCCACGCGGCCGCGCTGGCCCGGTACCGGGCCGAGACGAGCGCCCGCCGCGTCGCCGCGGACCTGGCGCAGGCGCGGAGCCTGGCCCAACAGATGAGCAGCGACCAGACGGTCGTCTTCAACCCGGACGCCGACTGCTACACGCTGGCCGGCTGCGACGACCCGGACCGCCCCGGGCAGCCGTACACGGTGGCCCTGGCCGGAAGGCCCTACCACGCGAACCTGGCGGGCGCCACCTTCGGCGCGGGTGCGGCGGTCACGTTCAACGGCTTCGGCGCGGCGGACCAGGGCGGGACGGTCACGGTCGCGGTCGGCGATTACACCTGGACCGTCACGGTCGACGCCGAAAGCGGGGAAGTCAGCACGAGCGGCCCGTCCGGCGGCGGCTGAGGACGGCAAGAGGTACAAGCCGCGGCTACGGCCAGCCGCGAGCGCAAGCGAGCGGACGGTTCCATGCAGAAACGATCGACAATCCGAAAGCGGTCGACCCAAGGCGCCGGCCACACGCTCATAGAGATGGTGACGGCCCTGGCCATCGTCGGCATCCTGGTGCTCGGCGTGGCCTCCGCGATGCTGGTGGCCTCCCGGGCGGTGAACCCCGACACGCAGCCGCGCGCCACGCACGCGGCGGCCGAGGCGGCCGCCAGGGTGTTCCGCGAACTCGAGTTCGCCACCGGCTTCACGGAGCGCGCCGCCCACGCCGTCACGTTCACCGTGGCTGACCGCAGCGGCGACGCGGCCGAGGAGACGATCCGGTACGCCTGGTCGGGCGCGGCCGGCGACCCGCTGACGCGCCGATACAACGGGGGCGCCGCCGTCGCCATCATCGACGACGTGCGCGAATGCGAACTGACCTACGACCTCAAGGTCGTCACCGACGAGCCCGACGCCGCCCGCAACGAGTCGGCCGAGATGCTGCTGGCGAGCCACACGACGGCCGACGATCCCGAGACTTTCGCCATCCAGAAGGACCACTGGGTGGGCCAGTACTTCCAGCCGTCGCTGCCCGGCGACGCCGTCTCGTGGCGGGTGACGCGGGTGCTCGTCAAGACCCGAATCCACGGGGCCGACAAGGGCGTCGCGGGCGTCCAACTGCGGCTGCCGACGGCCACAAACCGGCCCAGCCTGATCGTCCTCGAGGAGGTGCCGATGTACGAGGACCGGCTCACGGACGGGTACCTGTGGCACGAGTTCACGTTCAGCAACGCGGGGGGCCTGTCGCCCTCGCGGGGGCTGTGCCTCGTCCTGGCCTGCATCAAGGAAGATGCCGACCTGGCGGACGCGCAGTACGACGACTGGGGCCCCGGTGGGCGCCTGAGAACCTACGACGGCGGCTCCTCCTGGAGCCTCAGCAGCGAAAAGTGCCTCCTGTTCTCCATCCACGGCACCGTCACCACCACGGGTGAGCCCGACCCGGTGACGCGGACGTGGGTCCAGGGAGTCGGGGTCCGCCTGCGCGGGGGTCCGGACCCGTCGACGGCCGTGGAGACGGGCGTCCGCATCCTCAACGCGCCGGAGGTGACCCCGTGATGACCCACATCCGCCCAACCCGACTCCGCCGCAGAAGGCGCGCCGGCTTCAGCCTGCTGGAGGCCATCATCGCCATGGTCCTGGTGGGCCTGGTGCTGGTGGCGGCATTCCACGTGCTGGGCGGAACGACGCAATCGACCTACCTCAGCGCCCAGTACAGCGCGGGCCTGCTGCTGGCCGAGGCGCTGATGGCCGAGATCCTCGCCGTCGACTACGCCGACCCCGACCAGACGCCCGTCTTCGGTCCCGAACCGGGCGAGAGCAGCGCCGGCCGGGACGGCTTCGACGACGTCGACGATTACCACAAATGGAGCGGCGGCGCGCCGACCGGGCCGACAGGGTCGGCCATGGCCGGCTTCGACGGATGGACCCGGACCGTCACGGTCGCCTGGGCCGACCCGACGGACCTCCTGGATACCGTCGGCACCGACAAGGGCATCAAGCGCGTGACGGTCGTGGCCTCCTACGCCGACAAACCGATGGCGGAACTGGTGGCCTACCGGACCGACTGCGAGCCGGAAGAATAACGGAAGCCCGTCCGAGCCGCGACCGCCAGGGAGCAGACGCACGGGCCACGAAACGCACGGCCGGGCAAGACCGGCCGTGGCACGGCCGCCATCCGAAACCCCACGCCAGCGTCATCCACCCTGCCGCCGGGTCGGACCTGGCCATGCCACCCGCCGCGCGGAAACGGTCGGCTACTTCCTCGGTTCGGCGGGGGCGTCGAGGTCGCCGGTGGCAAACTGGATGCCCGCCAGGTAGAACCGCAGGATCATCGGGTTCCAGAAGTGCTCCGTCCGGTGCCCGATGGCGGTGTAGAAGACCCGCCCCTTGCCGTACGGCTTCACCCACGCCAGGGCGTAATCGTTGTCCTCTTTGCGCCTCAGCCACTTGACCTCCATGTTGGTGGCGGCGGTGTCGATGGAGAGCAATACACGGAGGCGCCGGCGCGAATACGGGTCGAGGAACTGGAAGATCTCCTCCGTGAGGCGGAACGTCTTCTTGCCGCCGAACGCCGCCAGGAGCGGATGGCCGGGCTCCTCCACCGTGATGCCCACCTCCTCGTGCCACGGATGGCCGGCGACCGTGGCCCCGAGCATCTCGTGGAACGCCGGCCACTTGCGGTTGGCGCCGATGGCGTAATGGAACGCCATGACGCCGCGGCCGGCGCGGACCCAGTCGAGGAAGGTCTTCTTCAGAACCTCCGCCACGGCCTCCTTCGTGTCGCCGAGGGCCCGGAGTTTCTCCATGGACTCGTCGCTCGGCGTGATCCAGTTCTGCGAGGCGTTGCAGAGGACGACCGCGTCGAAGCGGTCCAGGCTCTTCGGGGCCCAGACGGCCAGGTCGTCGCTGACGACCGCTTCGAAGGCGCCGGTCTTGGTGCCGAGCATCTTCATGGCAACGGCCGCGTAGGGGATGTTGTACCCCTTGTGCGGGTCCTTCGGCATGAGGTGCGGCGGGGTGACCCACACGAGGACCCGGCGGCCTTGTTTCGGCGGAACCTGGGGCTCGGCCGGCACGGCCTCGCGAATCTGTTTGGCCCGGTGCTCCGGTATCTGCTCCAGCGCCGCGGCAGGTGCCTGGAGCATCGCCGCGGCCACGAGCGCGATCATCACCCTGCCGGTGGCATCAAGCGTTACACGCATCGTCCTGGCCTCCACTGCCCGGGATAGGGAGTCGTTCCGTTACAGCGACCAGCCATCACGATAGTCCGGCCGAAGCAGGCCGTCGGCCGCCTCGTTATCGACAACCCGGCACGCGAGCGGATCGAAGGCAAAGGCGCCCTCAATCTGCGTCGCCACGTTGCCGAGCATCAGGAACTCGTTGAGGGCGTCGGCGTACTCGAAGTTGGCCCAGGCGGGCTTGCCGCCGCGGCAGGCCAGCAGCCAGTCCATCTCGTGGCCGCGCGAGGCCTCGACCCGCTGCGGCCGCTTCGTCTCGACGCCCTGGAACTTCTCCGCGGGAACCAGCGTGAACGTGGCGTTGTGGCCGGTGGAGTGGATGGTGCCCTTCGTGCCGACGATCAGGGCCCCGGCGAACGGGAACGTCGTGTCCTTCGGCTGGCCCATGATCTCGCGGAGCCTGGCCTGCGACTGTTCCTGCGGCCGGTTGTACCACGTGAACGTGATGGGACCGAACTCGGCACGGGGCGGGATGTGCCACCGCACGATCTCCCACTTGGGAAACGAGAGGCGGTTGACGCCGCTGGACTCGGCCTCGCACCGGATGACGGGCTTCTTCCCCTTGGCGCCCTCCTCCTGCCAGAGGGTGTGGACCTTCAGGGCCATGAACGCCAGGTTGGCGGTGTGGGAGGCCCAGTTGCCGAGTTGGCACGTGCCGAAGTCGCGCCAGAGGTTGCGTTTCATCCACTCGCGATGGTACGGCCGGTCGGCCGCCGGGCCGAGCCAGAGGTCCCATTTCAGGCCATCCGGGACGGGCGGCGAGCCTTCGGGCGGCGTTTTGCGGTCGGCCCCGCCGCCCGTGTTCCAGATATGGACGTCCTTGATGTCACCGATGGTGCCGTCGCGGATGAGTTCGAGCGACCGGCGGAACGGGCCGCTGGCGGTCCCCTGGTTGCCCATGGAGGTGGCCACCTTGTGCTCGCGGGCCCGCTGCCGCAGCATGCGCGACTCGCCCACGGTGCGGGTGAGCGGCTTCTCGCAGAAGACGTGCTTGCCCGCCCGGATGGCGGCCGCGGAGACAACGGCGTGCGTGTGGTCGGGCACCGCGACCACGACGGCGTCGATGCCCTTCGCCATCTCGTCGAGCATGGGGCGGAAGTCGTCGAAGGTTTTCGGCTTATCGGCCAGCAGCCGCTTGTACACCTCGGCGGCGTGGCGTTCCCAGGAGTGCTCGCTCGTCTGGAAGCGTTTCGAGAGGTCGCCCAGCCGCTTGTACGCCTCGCCGAACTTGCGGTCGTCCACGTCGCAGTAGGCGACGACGTGCCCCATCTTCGGAAGGGTATCGACGAACCACCGGCCGCGGCCGCCCACGCCGACGAGGGCCAGGTTCAGTCTTGCGTTGGCCTGGGCGGTGCGGGCGCTGCGGGCATTGGCGAGCACCACCAGTCCGGCGGCGCCGGCGGCGGTCCGCGCGAGAAAGGCACGACGGTTCATGGGCCGGGCCACGGTTCCACCCTCCTTTCGCTCCGGGTCAGAGCGACCAGCCCTCGCGGTACGCGGGCGTCAGCAGCGCGTCGGCCTGGTCGTTGTTGGTGATCTTCATGGCCAGCGGGTCGTA
>Ga0114922_10002697_pt1 | contig 16586 bp, 16 predicted proteins | sample AartaG_FD_100975 | JGI IMG/M metagenome (GOLD analysis project Ga0114922, IMG submission 100975) | Deep subsurface microbial communities from Aarhus Bay to uncover new lineages of life (NeLLi) - Aarhus_00045 metaG | ecosystem: Environmental > Aquatic > Marine > Oceanic > Sediment | place...
AACAGGAAAATGGAGAGGAGATCAAGATCGACATGCATATGGCCCATATCGATTACGACTTTCTGGATGTCTTCGGGATAAAAATCGCTGAGGGCAGAAACTTTTCCCGGGAATTTCCAGGTGATGACAAAAGAGTTCTGGTCAATGAAGCCTTCGTCAGGAAGGTCGGATGGAAAAAACCGCTCAATAATATGCTCATAAGTTCCACTGTCATCGGTGTGATAGAAGATTTCCATTTCGACACCCTGCATAAGACCATCGAGCCGGCCATATTTTACCTGGGCGAGGGATTTTTCGGAACGGCCAAAATCGGCATCCGGATAAGACCCGAAGATCCAGAGAGTACCCTGGCTGAAATCAAAAACATTTTTACCCAGACCATGACCAGCCAGCCCTTTGATTTCTATTTCCTGGATGATGCCTACAACCGGCTCTACCGCAACGAGCAGCGGCTGGCCCTCATGATCGGATATCTGGAAGGCTTGGCGATTATCCTGGGCTGTATGGGGCTTTTTGGGTTGGCTACCTTTGCCGCACAGAGGCGGTCCAAGGAGATAGGAATCCGCAAAGTACTGGGGGCTTCGGTTTTCAGCATCATCAGGATGATGTCCAGGGAATTTTTTGCGCTGGTTGTGATTTCCAATGTCATTGCCTGGCCCTTGGGATACTATTTTTTGCAGAAATGGCTTCATGGGTATGCTTACAGATGCGGCTTCGGTATCGATGTTTTTACACTGGCGGGATTGGGGACGCTGCTGATTGCTTTGTTTGCGGTAGGGCTGCATACGGTCAAGGCGGCCTGGTCGAATCCGCTGGAGAGTATTCGCTACGAGTAAAGATTTCAGACATACCGCACATTTGTAAGAAATTCGTTTTTGGCCTTGCCACGAATCTTTCACAGTTTTGTTTATATTTTAAAGTTTATCTGTTTGTTTCTGGTCTTGCCGTCTGTTATAATGCCAAATTAATATTCCAAGGAGGAAAGAGAAAATGAAAAAAGGACGTATTTCCATTGTTATCTTTTCCCTTTTTCTGCTTGTGCTGATCGGTTCCTTTCTCAGGGGACAGCAGCGCAGACAGCGTGCTCCTTGGGAAGAACGATCCCCAAAGATCGGCAAGAAAGTTCCCGACCTCATGATCTACGACAAAGACCTGAACAAGATCCCGCTGAGCAACCTGTATAAAGATTCCCTTCTTATCATCCAGTGGGGAGGGTGCACGTGACCGCCTTGGCGGCGCATAGCCTCCCGTGAGGAGGCTCTAAGTAAAGCCTTCGGTCACCGCGGCGTTTCGTTTTATAACGTTTTAAGTCGCGAACCTCACCCCGGATTTTACGGTTTCACCCAGCCCGACACTCTTGAAATGCGACAGGAATACACCCGTCTAGCCAGCGCAGAATTGCAGCTCGACATCCCCTGGATCATCGATAACATGGACAACACCCTGCAGAAAACCTTCGGCGGAATGCCGAATATGGAGTTTGTCATCGATACGGATGGAAACCTTCTTGCCTCTTGGGATTGGGCTAAGCCCGAGGAGCTGAAAAAATTGCTGGAGGAAAAGTTGGGACCATCCGAGATTTCCGATGAGAAATGGGCAGAGCTTACCAATCAGCCACGGATGGCCGTTTCCTTTGCAGACAATGATGAGGTTCCTGCAACAGAAGTCCCTCGTCAAGCCCTATCTCCACTGAAAATCAAAGACGTTTCAGGTAACGATGCCCCCGTTCTTCTCGAAGCAGAAACACTTCCACCCAAAGTGACACCCTCTGGATTAAGCCGTATGTATCTAACGGTCACTCCCGATGAAAAAAGTAAGGCCTTTTTTGACAATGCTGTGGCGATCGAGATCCTACTGAAAAACGCTCAAGGCATCGAATTGCAGAAAGAAAAAATAGTGGCGGGCAAAAGAAGGAGTGGACAGGACATCTATCCCCATACTGTAGGTGTGATGTGGGCCCATAACGAAGGTGCCGAAAACTTGGATTTCACCGCCACGGTCAAGGCTCAGATGGGACAGGGTGAAGACGAGACATTGCAGGAGTGGACCAGGACATTCCATGTCTACGGTTCGATCCCGACACTCGAAAAAAGCATGGACGAGATTTTGCCCGATAAGCTACCTGCAAAAGAAAAACTCAGTGCCCTGGACTGCGCGCAGACTTCCGAAGCTTCTCTTCCCTACACCGTCGAAGCATCCATATACAACGAGCCAGCACATCCTGGACAAGGCATGGTCTATCTCACCATGAAAGTGGACGACAAATCAGGTTGCGTGTGGAATAATCTGGCTTCGCCGGCTCAAATCAGCCTGAAGCCTGTATCTGGAGTCGAGCTGGAAAAGAATTCTGTCCGGGCCGGAGATCGGGAAGGGGAGGAAGACACCGATCCGCGCATCCTTGCATTCTGGTGGAAAAAGGAATCCGGAGCCAAGGAATTCGTAGTCGAGGTTACCCCGGATGTCTGGATCTGCAACAACGACGAGGGTTGGTGCCGCCGGTTTGGCGGAACGTTCCGCATCGCAGCAAAACTGCCTGATTAAAACCTGCAGAATTATAAGTCATTATTTCCCGCACCCTAAAACTCTATCTCACGTCATGGGATGCCTTCCTCGGGATTTCTTTGCTTGATGAATTGGGAACATAAATGCTAAATTATGAGGACAGAAATACAATTTATTACAGGAAATAAAAATGACCAAAGATCTTCTCCGTCGGCTTCCTTCTGTGGACAGCCTGCTGAAAACAGAGGAATCGGAAGGTTTAATTGCAAAATATGGGAGAGCCGTAGTCGTGGATGCCGCCCGCAAAGTTGTAGAGGGGCTGCGATCGGCAATTTTAAAAGGGAGTAAGGGACCACTTGCTGAAGATACCCTTTCTCAGGAAAGCATACTGAAAGAAATCGGAGCTCACCTCCAAAAGGCCTTCTCACCCTCATTAGTCAAGGCTGTGAATGCATCGGGCGTTGTCCTCCACACAGGATTGGGCCGGGCCGTGCTTCCCAAAGATGCGCAAGATGCCATCGATGAGGTCATCGAAGGATATTGCACGCTAGCCGCGGATATCGAGACAGGCAGAAGGGGTCACCGAGATGTCCATCTCGATGAACTTCTCTGTGAGATCACTGGAGCTGAGGCAGCAACCGTGGTCAATAACAACGCAGCCGCCACCATGCTCATCCTGAACTCCCTGGCAAACGGAAAGGAAGTGATCGTATCCCGAGGCCAGTTGGTCGAGATCGGCGGAGCTTTCCGCATGCCGGATGTCATGGGAGCCAGCGGTGCCATTCTCCGGGAGGTGGGCACAACGAACCGGACTCATCTCCGGGATTATGCGGCCGTGATTTGGGAGGAAACCGGTGCGATAATGCGGGTGCATCACAGCAACTACCGCATCGTGGGTTTTTCGGGGGAGCCCGGTATCGAAGAACTAGCGCAATTGGCCAAAGAACACAACATCCCCCTGATCGATGATTTGGGAAGCGGTGCTCTGGTGGATTTGAGTGAATATGGACTTGAGTCTGAACCCATGGTCCAGCACAGCTTGTTGGCGGGAGCAGATGTTGCCTGTTTCAGCGGTGACAAGCTCATCGGCGGCCCTCAGGCGGGCATTATCGTGGGAAAAGCCGACCTCATCAAGAGAATAAGGAAAAACCCTCTGGCCCGGGCATTCCGTATCGGCAAGATGACCATCGCCGGGATGGAAGCGACTCTCCGGCTTTTCCGATCACCAGAAAAATTGAAGGAGAGACATCCTGTTCATAAGATGTTCGCACTCTCGATAACAGAAATCGAATCTCGAGCAAAAAAGGCATTGAGAAATCTCAAGAAGCAGATACCACGAGGTGTGGAGTTCTCTGTTGTGGATGGCGGTTCTCAAGTCGGGAGCGGTTCTGTGCCTGTGCAGACCATGCCCACCAAGCTTTTGATGGTGAAACCAAAGGCTCTTTCAGTCGAAAGTTTGGCCCGATCTCTGCGCCATCATCAACCCGCTGTTTTTCCAAGAGTGCAGAATGATGCCGTGCTCTTGGATTTCCGTACCATCCAGGAACAGGAAGACAAGGTTGTCTTGGATGCCCTTATTGCTGTTCTCAAGGAAGGATAAGGTTATTATGGTCGACAGGGAAAAAAGAAGACGGATCATGCAGCGCTCTATCAAACTCGGGCACTGCATCTGCAATCCAAAGGAGCCCTGTCCATGTGACATTTTTAAACAGAATAACGTTTGTCTGTGCGCAGGGGAAAGATTGAAAGAGGTGTCGGAGAATGTGCCTTTGACCCAATCTGTGGAAAATGCCGGGTGCGCTTCGAAGATCAATCAGACTGACTTGAAAATTGTGCTGGCCGGCCTTCCGGCAATTACGGATCCGAGGGTTCTGGTCGGTTCCGATACATGCGACGATGCCGGGGTGTATAAATTGACAGACGATTTGGCACTGGTCCAGTCGGTCGATGTGTTCACTCCCAACGTGGACGATCCTTACATCTTCGGACAGATCGCTGCCGCTAATTCCCTGAGCGACATCTACGCTATGGGAGGCAAACCGGTGACTGCCCTGTCGATCGTCGGGTTTCCGATCGAGACCATGAGCCACAAGATCATGAACCAGATGTTGCGCGGCGGGATCGACAAGATGAAAGAAGCCGGTGTCGAAGTGATCGGCGGTCACAGCATTAAAGACACCGAGATTAAATTCGGATTTGCTGTGACTGGCGTCATTAACCCGAAAAAGATTATTACAAACGACAAGGCTCAACCCGGGGATGTTTTGATCCTGACAAAGCCCCTTGGGACCGGCATTATCAGTTTTGCCAGTCAATTGGACCGGGCATCCAGGGAACATATGGAAGTCATAGGCCGATCCATGGCCGAGCTCAACAAAGTGGCAGCCGAAATCATGGTTGAAACCGGCGTGACCACGGCAACGGATGTCACTGGCTTTGGCTTGATGGGTCATTTGAGCGAAATGGTTGCCCAGAGTGGTGTTACGGCGTAAATCTATGCTGACCAAATTCCTTTTTTCCATGTGGCTTTGGACTTTGTTTGTTTTTTTATTGAAACGGCCACCACCGAGAGAAATAGGGAATACGCAGCTCAGTTTGTTGAAGTTGCAGAGGGCGTGACCGAAGATGTGGAGGTCGCTCTTTATGATCCCCAGACGTCAGGAGGATTTCTCATTGCTATTAGGGGTGATCAGGGGGAAGAGTTTGTTGAAAAACTAAGGGAAAAAGGATTGAACTCGGCAACCATCATCGGAAAAGTTGTGTCCAATTCTGACGGAAGGATAATGTTGAGGAAAAAATAGAATTGCCCCCTTATTTCATTGACAATCCTAACGACAACTTCTATATTAGAAAAAGTGCATTTTTTATCACGATTTGAGGAGGTAAGAATGAAAAAATTATTTGTTCTATCTCTTCTCCTCATTTTTTTATCCTCTTTTGGAGTCGCTCAGAATTGGTTTCAGGGAAGCCTGGACGATGCTGTCGCCAAAGCTAAAATCGAAGACAAGCTGGTTTTGATCGACTTCTTCTCGGATGGCTGAGGGTCCTGTGTACTGCTGGATCAGCAGTTTTTTCAAAACAAAAAATTCCAGGATTTTTTGAACTCCAATTTTGTTCTTTTCCGAGCTGCAAGGGGAGATAAAATAGGAGACGAGGTTTACAAAAGGTTCAACATCCGCGCTACGCCGACGACACTGATGCTGGACAAGGATGGCTCTGAATACGATTGGCATGTCGGGTACGGTCCCCCTCCAGAAAAGTTCCTCGAGACTATCGAGAAAAGCGTTAAGGGAATCGACACATTCAAAACCATTTCCGAGGCTTTTGCTAAAGATCCCAAAAACGTCGAAACGGTTTTCAAACTTGCGCGAAAATACGACAGGAAATACGATCAGGAAAAAGCCAAGGAGTTGTACAAGAAAGTTTTGGCTCTCGATCCGGACGGGAAAAAGGGTACGACGGATTATCAAGAAGAAAAGGTCACCTTCACCGAATACGCCGAGTTTTCCATCGGAGCCATGTCGGCTTTTGCCCGCAATATGGATCCGGGACCTCTCCAGGCCTTCATAAAAAAATATCCGGAAAGTCCGCTTATGAAATCCGCATTCCAGCGCCTAAGTTCTTATTATGGGCGGCAGGCACCCAAAGAAGAAGCACTAGAATTCTTCGATGAGTACACATCCAAGTATCCCGATGACCCCTATGTCCTCAATTCCTATATCGCCAGAATCATCCGGGATAAGGATAACATCGATAAAGGAATTGAGCTGAGTGAAAAAATCAATAAAGATATCATGAAGTACAATCCTGATTCTTATTTCGTGAAAGACCTGGCTGAGCTTTACATGCTGAAGGGAGAAAAGGAAAAAGCGGATGAAACCTTCGGTAAAAGATTTGTGGAAAGACAGGTTTCCGATCTGACTTACACGCTCATGCAGTATGCCAGCTTCTGGGTGAAACACAAAACCAATACCGAAAATGCAGAAGCCATGATGGAATTGGCGATGAAGATCGATCCGGACAGATGGTATAACTTCCGAACCGCTGCGCAGAACTTCATCAAACTGGAAAAACATGAAAAAGCCCAAGAAATTTTCGGACCAGATTTTGTTGCCAAAAATCAAGATAATGCCAGTGTTTTGAACAGCTATGCGATGTTTTGGGCAGCCCAAGGGAAAAACTTGGAAAGTGCCCTTGAGGCGGCAAAAAAGTCGATCGAATTGGAAGAAGCCTATTACAATTGGGACACTTTGTCCACGGTGTATCAGAAAATGGAAAAGCATACAGATGCGCTCAAGGCAGCAGAAAAAGCCTATGAGCTTGCCGATGATCAAATTAAGGCTAGATATAAAGCCAAACTAGAACAGATCAAGAAAGTTTTAGAAAAGGAAAAAGAGAAAAAATAGCTCTCGACTTTTCGGGTATCGAAGTTTATCTTTCCTTATTATGATGAAGTGCAAAATTCAATCAAAATCATGGCATAGAGTTGCTGCTCTTTTTTGCTTCCTGTTTTTGATGGGATTTTCATCTGCAGGGAGTCAGGGAGAGGTTCTCGACGTCAAAACTCACCTCTCACAGGATGGGGTGCATCCGGGAGGAGTTATCGATGTTGCTTTTCTCCTGGACATCCTTCCAGGCTGGCACATCAATGGTCCTGAGTTGGCCGATCAATTTCTGATCGCTTGCACCCTCATGATAGAAGAGGATGACACTGTCGAAGTTGTTGAGATTTATTACCCTGTTCCCGAAACACGGGGCTACAGTTTCTCTGAAGTGGAGCTTCAGGTCTATGAAGGGAAAGTCGTATTGGGTGCGCGTATCAAAGTCGGCGATGCAACACCTCAAGGAAAGATTATGTTGAAGGCCAGCTTTTTATACCAGGCCTGCGATGAGGTGTCGTGTATGGCACCGGAAACCCTCGAGTTAGAGATCCCCTTTCAGGTGGTTCCGGCTTCTACTGAGATCAAGCAGATCAATCAGGATATATTTTCGCAGATAATATTCCGTTAGCAGGTCGGACAACAGCCGCCCGATGAACAGGAACCGGAGGAGCTGCCGCCAGAAGACTGACTCATCCTGAAACTGAAAGAACTCAATATCTTTTCAATTTTTTTGCTTCCGCACTGGGTGCATTTTTTTTCATTTGAATCAGCCGTCACACCCACCAGAAGTTCGAATTTGTTTCCGCATTCTTTGCAGTGATAAGAGTAAATTGGCATCTTTTTAATTCCTTTCTAGATACAAAATGATATTAGATAAAGCTTGATTTTGTATTGCAAAGCTATTATACTTGTCATTAGCAACAATTGTCAAGGAGAATTATTTTGGGCGATGAGAAATTGATCGATATTCTCGGGGAAATCGGGGAAGGGGTCCTGGCTCATGAAAACAAAATAAGAGCTAAACTCGGACTTTCAGAGGCTGAATATAATGGGATCCTCTGCATTGAACATGAGGAAAAAATCACTTGCAAGGAATTTTCCAAGCGGATGGATCTATCTGTATCCCGGGGGAGCCGCGTTATCGATCGTTTGTGTGCAAAAAAACACATCGAAAGAGTGGACTGCGAATCGGACAGACGGTGCAAAAACATCTGGCTAACGAGGGATGGCACCGATGTTCGTCAAAGGATCGTCGAAGAACTCCAGAATTTTGAGGATGTCCTGACTTCTGGGTACCCCGATGCAAAGCTTATGTTGCTCAAGAGTGATTTTAGACTCCTGTGCGGAAAACTCTGATTTCTTTTCAGGATGTGGATATTTTGCTATTCTATAGTCCTTCCTAGAATAAGGTATCCAAAGCCATGACAGAAATTGAACATGTCATTGTCGGCACCGCCGGCCATATCGACCACGGCAAAACCCTCCTCGTAAAAGCCCTGACCGGAATCGATGCAGACACTTTGGCAGAGGAAAAACGCCGCGGGATCACGATCGAACTGGGATTCGTTTTTTTAGAAACACCTGGCTACGGCAAACAGATCGTGTTCATCGACGTGCCCGGCCACGAAAAGCTCATCAAGACCATGGTGGCAGGTGCGAGCAATATCGATGCAGCCCTGTTGGTTATTGCGGCTGACGAGGGAATTTCTCTCCAAACCAAGGAACATTTTGATATCCTCCGGCTTCTTGGAATAAGGAGGGGAATCGTCGCTCTCACAAAATCCGACCTTGTAACAGAAGATCGAATCCTTGATGTAACAGATCAGGTGAAAAATTTCACTCGGGATTCTTTCCTCCAAGAAGCCCCGGTCATTCCTGTCTCTGCGGTTGACGGCAGCGGTGTGGATGAAATGAAACAAGCCTTGATGGCAGTCGGAGATGAAGTTGGAACCAGGCATGACAGCGGCATATTCCGAATGCCGGTTGATCGAGTCTTCACCATGCGCGGATTCGGAACGGTTATTGCCGGGACTATCCTTTCAGGCAAGGTCGAGGAAGGAGACAAAGTCGAAATGTTCCCGGATGGGATAACCGGAAAAGTTCGAGGGATACAAGTCCATCATCGTAAAGTTGGCAAGTCTGTCTTGGGAAAACGCACGGCCTTGAACCTTCAGGATGTCAAAAAGGAGGTGTTGAAACGGGGGCAGTGTGCTGGCGAACCCGGTTCTCTCACTCCGACCTATCGATTGGATGCCAACCTCAGGTTGTTGAAGAGCTACGGGAAGAAGCTCAAGAACAGAACACGAATAAGGCTTCATGTGGGGACGGCCGAAATAATATCCCGCCTGGTTCTCCTCGAAGGGGATGTGGTGCTCTCTGGCCAGGAAACTTTGGTCCAGTTTGTCCTCGAGTCACCAACGGTAGCACTGCCGGGGGATCGTTTTGTGATCCGGACCTTTTCCCCTCTGATGACGATTGGAGGAGGAGAGATTCTCGATTCGACTCCAGAAAAGCACAAAAGATTCGATTCCGGAACAGTGGAAAGCTTGCAGAGGCTTGGCGGTGACTTGATTGAACGGGTCAACCAGGTGATGCTGGATGCAGGGACGATGCCTCTGTCGCTTTCTGATATGAGGAAAAAGATCGGAGAAAAGGAGGAGGCCTTGGAAGAGGCTCTCCATAATTTGGAAGATGAACAGAATATTATAAAAATAATAGGACACAAAGAGGCCAAATATCTGCATAAAAATTTTTTTGAAGATCTAAAGAATAAATCGAAATCCATTGTCAAAGAATTTTTGGATAAAAATCCTCATCGCGTAACCATGCCTTACGAAGAGCTCCGATCCAAGATCCTTGAACTGACGGATAACATGACGTTCAAGACGGTTGTCGATGGATTGGTGGAAAATGGCATTTTAATAAGAAAGAATTCGGATGTAAGCCTGGAGGGGTACGAATCCAAACTCAAACCGAAGGATCAGGAGATTCTCCAGCGGATCGAGCAAGATTTCAAACGCAAAGGATTTGCCTCCCCGATCGAGGAAGAGCTGCGGCAGATTGTAGGGCTCAATCCGAAAGAATTTAAAAATCTCATGTACAACCTTTTTGAAAGAGGAATCCTGGTGCGGCTCAGCGACAAAGTCGTTTACCACAAGGAGGCTGTCGGAAAAGCCAGGCGTATTGTCCTGCAGTATCTCGAGAAATACCCGAGCATCACGGTTGCCGAACTGCGGGATATTCTGCAGCTCTCGCGGAAGTTTGCGACAGCGATTTTGGAATATTTTGACAATATTGGATTGACAAAACGCGACAAAGACGTTCATATATTAAAATAACTCACGGGAAGGTATTGGTCCCGGTGGGCCTCCTGGTCTTCAAAACCAGTGCGGGGCTGTTAAAGGTCCTGGGTGGGTTCAACTCCCACACCTTCCCGCCAGGAGAATTCCCCTTTTTTTCTCTATCGATAAGGAGGAACGATGATCGATGATTCCTTGGCCCGAAAGGCTCAAAAACAACTGTATAAAGCTGCCCGGGAAATCCAGTTCGATAAGGATCTCCTGAAAATTCTGGAAAATCCCATGCGGATCCTCAAAGTCTCTGTTCCCATCAAATTGGATAACGGGAAAATAAAAGTTTTTAAGGGGTTTCGCTGCCAATACAATGATGCCAAAGGCCCGACTAAAGGAGGCGTTCGCTACCATCCAAATGTCTCTGAGGATGAGATGGTGGCTCTGGCGGCGTGGATGACATGGAAATGCGCTCTTTTAGACCTGCCTTACGGAGGAGCCAAAGGAGGGATCATTTGCGATCCCAAATCGCTATCTGAATCCGAATTGGAAAGAATGACTCGACGATACACGACCGAGATCATGCCTATATTAGGCCCCCACATAGATATTCCGGCTCCAGATGTCTATACGACATCCAGAACCATGGCATGGATCATGGATACGTTCTCGATGTTCAAGGGATACACAGAACCTAGCATCGTGACAGGAAAGCCCGAAATTCTTGGGGGCTCAAAGGGCCGGAAGGAGGCCACCGGAAAAGGCGTATCTATAATCACTAGGGAATTTTTTAAAGCACGGAAAAAAAACCTCAAAGGTGCCAAGATCGCTATTCAGGGTTTCGGAAATGTGGGTGGCCATGCAGCTCTTTTCCTCTCGCAAATGGGAGCCAAAGTCGTGGCTGCATCCGATGTCACAGGATGCCTTTTTGATCCTAATGGTTTGGATATCCCAGGGCTTATGGATTGCGTAGAAAAACATGCCTGTGTTACTAAACATCCCGGAAAGCAAATAGACAGAGAAGAACTTTTTTTCCAGGATGTGGATGTTCTGATTCCAGCGGCTTTGGAAAACCAAATTCACCAGGAAAACGCCGGTAAAATTAAAGCAAAAGTCATTGTCGAAGGCGCCAACGGCCCGGTGACTCCAGAGGGAGACGAAATACTGGAAAAACGAGGTGTTACAGTTATTCCCGATATTTTGGCCAATGCTGGCGGGGTTGTGGTGAGTCACCTGGAATGGGTTCAGGCCATGAGCGGGCTTTATTGGGAAGAAAAGCAAGTCAACGCAGAACTCGAGCGCAAGATGGTTAAGGCTTTCAAGGAAGTCTGGGAAAGTGCACAAAGGAGAAATGTCGCCCTCCGTTGTGCGGCTTATGTTGTGGCTATCGAAAGGATTGCCGAGATATACCGGTATCGAGGAATCTTCCCCTAATTTATTCCTAGTTCTGTTTGAATTGAGTATAGACTGTAAAAAGATTCTTCTTGAAAAGCATTCTCAACAATGTCAGGATAATATTCTGTATGTGTACCTTAATGTTGGGGTGGGGCGGGTTGGCATCGGCATTTTTATGAATAGTCCAGGCTAGAAAAGGGAGAATGTTGTGCACAAAAACGCGAAGCCGAGAACGGGATATTTTACACTTGTTTTTTTAGGTGTTCTGTTCCTTCAATTCTCTTTTGTTGCTTGTGGATCAGAAGAGACAAATATATCGGATGAGGTAAAAAAGAGCATCAAAGAACGCATAAAAAATGGAGAAGGCGTGGGATTAGTCGTCGGTTTTATCGACGCACAAGGAAAAAAAGAGTATTTCAGTTACGGCACATCGACAAAAAACGGAGATGAACCGGTCGATGAGAATTCCGTCTATGAAATAGGATCGATATCCAAGGTATTCACATGTATTGCGCTCGCAGACATGGTTTTGAACGGAGAGCTAAATCTGGACGACCCGGCTGAAACATATTTGCCGGATACAGTGAAAATGCCCTCGAGAAACGGGAATAAAATAACATTGGAACATCTTGCTGCCAATAATTCCGCTCTCCCGCGCATGCCCTATAATTTTCGCCCCAAAGACCCAAACAATCCTTATGCCGATTACACGGTCGAAAACATGTATGACTTTCTCTCAACCTATACCTTACAGAGAGATGTTGGGGACACATATGAATATTCGAACCTGGGAATGGGACTCCTCGGGCATATTCTCAGCCTGAAAGCGGGAATGGATTATGAACAGCTGATCATCGAGCGAATCTGCCATGTTTTGGAAATGGAAGACACCGTGATCACCCTTACGGCAGCCATGAAAGAAAGGCTGGCACAAGGGCATAATCCTGTGGGCGAAGTGCCTAATTGGGATATCCCAACGCTGGCAGGTGCAGGCGCCCTTAGGTCCACCGCAAACGACATGTTGACGTTTCTCGGTGCCAATATGGGAATAGATAGATCCTCAGTGTCTTCAGCCATGGAGATGACTCATGAACCACGTATCGATGCCGGTAAAGCCATGAGCGTGGGCCTCGGATGGCACATCAGGGATAACGGGATAACGCAGATTATCTGGCATAATGGTGGGACCGGCGGATACAGGACATTCTGTGGATTTATCAAAGACAAAAAAGTCGGAATTATTGTCCTTTCGAACATGAATATCAGCGCAGATGATATAGGATTCCACTTGCTGGACAACTCTTATAAATTGAAAAAGATCGAGTAAAGGAGAGGTTTGGTATGGCCGAACAATTGGAAGCAACCGTTACGCTAAAAAATCAAAAAGTTCAATTAACAGGGGAGACAAGGTCCAATCCTCCGATCACTTTTGATTACAATCCCCCTCTTGGGGACGGAAAGGGTTACACCGGGCTTGAAGGTCTGCTCGTGAGTCTTGCGGCATGCAGTGCTACTTCAGTTGTTGCCTTGCTGAGAAAGATGGGAAAACATGTTTCGGGATTCAAAGTCAATGCCAAGGGCCTAAGGCGGGATCAACATCCGACATCGTTCAATAAAATTTTTCTGGAATTTGTATTGAATTCAAGGGACGCTAAGGATACGGACGTTCAAAAAGCAGTCCAGCTATCTGAGGAATCGATTTGCCCTGTGTGGGCGATGATAAAAGGCAATGTGGAAATTTTAACTGATTATAAAATTATCCCTTAGGTCGAATTCAGTGGGTCAGGTCGTCAAGGTTGAAAAACCGTTCATCGATGATGTTTCCCTGAACATCGATACTGCCGATTTTTTCGGGCATCTCTTTTCTTACGTCGTAGATCCCCCCACTCTTGTCCACGCGTCCGATCTTGGTCTTCACAGGGAAAGTCGTGATATCATTCGAAAAGATATCGCCGTGGTAGTCCACTTCGATCTGTTTCAGGTCGAATAGATCCTCAACTCTTTCTTTTATCACACGGGATCGGAAATGAGGCCAAATGCTTTCGACAAATGTGAGGGAGTTCCCTTCGGCATGTTTTTCTGGAGTTTTTGCCTGGGTTTGTTTCGATTTCGCTTTTCCTTGGCTTGCCTGAATGAATTTCAGGACAACCGTTCCCAACAGAATACCAACACCTATCAGAGCCAGCAGAAATAGGAACTGTCCGAGTGTGAAAAAAATGAAAAGGAGAATCCCGATAAGATAGAGATAGCCTGCGATCCTCACCCCAGATTTCATCCCAGCATTTTCGATATTTTCTGTCCAGTCGTTTATGGCGATGAGCAGAGAATACAGGGGTTCCAGGGTGAACTTGGCGATATTGGCCAATTTGCCTTTTCTTGAGAGGATGTTTTGCCGCTTTTCTTTGAGCCAGTAATAAAAATCCACGGTAAATGCGTGTATGGCCCCGATTTTCAAAAAAACGAGAACATACCCGATAATAAATGGAACGACCAAAAGAAGGATTAAAACATACATAATACTTGTCCTCGCTCCTCAAATGTTTTCTACTCTTTTAGTCGAACAGACAGGGATGTTTTTTGAAAAAAAATCACCCCCTAAATCATCCCTAGAGGCGATTGCATTGTTTGCCCTTCCACGGCATAATTTTCTCGATGATGAGATTACTACAATGAGATTATCACTGATAGATAAGCTTTTTAACGCAATCGGTGCATCCAAAAGTGAAAAGCGCAAAGAACCCAGGCGCGATGATGAACTTTCAGTCGAAATCGAAATCTTATCTGACGAAACCAATCCCAGGCCCACCCGTGTACTCTACGCTCAGATAAAGGATATTTCTGTAGGGGGGGTAAAAATATGGACAAGCGTTTATATCCCTCTCGATACGCCGATAAAGCTAAAATTCACATTGTCGAAATTGGGAGAAACCATCGGTCCCATAGGGAAAGTGGTATGGGGGAACCCGATCGAAGATAGCGACATGTACGAGATGGGGATTGAGTTCGAGAACACGCAACCGGAAATCCTGTGCACTCTGTTGGATTATATCTACACGGATTGGACGTAATACAGAGATTTCTGCTTATTAAATTCCCGCGATCTTTCGAAAGTGGAATCCATATATCGCGAATGAAATGGATATGCCGATACAATAGGGGCGTCTCACCAAGGTCCAGATGATCAGTTTCCAGTACTGGAATCTTTCTTTTCCCTGAATACCTAAAAGCCAGATGGATTTTAGGAAGGCACTGACATAACAAAATTTGAAATAGGTTTTTTTGTCGAATTTTTTTGGACGGTACTGTTTCAAGAACGTTCTCACCCGTTTGTAGTAGTGTTTGGGCGAATAGATCGTATCAAGGATTTTCTTGTAACCATTGATCAAAGTTTCATGATTCATTTTGGGGATGAAATTGAGGGAAAAATCTGTGTTGTCGCCTGATGAGCCTCCTAGCAACCGGCCTTCCTTTTTCAGGCGCTGATACAACTGTGTGCCTCGGGGGGCATTCAACAATCCGACCATAGCCGTGACGATCCCGCTGTTTTGGATAAATTTTATCTGTTTTTCAAAAATCGAAGGGGTGTCGCTGTCGAATCCAACAATAAATCCTCCCTGAACCTCCAAGCCTAAGTTTTGGATTTTTTTAACACAAGCCAACAAGTCACGATTTTTGTTCAGGTATTTGTTGCACTCTGACAGGCTGTCCTCGTTCGGGGTTTCAATTCCGATGAATACTCTGCGGAACCCAGCCTTGACCATCGATTTTATCAACTCATCATCGTCGGAAAGATTTATCGAGGTCTCGGTTAAAAAGTAAAACGGGTATTTTTTCTCCTTCATCCAGTCGATAAGCGAAGGGAGCAACTCTTTTTTGAGCGTTCTTTTGTTCCCGATGAAATTGTCATCGACAAAAAAAACACCCCCTCTCCAGCCGAGGTTATAGATGGCTTCCAATTCTGCCAGGATCTGTGTTTTGCTTTTGGTCCGCGGCCTATGCCCGTTCAGGACAATAATATCGCAGAATTCACAATTATAAGGACATCCTCTGGAATATTGGATACTCATCGAAGCGTATTTTTTTTTGTTGATGAGATTCCACTGTGGGCTGGGTGTCTTTTTTATATCGGGCCATTCTTTGGATGTGTAAATCTTTTGGGCTCGTCCCCGATTAAAATCCTCCAGGAAAACGGGGAGTGTGTTCTCTGCCTCGTTCAAAACGAAAAAATCGACGCCTTCGAATTCCTCATGACCTGTGGTGAAAAGCGGGCCGCCAGCAACAACCTTAACATTGAACTCCTTACATTTGTGGATAACTTCCTTGACCGACTTTTTCTGGACGATCATGGCGCTGATGAAGGCATAGTCAGCCCACCTGAGGTCATCATCCGTTAAACCGGCGACGTTCATATCCACCAGCCTTTTTTCCCATTCATCGGGAAGCATGGCCGCCACTGTCAACAAACCCAGCGGGGGAAAGGATGCTTTTTTGGAGATGAATTTCAGGGCGTATTTGAAACTCCAGAAAGTGTCAGGGTATTTCGGATAAATCAAAAGAATTTTCATCATACATTCTAAGAATATCATGTTTGCGCCGCATATGCGAATAGATTTATTTTGATTTGTTGACACCTTGGATGTTCCTTGATATCCTTTTTTCGACCGACTTAGGGGATTACCATGGCCATCAAGTGCCCAAAGTGCCGATCAGATAACACGGATACGGCCCGTTATTGCAGTAACTGCGCCGCCTCTCTCCAGCCTTCGGAAAACGCGCCTGCGATCCAAACAAAAACGTTAGAAACGCCTAAACCTTTTGACAAAAAGACGATTGCAGGCAAATACCAAATCCTTGAAGAGCTTGGCAAAGGCGGTATGGGGATTGTCTACAAAGCCAAGGATACAAAGCTCGACCGGATCGTGGCTTTAAAATTCCTGCCTCCTGAATTAACTCAGAATGATGATGTAAGGGAACGGTTTATCCAGGAAGCCAAAACAGCCGCGGCCTTGAATCATCC
>Ga0114922_10002698_pt1 | contig 16586 bp, 18 predicted proteins | sample AartaG_FD_100975 | JGI IMG/M metagenome (GOLD analysis project Ga0114922, IMG submission 100975) | Deep subsurface microbial communities from Aarhus Bay to uncover new lineages of life (NeLLi) - Aarhus_00045 metaG | ecosystem: Environmental > Aquatic > Marine > Oceanic > Sediment | place...
GGAGCCGCCGGGAAACCGGGAGCCGTTATACATCCTCGCCCACAGAGCCTCAACGTCCATAGGGTCAAATCCCTTAATCCAGTCGGCGAAATAGTTTATGGTCTCCACTGTGGCCCGGTCAGGGCCGACGGAGTAAGCTTCCCCGATTCCGTCTATGCCTTCGTCGGTGCATACCTTGACGAAGACCAGATTTCGGCCGCCGGGGTTCACAGGATAAGTCTTTATCTCGGTAATTTTCATATCCTCTCCTTCCCTCTTCCCCACTCACTCACCCACCCACTCACCCACTCACTCACTCCTCCTTCTTCACGCCCGGTTTCGATCGGCTACCTGGCCGATGATCCGGGCGGCCAGATGGCAGTGCTCAGGCTGATATTTCTCGCAGATCGTAGACCATCGGATCCAGTTTTGCAGGAAATCCCTCGCATTTGGGCAGGTATCTGCGCTGTAGCGGTATTCCCTGGAGGCCGGCGGCATGGAGTATGGATACGTCTTGTTCCGCGCATTTTCATCGAGAAATGTGCACGCTGCCGGCATAAGATAGTATTTGCCCTGTCCCGCGCCGGGGATGCCGGCTTCTGCGAGTTGCTGGGCGAAGTCCTCGGCGCTGCATTTGAACGAATCAGGGTCGATACTTATGCCGAACATCCAGCACGAATAAACGTCCAGATAATCCGGAATCGGAAGTGGAGTTATTCCGGGGATCTGAGCGATTAGTTCTGTCAGCAGACGAACCATTTTGTCAATGTGAGCGACCTGTTCGCGGATGATCTCAAGCTGGGCAAGGCAGATGGCCGCGGTGCACTGCGTCATGCGATAGGCGTAGCCGGGGACGACGTGCAGACGACCGAAATGTGGCTTCATCCTTGCGCCGCGGCTCTGGCTGACGAAGCGTACCTTTTCGGCCAGGTCATCGTCGTCTGTTACAATACATCCGCCCACGTCTGATCCCATAGTCTTTTCGGCATCGAAGGAAAAAGCGCCTGCCGTGGACAGCGCGCCGGCGTATCGCCCTTTATACTGCCCGAAAACCGCCTGACATGCGTCTTCGTAGACGATGAGACCGTGCTTTTCGGCTAAGGCGTTGATGGGATCCATATCGCAGATTACGCCGGTCTTGTGCACCACGAGGATGGCCCTGGTGCGAGGGGTGATACACGGCTCGATGGTTGATGCACTTACGTTGACAGTTCCTTTTTCGGTGTCCGCGAACACAGGGATATAGTTCTCTCTGATCAGACCCTGGATAGTCCCATAGTCAGTTACAGGGCTGACGATGACCTCATCTCCCGGTTCAAAATCAAAAGCCGCAGCCAGGGCAGCGAGGGCAGGTGTGCACCCGGGCGCGGCGATGCAGTGCTTAACGTCCATTTCCCTGGCAAACGCCTTCTCAAACCTGCCCATCATATCGCACGTCAGCCCGCTGTCCACGACCTCCTGAAGGTATTTCATGGCGTTGGGCCCCATAGTGCGGGGAAATGGGTTGGGGAGGTCGCCGCTGATGTCGCGGAATGCGGCTGCGCCATATTCTGCTCTGTTGGTTGTCATATTCGTGTCCTTTCCTGTCAGATTGGCTATGGGAGGGCGAAGTTCCTGCTGAGCCGGGATTTGTGATCAGTGTAAATAATGCTAGATCCATCACCCGTCACTAATTACTTTTGCGCTTTACGTTTTACGGCTCAGCAGGAGCTTCGCCCTCCCATACACCGGCATGATTTTTCAGTTGACCTGAGATTGAAAATGTGCTAAATTTGAACGTGCCCGGTGAAAGAAGGTGATAGTATGCATACTATGGTTACTATATTCGGGATTATTGCAAATATCATCCTGGTTCTGGCTGTATTGTCCATCATAGCCGGCCTGGTCTGGGTCATCTCTCCGCTAAAAGACAAGGTATATTTCGGTACAGCAAACATGTATGAGTATTACACGCCTCTGGGCGGCCGCGGGACGGGTCTTGTTATTCTGTGTTCTGGCTTCATCGGTTTTGCTCTGGGACTGGTGCTGGACAGAGTACATTTCAAGCTGGCGGAAAAGTTCGGGTCCCGGATTTAGGTGTAATACTCGCTTATATATTGAACCACCTCATTTGGCTCAGCCAGCCATACCTGGTCGCCGCCGATTCGTCGCACGGTCTCGAATCTTTCAGCAAGCTGTTCCAGCGTGCAATCCTTCCAGGGGTGAATGGGCTTGCCGGGCATGGGACAGTGGCAGTAGTCGATTATCCATCCACCCCGGTCAATAGCCTGATGCAGGCGCTTGTATGGGTCGAAAGCTGAATAAAAAGGCGGCGGATATTCAGTATGCAACGGGCACCGGCACAGCCTGAATAGATCGGTTTCTATAGTGTTCACATCGTCATAGATCGTGAGTATGGAGTTGTATCCAGCCTTTTGAGCGACTGCGTGGGCTGCCGGGTAAGATTCATTGCTGCCCGGGACGCAGAACATAGTCACAGGCATCTCCAGGGCTTCTTCCAGCACCTTGCGGCTTTCCACGACTTCATAATTGGCGCTCCCCGCGGTGATGGCTGCATGAGTCATGCTGTGACATGAGACGCCCCAACCCTCAGCACAGAGTTTATGAATCTGCTCCTTTGAAAGGATCATCATGCCATCATAGCTGCTTCCCGGAACGTTGCGAGGAACGCCGATTTGGCTGGCCAGAAGGGCTACGTGCCCGGGCACACCGTACTCGCGGTGAACCGGGAGCGCATATTCAAGAAGGGCCTCGCAGCCCTCGTCATAGGTGATTGAGTATACCCACCTTTTGCCATTTTTCCATACCATTAGCTTGTTGTGTCCTCCAGTCTGACCCAGTTTGCCTGGGTTATCATCTGTCGCAGGGCCGCGTTGGCCAGGGCGACCTGGGTTGCGTATTTCGGCGTTGTGCTTGCGGGATACGTCGCGAGGGTGGCGTCGCCTACGAGGAAGACGTTGAAATCCTGGCTGAGATTGTTGTAGCCGCACGTGGTGCCTATCACGCACATATCCGTACAGTATCCGGTAAGCAATACGTGACGCACGCCTGCGCTTTTCAGGTAATCGCGGACTCTGGGATATCCTTCGGCATCGTAGAAAACCATATCTTCAGGCCCTCGCTGAAGACATTCTACAATGGGCATGGGCAAATCCCAGAACCCTGGCCCGTTGTAGCGATCGCCGGCGTCTGTGGACGGAGTTCGCTGGAAATAGCTCTTTACAGGGACATCTGCATCGAGGGTCAATTTCTCGACGGGAGGGCTGCCCTGGAATTTATGTTTGCTAAACAGTTCCGCCAGCAGCTTCTCGCCTTTTTCAATATCCAATTCTTCAGGCTTTGTGGAGATAGAGGGGTATAGAAGCTTCCTGATTTCATCTTCCACGCCGGGCATGGAATTGGCTATGAGAGCGACGTGGCTGCGCAGACGGTGGAAGAAGGGATTGATCACGTCCTGAACGTGCTTTAGCCCGAATGCGTTCTTCTCAGGGGTGCAGAATAGCGCGCAGCCTGCCGGCTCAGGCGTTTTCAGCCCATGTCCGTCATCCACGCCCCACGGATGCACGTTGACGATGGCCGTGGCCTTTCCCTCCAGACGATTTTCCATCTCCACGATGCCCCGGGCGTTGTACCAGTAGCGCCACGAGCGAACGAGTAACTTGCCATCGCTTTCATAAACAACCGGTGGAGCCAGATAGCGATGCTCGTATTTCAAGGGCTCGACGTATTCCGGGTAGTCAGCCAGCAGAGGTAAGGGACTCTCAATTTCTTCCAGAATATTGTCGTAGTTCATTACAGCTTTTCTCCTGAGCCGTTGTAGAGAGAATAGAACGCGGATGTCGCGGATTCACGCGGATTTCAAACTTTGCTGTATCTTAATACGTTCTAGCCTTCGTGTCAATGGGGATCTGCTGAAGGGTATTGTAATAATGCAATGGTTATGATAATCTATTCGCATGAATGAATGCGAATTACTATTCAGGAGGTACTATAGATGCGAATAGATTGTCAGAGCCACGTTTTTCCTGCTGAATATGCGGAGGTGCTGGCCCGCAATCTACATCCGCCGCGGGCTATTCCTCAGGAGGACGGGTATATTATCACTTACGGGGATGTGCAGTCATTCCGGCTCAGACAGGAAGTGTATGAGATCGATCGTAAGATCCGGGACATGGACGCGGCTGGTATTGACGTGAGCATCCTGAGCGTGAATATGCCCGGGCCGGAGATGCTGGCGCCGGAACTCAGGTTGGAAGGGGCAAAGGTCTGCAATGACTTCGTGGCGGAGGCTATACGGAAATACCCGGATCGGTTTGCGGGCATTGCCTGTCTGCCCTGGCAGGACGCTCCAGCGGCTGTTGAGGAGGTGGATAGGGCCATAGACGAGTTGGGCCTTCGGGGTATTATCCTCTACTCCCATATCGGAGGTATGCCTGTGGATTCCCCTGCCTTCGAGCCTGTATATAGTCACGCGGAAGCGCGGGGAATGCCCATAGTGCTACACCCAACTGTTCCCACCTGGGCTGAGGCTATCAAGGATCACTCCATGATACCTATGGCGGGGCTTATGGTGGATCACAGCTTTGCTATGCTGCGTCTTATACTGAGCGGCATACTGGAGCGGTATCCACGTCTCCAGGTTGTGCAGCCTCACGCCGGGGGAGTTTTGCCATACCTGTGGGGAAGGATCAGGAACCAGACGGAGGTGATGGGAAGGGGTATGGAGAACATCAGCCAACTGCCCAATGCATATTACCAAAGAGTATACCTGGATATGGTATCGCCGTCGCCTCTGGCTCTGAGGTTTGCTTATGACTTCGCAGGCCCGGATCGACTGCTTTTTGGAAGCGATCATCCCTGGGTTGACATAAAGATTTTCCTGGAACTTATAGAGGCAATGGAGATTCCACAGGCGGATAAGGATAAGATACTGGGGTTGAATGCGCAGAGGCTGTTCAGGATAGGATAGGGGATGAGGATATGGCATATTTTAAGAAGGCTATATGCAATGATATGTTTGAGAACTGGGAAATCAGTGAGGTCTTCCAATACGTCAATGATCTGGGCTACGACGGGATAGAACTCAACCCATACACACTGGGCCCGATACTGGAGGAGATACGTCCCACTTCACGGACGAAAATCCGCGAAGCGTCTGAGTCCGCTGGTATTGAGATCGTTGGAATCCATTCGATCCTGAAGGGCCCCGGGAAATTTTACTATATGAACCACCCTGACGCGTCGATCCGAACTGATACAGCGGAACATTTGAAGGTGCTTATTAGATTGTGCGGCGATCTGGGCGGCAAGATTATCCCCCTGGGGGCTTCCAAGCAAAGGAGAGTTTGCCCGGGCCTTACGTATCAGCAAGCCTGGGATTATGCGGCTGAGGTGTTCAAAAGCATTCTGGATACTGCTGAAGAACACGGAGTTATTTTGTGCCTTGAGCCTCTCAGTTTTCGTCTGACCGATTTTATCACGAAGGCGTTGGAGGCGATCAGGATGGTGGAGGAGATGGACCATCCCAATTTTAAGATGATGCTGGACGTCAGGAGCGCGTCTGCTGATGAAATGCCAATCCCGGAACTGATAAGGCAATCGGCATCGTATCTGGCGCACTTTCACGCTAACGATGATAACGGAAAAGGGCCGGGCGCTGGTAACGCTGATTACGATGGGATCTCGGCCGCGCTTCGGGAGGTGGGCTATAGCGGCTATCTGTCGGTAGAGGTGTTTGATTTCAAGCCCGATCCTGAGACTATTGCCAGAGAGAGTCTTGAAACGCTACGAAAATACTTCGATTGATGTTGCGTGTTTCTGATGTTTCTGGCATAATATTGTGCAGGAGGTGTTTATAGTGTTCATTTTCAGTCGGAATTTATCTTTTGTTTTGATACCACTGTTGGTTATTGTCGTTTGCTCCGGTTGCTCATCTAAAGATAAGGAAGCACCTCAGAGCGGCGAGATGGACCTGCTGTCATTAGTATCTGTTCAAGTTCCGGGCTGGCAGGAAGAGGAGACTATGCTCATAAGTGAAACAAAGGCTATGGCCAAATATATAGACAGTGAAGCTGAGATCTACCTCCTCGCTTATGGCTTTAGAAGGCTGGCAGTGAAGAAGTATAAGAATGAAAGATCCCTACCCATGGTGCTGGAGGTGTATGAGTTCGACAGTAGCGAAAAGGCTTACGGCGCATACTCCTTTGACACGGTGGGTGAGAAGCTGAATATCGGGCAGGCCGCAGTCTACGGACATGGCTTGCTGAGGTTCTGGAAGGATAAAATGCTGATAAGAGTAATTGCTGAAGAGGATTATTCTGAATTGGAGGAGGATATTTTCGCATTTGGCAGACAAGTCGATCCCAAGATCCTGACGATAGGCTCAAGACCAGAGTTGCTATCCCTGATCCCAACGGAAAAGCTGGTGCCGGATAGTTTGCATTTCTTCTATAAAGACGTTTGCTTGAAGAATATATATTACATTCCAGAATTCAGTGCTCTGTGTCTCTCTGATCAAACAAAAGCGGCTACAGCACGGTATGCTCTGGGCGGAGTTCAACCAGCCCTGTTGCTGCTTATAGAATACCCGGGCGAATCTGAGGCAGCAATGGCTTTTGAGGGCTTTAATGCGTCATATCTTCAGGGAGTAGATGCTGCACCGGCTGATCAAAAAACCAAAATAGCGCAGTTCGGAGAAGAGGATTATAACTCCATGACACTGAGGGGAAAATTCGTGATTCTGGTATTCGAAGCTCGATCCCCCGGCGTCTGCATAGAGCTGATAGCCTCGACTCTGGCGAAAATAGAAATGTTGTGATTGGTCAATGGGTTAATAGGTCTATGGGTCAATAGGTCTATAGGGGTATAGACTAATAGACCAACAGGAGATTTTGATGCCTTATCCAGGAATGGTAAAGATAAAACAGAATTTCAAATCTGTCCCGGCTGTAGAGGACATAGGCAGGGAAGTACACAATCAGCTTTCAAAGCCCGGTTTGATGTCATCTGTGAGATCGGGGGATGACGTGGCCATCACAGCAGGCAGCAGAGGGATAGCTAATATGCCCTTTATCCTGAAAGCGGTTGTGGAGGAGCTTAAAGCCGTTGGGGCGACTCCTTTTATTTTCCCTGCTATGGGAAGTCACGGCGGCGCTACTGCTGAAGGACAGGCTGAAGTCCTGAAGCACTATAATATCACTGAAGAGATAACCGGCGCGCCGGTAAGATCATCTATGGAGACGGTGGAAGTGGGACACACCCGGGATGGTATACCGGTTTACATAGATAGGAACGCTTATGAAGCGGATCACATTGTTGTCGTCAACAGAATCAAGCAGCACACGGATTTCATCGGTAAAATCGAGAGCGGACTCATAAAAATGATGGCCATAGGCCTGGGAAAGCGTGACGGGGCGGCGACGTATCATAAAGCCACGCTGCACTATGGATTTGAGAGAGTGCTGCGGACTGTGGCGGAAGTAGTCCTGAATACCGGGAAGATCGCTTTCGGGCTGGGCGTTCTGGAGAACGCGTACGATAAGACGGCTATTATAAATGGATTGCATCCAGATGAGCTGATGGAGGAAGAGGAGAAGCTTCAGGAAAAGGCTAAGGAACTGGCCGCCCGGCTGCCTTTCGACGAACTAGATGTCCTGATAGTTGACGAGATAGGCAAAGAGATAAGCGGCACGGGGATGGATACAAAGGTCATAGGGAGAATGATGCATACAGGCCAGAAGGAACTGGAAACGCCGAAGATCACCAGGATCTTCGTGAGAGATATGACCCCAAGCAGCCTGGGCAACGCTGCCGGGATCGGCTTTGCGGATTTCACAACGCGGCGCCTGGTAGACAAGATCGACTTCCAGTCTACCTACATGAACTTCGTTACGTCCATGGGGCCCCAGAAAGTCCGCATCCCTGTGCATTTCGATACGGACAGGCAGGTGCTTGATGCGGTTTTTCAGACCATAGGCATGGTGAAACCGGAGGAGAGTAGAGTCGTCAGAATAAAGAATACGCTTAAGCTGGATGAGGTGGAAGTCTCGGAGAGTTTGGTGGAAGCTGTTAGACAGCGGGCTGATCTGGAATTTGCGGGAGAACTTATGGAGATGGAATTCGATGCTGAAGATAACCTGAAGTCCCTTACATTGCAAATGTAGCGGCGAGGTCCCCTCGCCCAAGTCCCAGCAACATCCAGTGTGTCTGGGTAATAGTGCATAAGCAGATGAGGAGATTGAGCTATGAGAAAAGTGCGATATGAAGAGATGAAGCCACACGAGATCGCTGCTGCACGCGGGGAAAAGCCGGTGGCTTATCTCCCTATAGGTGGAGTAGAGTGGCATGGCGAACATAACCCGGTTGGTCTGGATACCGTGAAAGCTCATGAATTGTGTATTCGCGCAGCGCAAAAGGGCGGAGGTCTAGCTATGCCTGCGCTCTTCTGGGGAGAGAGTAGAGAGAGCAATTTACTGGAGTTTAATCACGATCAGGATGGGAAAGTGGCTGAAAAGATGGGGCTTGCCAAAGAGAACTTTGCACCCGGGTATATGGGAGGAGTGACAGTCGAGGAGGAACATGCATTCTATGAGCATTTGCTGACTCATATTTATTACCAACTTAAGAGTCTGGGGTTCCGGGTTATCTTTGTCTTATGTGGACATTATCCCCTCAAACCTTTTGCGGAACGCACTGCGCAGCAATTTGTGGAGAAGAATCCGGAAATCAGGATCTACGCGGGTATTGAGGCAGACCCGGTGCGCGACATATACCCCAGAGGGGGCGATCACGCCGCCAAATGGGAGACCTCAATAATGCGTACTCTGCGCCCTGAATTAGTAGATATAAGCGTCCTGCCTGAAGATAAAAGTGTTCCGCTTATCGGTGTTTATGGTGAAGATCCGCGCTCTGCTGATCTGGAGGAATTCGGCCGGCAAGTGACTCAGGACATTATCGACAGTATGGTGGCCAAAACAGACGAGATGTTGAAGGAACTCGGTCTGGCGTAAGCTGGACTCCTGCGGATTTATACGGGCGAGGCTGGCAAGCCTCGCCCACTTGCCAAAGCCTACTACCGGGCATACCCACCACCTTCTTTCCTGAATATAAAAAATGGTATTTCACTAAAGTTTGGGGAAATGATGCCGATATATTATGAATAGCGACAACGTTTCCTAAGCATCTAGTGATACTTGCAGTGAAAGGTAAGAGGTAAAAGTACAGCCGCCGTAAAACCCTCGCCTCTTACCTTTCTCCTAGCCTCAAATGCAAGCCACTCCTTGCAGCGATAAATGGTAGCAAATCCTCCCATTGTGGTAGCATGGCTCATGTGGCTTTGATGTGAAGCCATTTAAGACGCCAAGGGGTAATCAGGTTCTCACGCTGAAGCCCACATGAGCTGTTATTCTATCCCTTGACATAGAATTCTTCCCCGGTTATAATTTTACTGTAGTCATAAATACAGGAGCGAATGGAATATGAGACGCATTTTTATATCAGGAATTGTCTTAGCTGTATGCGCTGGTTGCAGCACCTTGTTCGTTCCACAGCAGTTGAGCGAGAACTATGCTCTCAGCAAAGGTGTGCAATGCGACGCTCCGCAGGCTGTGGATGGAAATCTCAACACGGTGAGTAACAATACGCGCATTATGATCTCCCTGCCAGAGAAGAAGTCTATCAGAAGAATCGTTATATATAGCCCTAACATCTCTAACTTCAGGCTGTATGAGTCAATCGGTGAGGTCGGCGAATGGAAAATAATTAAGAGTGTCAAGGCGAATAAACTGAGCAGGATAGATATTGAGACACACGTGATAACCGATAAGATCAGAATGTTCGTGACGGATACAAGTGGAACCAGGTTTGCCGATGCCGGAAGTCTGAGGGATGTAGATGGGAATACCAATCTATTCAGCGTTCAGGTGGACGCTCCTCCGCAGATTCAGGAGATCGAGCTTTATGGGTTCGTAGATAAGATCGAACCTAAAGGTCCGCTTTTCTGAACTTCTCGTATATAGCCTGGGTTTCTTTGATGTTTCGGTCCAGGCTGAAATGCTCCTGCGTTCTTCTCTGCCCTGCGCTGCCCATTTTTTGTCTCACCTGGCTGTCTTGGAGTATGTAAAGCACGGCTTTGGCTATGGCTTGCGGGTCTTTGGGGGGCACAAGAATGCCTGTGATACCATTCTGGACGATCTCTGGCGCGCCGCCTGCTGCAGTGGCGACAACCGGTTTGCCGGCGGCCATTGCCTCGATCAGCACTCTTCCAAACGGCTCGGCCCATGACGCGGATACGAGAACGTCGAGGGAAGCCATGACATCGGGCATGTCAATGCGAAACCCTGTGAAGATAACCCGATCTGATATTCCCAGCTCTTCGGCGAGTTCTTTCAGTTCGCGGATGTATGACTTATGATCAGGTGCGGATGCTGGCGAACTATCGCCGCCAACTATAGCAAAATAAACGTCTGATCTGTGCTGATTTACCTCGGCGGCCGCTTGAAGAAAATCCCGCTGGCCTTTCCAGTGAGATCGGGGATTCAGTTGCCCCACAATTCCTACCAGGTGACCGTTGATGGGAAAATCCTCCCTGAGAATATCCCTCCCGTGAGAGAACATGGATACATCGACTCCGTTATATATTCTTTTTATCTTTGCGCTTTCGATTCCTGCTTCCTCGAGGGGTTGTCGTACTGCATCGGAGATAGGTATTATCATGTCAATCCTGTTAAGCGCATATTTCCTTACCTGATCTTTTCTGATGAGATCCCGCAGGTGACATATCACCGGAATACCAAGCTTCTGGCCGATTTTCTGGGCATAAGGGTTAATCCATATAGTGTTGGAGTGGATCAAGTGGATTTCTGCTGCTGCGAGAGAGCTTACCAGATGATTCAGGGCAGAGTAACGGGTGATAGTGGACTTCAGCTTTCGCCACGCCGGGAGGGGTGTAACTTTTGTGGTGATTTCATCTGCGGTGAGGTTTTCTACAAGCGGGCCGGGCTCAGGGCAGAGCACAAAAGGTTTATATCTGCTCTTGTCGAGACCTGTGACCAGGTGATACAGGCTGGTCTCCGCTCCGCCCGTTAACCCGCTGGAAGATATGTAAAGGACGTTTGTCTTCTGGGAATTCTGAAGCACGAGAGAATCTCAGGTGCGTAACTTTTTAACCAGGAACAAGATGCCTATGACAACCGCGATCAGTATAGCCACAGTCACAAGCGTCTTTATAACCCACGATATGAGTGGAAGAGCTACATACACTGCGATCATCGCTAGGATTGCGATAAGTACTATTATGAATATGGTCCTAAACATAGAAAACACCCCCGGGAACCTCAGCAAAGAGGGACAATGCTACTCTTTCTTCTCTGATAATTTGGCTTTCAGTTTTGCGAGTTCATCATCTACATCTTCATTATCCAACCGAGCGAATCTAGCTTCGAGGCTATCTGCTTCCAACTCCGCTATGGCTTCAGCGTGTATTTCGGCAGCCTTGACTTTGCCTTCCATCCTCCCCAGCACCGCGAGAGCACTGGATTTGGACATTCCATTCATGCCTTCGCTAATGGCTTTCTGAGCTTGTGCTCTTTTCTGTCGAGCGATGAGAAGGTCTTTTCTGCGCCTGGCTTCTTCGATCTTTGCCTCAAGAGCTGCCAGACTGGTCTTCAGGAGCTTAACACTCCTGGTCTGTTCCTCTAATTGCTCTTTGTAGCCTTTTGCCAGTTGCTCGAAGTTTCTCTTTCTTCTCAATGCCTCTTTAGCTAGAGCATCATCGCCCTCTTCTACGGCTGATATTGCTCTCTTTTCCCATCTGTCAGACAGATCCAGGTTTTCCTGATAGCGTGTTTCCAGTTTTTTCTGGTCCCTGATAGCCGCTGCAACGTGAAGTTTGGCTTCTCTCAGGTCTTGCTGCATATCAACCATGATCTGCTGCAATACTTTCTCTGGGTCTTCAGCTCTATCCAAGAGGTCGCTGATATTAGATCTAATTATCCTGCTGATTCTTTCAAAGACCCCCATGGTAATTACCTCCTTCTTTATATGCAGCGGGGTCGGTATAAGTCACCGCAATACAGAATGCAATTATCTAATCAAGGATCATCTGCGGGCCACATTAGACTTTATGTTTTCCGAAGTCCTCTGGCTGTAGATTCTCCAGAATGGCCTTCAACTGATCTTTATCATCCGCTTTGATCATAACATCCGGGCTAATGCCGGAGCTAGCCATTACCTCCTCAGCTACGTAGATGGTGGCCTTGGTTCTGAGGGCCAGTGCCATAGCGTCGCTGGGTCGGGAATCTATCTTGACCACTTTCCCGTCATTCAAGCGGAGGGTGATTTCCGCGTAGTAGGTGCTATCCTTGAGATCCGAGACAAGCACCGATACCACTTCTGCTCCTACGCCTTCGATCACGGATTTCAAAAGATCATGTGTCATAGGTCTGATTACAGTGTGTTTGTCCAGTTCTGTAATAATGGCAAGGGCTTCAAAAAGGCCCACCCATATTGGTAGAAGGCGCTTAGAAGTGCCCTCTTTTTCTCTTAAAATGACGATAGGTGCTCCCATATCGCGTTCAAGCTTTACCATAGCAATATCCACTTCAATCATTTGCAGCTCCTCAAAATCTAGTATGAGTAATTTAGCCAGATCCTGCCAGGCTGCTTTCAGTTTCCAGCTTGGGGTTGAATCTCACAAGTCCTCGCTTCTCAACTTCTCCTTCAGCTTTACCAGTTCAGCTTCCAACTCCTCTTCTCGCTGTCTGGAAACTATTTCATCATTGCTGGTATCAGCTAAAGCTTCTGCATCTGCACTGAGCGACATAATTTTATTCTCTATTCTGTCAAATACTGCCTTTTTATCGGCTATTATATCCTGTCCCAGGAGTTGATCCAGCTTCGCGCGTCTCTTTCTAATAATCAACTCGTCTTTTTTCTGTTTGGCTTCCTGGATTTTTGCTTCCAGAGCACTCAGCGATGCCTTCAGAGATGCGATAACTTTCGCATGTAGATGAGATTCCTGCTCACAATCCTCAGCCAAAGCAACAGCGGATCGCTTCCTGAGGATAGCTTCGCGAGCGAGATCATCTTTGCCATACTGTACTGCCAGCATAGCCTTCTTCTGCCACTTCTCTGCAAGCTTTTCATTTTCAATGCGGAGCATCCTGAGTCGTTTTTCCTCGCGGATGGCGGCCACCACCTGGTCTCTGGCTTCCGCCAATTCCGATTCCATATCCAGGATCAACTGCTGGAGCATCTTCTCAGGATTTTCTGTTTTTCCAAGCAGATCGTTCAGATTGGCTTTAATAATGCTCTCTATTCTTTCCAGTACTCCCATGCCAATGCCCCTTGGAATCAGATTCTGCTTGTGTACTAAGTATATCACAAGGAATCTGGGAAAATCAATGTTTAATTGGTTTTCAAATGCGCAAGATCAGCGATTAACTCAGCGGCGGCCTCGATTTCCTTTCTGCTTCCGTTTTTGATCAAATATTTGTATCTATCTGCCTGTAACCCCATATTCGCCTGTCCCAACAATTTACTCCTGAAAGTTCTGGAAATATCGACCGAGGTGATCTGGTCTATGAGTACGTTTTCTCTGACATTGACATACGCTCTACCCAAACAGCCTATGGTTCTCTCATCCATGACCATTACTCGTCGGGACGTAATCACCACATAATCCCTGCTGGAGAACATGGATGAACCAGCTAAGAAGCACATTTCAACCTGTTCGTCCTGAGACATGTTCTCCTGAACAACTTTACGAATCTGCACGGGCAAATGTTCAAAGTCCGCCACGCTGGCCTCCGGGTCTAGGTCTGCGTCTTGCTTTTCATAGCTTTCAGTTCTGCCTCAACTTCAGCTTCTCTTTCCATCTTTCTGAACGTCTCTTCAACCTCGTCTGTCTTTGCCAATTCAGCTAGAGCTTCGGCCTGTAATTCCATTGTTTCTACTTTATCGACCATACGGTCGTATATATCAAAAGCACTTATGTCGATTTCAAGCTTAGACTCAATGGGAGCAATTCTGGCAGGTGGCATCTGTGCCATCCTTTTCTTCAGTTGAACGTATTGCTTGATCAGTTGGGTTCTTTTCTGGTAGAGTTCATCCAGCTTTGCTTCCAGCTCTGATAAACTTGCCCTGAGTTCCTCCACCGTTTGCTTTTGTTTCTCCAACTCCTGTTTGCAGTTACGCTCTCTTTCTGCGTAAATTTGCTTTTTCTCCAGAGCCTTTTTTGCCAGCTCTTCATTCTCTTTTTGCAGTGCCAGGGTAGCTCTTTCTTCCCATTGAGCGGCCTTTTCAGCACTATCTGAGATCTCGCGCTCCAGCTTCTTCACGCCAACCACGGCAGTAGTGACTGCTTCTCTGACTTCCTGAACACTCTCACGCATCTCCATCAGGAACTGATCGAGCATCTTCTGAGGATTCTCGGCTTTGCTGAGGATGTGATTCAGGTTTGCTCTAGCGTTTAGCTTTATTCTATCCATTATTCCCACTATCTTCACCCCCGTAACATACCTCTGAACCTTGGTTTTACTTAACTATAAGACTCGTTGAGTATATTGCAAGGAAATTGCCATTCTGGGGAAAAAGTTGAGCTAGAGCAGCTCATAAGCCGAATTCTGTTCCCGAAGATACGGGTATGGTCATTCATCTGGGACATGAGTTACCTCATGCCTCAAGCGGCTTACCCGAGGGAAAGCGAGCAACCTATGCCCTCCTATTAAGCCTTGCTCCAGGTGGGGTTTGCCTAGCCAACCACGTCACCGCAGTTGCTGGTGAGCTTTTACATTAAGGGAAAATTTCCCCTCACCGTTTCACCCTTACCCGCAGAGATACATAACTGCATCTCCCGCTGGCGGTTTCCTTTCTGTTGCGACTATTCCTTAGGGTCACCCCCACTGGGCGTTACCCAGCACCTTGCTCTGCGGAGTTCGGACTTTCCTCATTTGCAGAAGCAAACGCGACCATTTGTTCTACTCTAGCTCAATTGGAAATATACCAGAAAAGGTGAGATAAATCAAGTAATACCAGTTTCATAAAATGTTTGTGCATTAAAGTATGGTTACAGACGGGACAGGAATGATACTGTTGGCGAATCTGATTGGCGTCTCTCAATCCTTGTCCCGTAGGGACTTATGATAATAGCCCAGCGATTCATCGCTGGGAATGGATGCACCCAAAACCCAAAGTCCCGTAGGGACGACAGAAGATGGATTTCATGGATTCCCCAACAGTATCATTCCTGTCCCGTCTGTGATGCACTAAATGATGGAGATGGGATATTTTCCATACTCGCGTGCGGCTTCATAGAAGGCGAGGATATTCTCTACAGGCGTTGCAGGCACTATCTCGCTGCTGGAGCCGATGAAATGCCCACCACCAGGAGAGGCTGCTCTGATACAGGCTTTCGTGGCTTCTATTACATCTTCCCGCGTGCCCAGGGGAAGGACTTGTGAACAGTCCACGTTTCCTACCAGCACCAGATTCTTCCCATATCGTTGTTTGAGATGGCCTATATCCATGCCGGCCAGCGGCTCAATGGGATTGAGACCATCGATCCCTGCTTCTATCATGTCGTCCATAATGGGCATTAGATATCCATCGCTGTGAAATATGGTCTTGATGCCTGCATTCTTGACTGGCTCGATGGATCGCCTGAGACATTCTATGAAGGTCTCTCTCAGGAAATCAGGGGGGAACATGACAGCGCGCTTGTAGGCAACGTCGTCGCCTATGAAGTAGATGGGACAGAGATTATGCTCCGCTGCTGCTCTGGACAGCCGGACACTGTTTTCATTGAGACTCCATATTATCCTTTCCACGTCATCGCGCGCGTAGTATATGGCTATTGAGAATAACTCCAGCCCCATCAGCCCATAAGTCTCGTGGAATCCGCACCCTGCGCCGGGCACATACATTGTGTAAGGGGCGAAAAGCTCCTGCATCCGCTTCGTGTGATTAACCCATCCGTCGATCTGTTCCTGAGTTAATCTGTACGGTTCATATCTCTTTAAGTCCTCCAGTGTTTGGATAGGATATTTGGTCAGCCATCGCGTGCTTCCCAGGACGATACTGCTATCACTGGTTTCGCCTTCGTCGGAGGGCGCAAATGCTCTGCCAAAGCCGCGGCATAAGTCTATGCCCAGTCCGTGATATACTTTCACCATTCCCCTGGCGTAGTCTTCTTCATCGCCAGCGAAGTATTTGTATATACCGTGGTTGTCGATGTAGTCCCAGATGGGAATTCTGTCGCCCTCCTGGAAATTCAGCGACATAAGGATTCTATCTTCGACTACCTTGTCCAGCATTATTATATCTGTTCCAGATAGGATTAATATCGAAATGTGTCATTATTGACGGGACAGGAATGTCCCGTCTATCGGTTGATGGTACACGGTGAATATCGGTTGATGATATATGGCCCAAGACGATAGGCGGGACATTCCTGTCCTGCCTACTTCTCAGTCCGGGATCAGTATTACAGATTCATTCTCTGGCCTGGGAGTATCCGCACTCTTTATTGATACAGGCCAGATATTCGCCTTTCGCTTTGGAGGTCTTTTCCACAAGAAACGGCGCGCCGCATTCGGGACATTTCCTGGGAA
>Ga0114922_10002699_pt1 | contig 16570 bp, 13 predicted proteins | sample AartaG_FD_100975 | JGI IMG/M metagenome (GOLD analysis project Ga0114922, IMG submission 100975) | Deep subsurface microbial communities from Aarhus Bay to uncover new lineages of life (NeLLi) - Aarhus_00045 metaG | ecosystem: Environmental > Aquatic > Marine > Oceanic > Sediment | place...
CGCCCCTACTCCAGAATCTTGGTAACTACTCCGGCCCCGACGGTGTGCCCGCCTTCGCGGATGGCGAAACGCATCCCTTCTTCCATCGCAACCGGTATGATCAACTCTACACCAAACTGAGCGTTGTCGCCCGGCATCACCATCTCCGCACCGCCAAGAAGGTTGATAATGCCCGTAACGTCCGTCGTGCGGATGTAAAACTGCGGACGGTAACCAGAGAAAAACGGCGTGTGACGACCGCCTTCTTCCTTGCTGAGTACGTATACTTCCGACTCGAATTTCGTGTGCGGTGTGATCGAGCCCGGCTTAGCCAAAACCTGACCACGCAAAAGATCCTTCTTCTCAATACCACGCAAAAGAATGCCCACGTTGTCGCCCGCCTCGCCGGTGTCGAGTGTCTTGTTGAACATCTCAACGCCCGTAACAACCGTCTTGCGAATCTCGCCGGCCATGCCGACTATCTCGGTCTCGTCGCCTACTTTAACTACCCCGCGCTCGATGCGACCCGTGCCTACCGTGCCGCGACCCTTGATGCTGAATACGTCTTCAATCGGCATCAGGAACGGCTTCTCTTTCTCACGCAGGGGAAGGGGTATGTAGCTGTCCACCTCCTCCAGCAGCTTCACAACCGGGCCGCATTTCTCGCAGTCGCTGCTGCCGCAGCCGCATTCCATAGCCTGAAGGGCCGATCCTCGAACGATCGGAATGTCGTCGCCCGGAAATTCATACGACGATAAAAGCTCTCGCAACTCAAGCTCAACGAGGTCCAGAAGCTCGGGGTCGTCTACCAGGTCCACCTTGTTCATGAATACCACGATGGCGGGAACGCCTACCTGCCGGGCCAGAAGGATGTGCTCGCGAGTCTGAGGCATAGGGCCGTCGTCGGCTGCAACTACCAGTACCGTGCCGTCCATCTGGGCCGCACCGGTGATCATGTTCTTGATGTAGTCGGCGTGCCCGGGGCAGTCTACGTGGGCATAGTGCCGGTTCTGGGTTTCATACTCCACGTGTGCGGTATTGATCGTCACGCCGCGGGCTTTTTCTTCGGGTGCGTTGTCGATCGAGTCGAACGTCCGCACCTGACTAAGGCCATGCTTCGACAGCGACATAGTGATTGCCACCGTGAGGGTCGTCTTGCCGTGGTCTACGTGCCCGATAGTACCGATATTCACGTGCGGCTTCGTGCGCTGAAATACATCCTTTGCCATCTTAAGGCCTCCTTCGTAGCCTTCTATAACCCGCTTTCGGCGGCGGGTGTCAGCGGGAGTGTACGTTACCTCTGAAGTTGGTTCGGAAAACTTGTATTATAGCAGAAAACGCCCGAAAGTCAAGTAGAATTTAGGTCTAAAGGCATCCGGAGTTTATCGTTTTTTCCTACATGCCCTCTATCCGATAATGGTCTTGGCGATCTGTGCGGGTACCTCGATGTAGTTGAAGGGCTCCATCGTGTATGTGGCACGCCCCTGACTGAGCGATCTGACCGCAGTAGCATAGCCGAACAGTTCCGACAACGGCGCTTTTGCCCGGACCACGCACACGCCCGATCGCAGCCCCATTTCGCCGATTTCTGCACGCCTGGCATTGAGGTCGCTGATGATATCTCCGACGTTGGCTTCGGGCACGAGCACTTCCAGCCGCATGATCGGCTCCAGAAGCATTGCGCCGGCCTCGTCTACGCCTTCGCGGAAGGCCTTCACCGCCGCCGCTGTAAATGCAACGTCCGACGAGTCGACTTCGTGAAACGAGCCGCCCGTGAGCGTGACCTTCATGTTGACCATCTGATATCCGGCCAGCCAGCCCGACTCGGTGGCTCCTTTTATTCCTTCTGCAACCGCGGGCACGAATTCCTTCGGCACCTCGGTCGGGCTTGCCTGCGATTCGAACTCCACGCCGCTTATGCAATTGTAGGGTTCCATCCTGAGCTTCACGAGCGCATACTGGCCCCTGGTGCCCGTCTGCAATGCGTGCTCGGCTTCGACCTCGATTGCCCGGCGGATGGTTTCGCGATAGGCCACTCTGGGTTTGCCCACGTTCGCGTCCACGCCGAAATCGTCCAGCATCCGATGTTTGAGCACTTCGAGGTGCAGCTCTCCCATTCCGCTTATGATGGTCTGGCCGGTCTCAGGGTCGATCTTCTGGGAAAAGGTGGGGTCTTCTTTTGCCAGGCGGGCAAGTGCTTCGGCCAGCTTATCTTTATCCGCGAGGGTTTTCGGCTCGATGGCCATCGATATGACCGTCTGCGGAAAGGTCATGCTTTCGAGGACGATCGGCTTGCTTTTCGTGCAGAGGGTATCGCCCGTGGTTGTAAAGCGCACTCCCGATATTGCAACAATATCGCCGGCAACGGCCCTGTCTATTTTCTCGCGGGTGCCGGCATGCATCCGCCAGAGCCCGCCGATTCTTTCGGCTTTGTTTTTGGTGGCGTTGTAGACCTGGTCGCCGACTTTCAGCCCGCCGGAGTATATCCGCGTGAAGATGAGGTCGCCGAATTTTTCGACCGACAGTTTGAACGCCAGCGCGGCCAAGGGGCCGGAGGGGTCGCTTTGCCGGTGTTCGGTTTTCTCTGTTTTGGGATGTTTGCCCTCCACCGGCCTGACTTCCAGGGGCGACGGCAGGTATTGGCAGACGGCGTCGAGGAGGTTCTGCACACCCTTGTTTCGCAGCGACGACCCCGCCAACACCGGGCACACCTTGCCCGCGATGGTCGCTTCACGCACCGCCTTCTTGAGGTCGTCGGTGGTGATTTCCTCTTCAGCCACGTATTTGGCCATCATCCACTCGACCTGTTCGGAGAGCTTTTCGGTGAGGTGCTCACGAAGGGTCTCGGCCTCGGCTCTGTACTCCTCGGGAATCTCGGATTCTTCAACGATGGCCCCTAGCGGGTCCTTGTCGTAGGTGTTGGCCTTCATCAGAAGTATGTCGACCACGCCCTTAAAGGCCGACTCCTTGCCCATGGGAAAATTGATGGGCAGTGCAAGCGCGCCCAGTCGCTTTTCCATCGAGCTGACGGCCTCGGGAAAGTTCGCCCCCACCCTGTCCATCTTGTTGATGTATGCTATGCGGGGCACACGGTAGCGGTCGGCCTGCCGCCACACTGTTTCCGACTGTGCTTCCACGCCGTTGACGGCGTCGAAGATCACAACGGCGCCGTCGAGCACGCGGAGCGACCTCTCGACCTCGGCGGTAAAGTCGACGTGCCCCGGGGTGTCGATGATGTTTATCTCCGTTCCCTTCCAGTAGGTGGTGGTCGCGGCTGCGGTGATGGTGATGCCGCGCTTCCTTTCCTCATCCATCCAGTCCATGGTGGCGGTGCCGTCGTCCACTTCGCCGATGCGGTGTTCTTTGCCGCAGTAGTAGAGTATCCGCTCGGTTGTCGTAGTCTTGCCCGCGTCGATGTGGGCCATGATACCGATGTTGCGTTTGTCTGCCAGCGGTGTTTTACTCATATTCCGTTGCGCCGGGGCCGTTGCACATTGCCGATCGAATGACTGCTGCAGGCGGCAGCGAACAATGTACCGAAGCCGCTTTTGCTTTGCCGTCGCTGAATGCGTCGGGAGCCGGGCCGCAGCACGACCCGGGCAAAGATTGCGTAGTGGAAGCGTGGTGGCGGGAAGCGTCGCTATCGAGCAAAGTGGGCAAAGGCCTTGTTGGCTTCAGCCATGCGGTGCACGTTTTCTCGCTGCGTTATGGCCGTGCCTTCTTTGCGGATGGCGTCGGACAGTTCGTCGGCGAGTCTTTGATGCATGGGCCTTCCCTTCCGCTTGCGTGCTGCTTCCAGAATCCAGCGGACCGCCAAGGCAAGCTGCCTCTTGGTGCGCACCTGCATAGGCACCTGGTAGCTGGCGCCTCCGACCCGCTTGGAGCGCACTTCCACCAGCGGCTTCACGTTTTCCATCGCCGTTTCGAATGCTTCGAGCGGCTCCATGTCAGGGAAACGCTTCGCCACTATTTCCATCGCATCATAGAAGATGTTCTGTGCCTGGGTCCTCTTGCCGCAATGCATCAGGTTGTTGATGAACTTCGAGGCAAGCATGCTCTTGAACTTCGGATCGGGCTTCAGGAATCGGTCGGTCGATTCAAACTTTTTTGCCATCTACGACGGCTCCTTTGATCTGTGGGCTGGGCTACGACGTTTTCGTCCCGTATTTCGAACGCCCCTGTTTGCGACCGTCCACGCCGGCCACGTCGTATACGCCTCTAACAATATGATACCGAACGCCCGGCAGATCGCGCACTCTGCCCCCTCGAACGAGAACGATTGAGTGCTCCTGCACGTTGTGCCTCTCGCCGGGGATGTACGCGGTAACCTCCCGGCCGTTTGTGAGCCGCACTCGGGCGACCTTGCGCAAGGCCGAGTTGGGCTTCTTGGGCGTGCGCGTCATCTGCATGAGGCATACCCCTTTCCGCTGGGGGCATCGCTCCAGGTCGGGGCGCTTGCTCTTCTTGGGCTTGGCCTTTCTCCCTTTTCTCAAAAGCTGATTAATAGTGGGCATCAATACCCCTTTCTGTCGTATCCGATTGATGTGCGAAGGCGGAGCGCTCACCGGCCCCGCTCTCTCATCCTATCAGGGCCGGTTCCCCTTCTTCGGCGCCTTCCTCGGGCAGCTCCGGCAGGGACACTTTTTTCTGGACTTCGGCCCGGCGGAATTTGTAGAATCCCGTTCCTGCGGGAATCATGTGGCCGAGGATCACGTTTTCCTTCAGGCCGAGCAGGTAGTCGGTCTTGCCTGCCAGGGCCGCCTCCGTGAGCACCTTGGTGGTCTCTTGGAACGACGCGGCGGAAATGAAACTTTCCGACTGCAGGGCGGCCTTGGTGATTCCGAAAAGCAGCGGGGTCGCGCTCGCGGGTTTGCCGCCCTGGCTTACTACTCGCTCGTTTTCCGCGCGGAAAGCGAACTTGTCTACTACGGTGCCGGGCAGGAAACTGGTGTCGCCGGTGTCTTCGGTCACGTGTACTTTCCGCATCATCTGGGCAACGATCACTTCGATGTGCTTGTCGTCGATGGTCTCGTGCTGTGTGCGATATACCGACTGTATCTCGCGCACGAGGTACTGCTGTACTGCTTCCTCGCCGCTGATCCTGAGGATGTCCTGCGGGATCAGCGGACCGTCTACCAGCCTGTCGCCCTCGCGGACCCTGTCGCCCCTGCCCGAGGTGAGGTGCTTGCCGTGGGGAACAAGGTGCTCGCGTTCGATGCCGGTCTCGTTGCGTACGATGATCGTCCGCTTGCCTCGTTTTCGCTCGCCGAGTTCTACAACGCCCGAGATTTCGCTGATGATGGCGGGGTCTTTCGGCTTGCGGGCCTCGAAAAGTTCCGTTACTCGCGGCAGGCCCGCGGTGATGTCTTCGGTGCGGCCGATCTCGCGGGGGGTTCGTGCGAGTTGCGTGCCTGCGGCAACCTCCTGGCCTTCGTCGACGTCGAGAATGGCCTTTTCGGGGATCGAGTAGATGGCCAGCGGCTCCTGGTCTTTTCCCACGATGAGGATCTGCGGGTGAAGGTCGCCTTTGTGCTCCACGATCACCTTTCGGATCGAGCCGGCCGTATCGACCTCTTCGCGCATCGTTTCTTCTTCAACGATGTCCTCAAACTGAACCGTTCCGGTCTTTTCGCAGATGATGGGCGTAACGTGCGGATCCCAGTCTGCGATGAGATCCTTGGGTTTCACCTTGCCGTTTTCCTTCACGTGGATCTTTGCCCCGGCGCGAAGCTGGTAGCGGCGCTGCGTGCCGTCCTTTTCGGTGAGGACGGCCTCGCCATTCTGGTTCAAAACCACCGCCACGGCCTCGGATGTGATCACGGTGCGAACGTTTTCGTAGGTCACGACGCCCCTTGCCGGCGCGCGGATTTCTGCCTCTTCCACTGTTCTCTGGGCGGTTCCGCCTATGTGGAAGGTTCTCATCGTGAGCTGCGTGCCGGGCTCGCCGATCGACTGCGCACCGATAATTCCCACGGCCAGACCCTCTTCTACTTTCTCGCCGGTCGAGAGGTCCATTCCGTAGCACTTGGCGCATACGCCCCTGGGCGATTCGCATGTCATCGGCGAGCGGACCTTGAGGCTGGTGTAGCCCATGTCTTCGATTTCCTGTGCCTGCTCGCTGTGGATCATATCGCCTTCTTTAACGATAACCTCGTCGGTGAGCTTGTTCACAACGGCTTCTTGCGAGACCCGCCCGCGGATGATCTGCGACAGCGGCACTTCAATGGTCTCACCTTTCCGCACTTCGCTCTTGGTGATGCCGTTGACGGTGCGGCAGTCGTCTTCGCTGATGACAACGTTCTGGGCCACATCGGCAAGCTTTCGGGTGAGGTAACCGGATTCGGCCGTCTTGAGGGCGGTGTCGGCCAGACCCTTTCGGCCGCCGTGGGTGGAGCTGAAGTATTCGAGCACCGGCAGGCCTTCGCGGAAGTTGGCCTTGATGGGGGTTTCCATGATTCGGCCGGAAGGCTTTGTCATCAATCCGCGCATACCGGCGAGCTGCCTGATCTGTGCGGAGCTTCCACGAGCCTTGCTGGCAAACATCAGCCACAGGGGGTTGAGGTACGGTTCGCCGTCGCGCGAGTCGTTCTTCAGTTCGTCCATCAGGTCTTCGGCCACGGCATTGGAGGCGTGCGTCCACTGCTCGATGATCTGGTGATATCGCTCGGCCTGCGTGATCACGCCCCGGCGATAGTTCCTCTCGATCTTGTCGACCTCTGTTTGTGTCTTGCGGAGGATTTCCTGTTTGCGCTTGGGCGTCCGCAGGTCGGAAGTGGCAATGGACAGCCCCGACAGCGTAGCCCATTTGAACCCCAAGCTCTTGATGGCGTCGAGCAGCTCGATGGTCTTGGTCCGCCCGACAAGGTCATGACACTCGATGATTATCTTGCTTAACTGGGCCTTGTCTAGCGGAAGGTTATAGTACGGCAGCCTCGCGCCGTCAACTTCGGCCAGCGCGTTGTCGGGTAGTGCATCGTTGAAGAACATCCGACCGACAGTGGTGAGCAATCGGGAGCTTTCGCCGGTTTCGGCTTCGATTTCTCTGCTCTCCTTCTCATCAATCACCACCGTGCCGGGTCGCAGTTTGATCTTTATCGGGTCGTGCAGGCTGATCTTCTTCTGATCGTAGGCCATTATCGCTTCAGCGGTTGAATCATAAACGGGCATGGCCTCGTCGGTCTTCAAGGGGTACATGATCGTCAGGTAGTAGCAGCCCATTACCATGTCGAGCGACGGGCCGATGATCGGGCTGCCGTCGGCGGGTGAGAAGATGTTGTTTGTGCTGAGCATCAAGACGGTCGCCTCGGACTGTGCCTCGATCGAGAGGGGCAGGTGCACGGCCATTTGGTCTCCGTCGAAGTCGGCGTTGAAGGCTTCGCACACCAGTGGGTGGATGTGGATTGCGTTTCCTTCTACCAGCACCGGCTCGAAGGCCTGAATACCCATGCGGTGAAGGGTTGGTGCGCGGTTGAGAAGCACAGGATGCTGATGGATCACTTCGTCGAGGATGTCCCACACTTCCTCATCTTTGCGCTCCAGCATTTTCTTTGCGCTCTTGATCGTGTCTACGTAGCCGAGCTCTTTGAGCCTGCGGATGATGAATGGCTGGAAGAGCTCGAGCGCGATCTTCTTGGGCAGGCCGCACTGGTGGAGCTTGAGGGAGGGGCCTACCACGATCACCGATCGTGCGGAATAGTCTACGCGCTTGCCCAGCAGGTTCTCGCGGAATCGCCCTTGTTTGCCCTTTATCATGTCGGTCAGCGACTTCAGGGGGCGGCTGCTGCTGCCCAGCACCGACCTCTTGCATCGCTCGTTGTCGAAGAGGGCGTCTACCGACTGCTGCAGCATTCGCTTTTCGTTGCGGATGATCACCTCCGGTGCGTGGAGCTCCATCAGCTTTTTGAGGCGGCTGTTCCTGTTTATCACGCGCCTGTAGAGGTCGTTGAGGTCCGACGTTGCGAAGTTTCCGCTCTCCAGCAGCACGAGGGGTCGCAGGTCCGGCGGGATCACCGGGATTACGTCGAGCACCATCCACTGGGCCTGGTTGCTCGATCCGCGGATGGCTTCAACGATCTTCAGCCGTTTGATGTAGTCCTTGTGCTTCTGCTCGGAGCCGGTCTCGCGGAGGTCCTGGCGCAGTTGTGCCGAAACTGCGTCGAGGTCGAGGGTCGCGAGCAGTTTTTTGATGGCTCCGGCGCCCATCTCCGCTTCGAGACTGTCGCCGTGCTTTTCGCGGAGTTCGCGGTACTCGTCTTCGGTCAGCAGGTCCTGAGCCTTGATGCCGGCGGCTTCGGCTTCGCCCGGGTTGATCACAACGTATTCCTGGAAGTAGATGACTTTTTCCAGGTTGCTGACCTTCATATTGAGCAGGTTGCCGAGGCGCGACGGCATCGCCTTGAAGAACCAGATGTGCGCCACCGGGGCTGCGAGGTTTATGTGGCCCATTCGCTTGCGCCGCTCGCGCGAGTGTGTTACTTTCACGCCGCAACGGTCGCAAATGATGCCTTTGTGCTTCATTCCCTTGTACTTGCCGCAGAAGCACTCCCAGTCGCGTTCCGGGCCGAATATGCGCTCGCAAAACAGACCGTCTTTTTCCGAGCGATAGGTCCGGTAGTTGATCGTTTCGGGTTTCTTGACCTCGCCGTACGACCAGCTCCTGATCTCTTCGGGCGAGGCAAGCGAGATTGTCACCGCATTATAGTCGTCAATGCGTTCGTACAAATCTGCCATTATTGTTCGACCCCCATTTCTTCGGGTTGCCCCCGTAAAGCATGGGAAATGATACCTTAAAAAGCCCCGGGCGCCGCGCCCGGTTGCCCTCCACTGCTGCCACTATTGGGGCAGGGCCGGTTCGCGCCTTTTTTCGAGGCGCATGTTGAGGCCCAGCCCTTTGATCTCATGTGTGAGAACGTCAAACGAAACGGGCGTACCCGCTTCGAGGGCGTTCTCGCCTTTGACCATCGACTCGTATATCTTGGTGCGGCCCTCGACGTCGTCGCTCTTGACCGTGAGCAACTCCTGGAGAATGTGGGCCGCGCCGTAGGCCTCGAGGGCCCATACTTCCATCTCTCCGAATCGCTGCCCGCCAAACCGCGCCTTGCCGCCTAGGGGCTGCTGGGTGATCAGGCTGTATGGGCCGGTGGCCCGTGCATGCACCTTGTCGTCCACGAGGTGATCAAGCTTCATCATGTAGATGAAGCCCACGGTCACCTTCTGGTCGAACGGCTCGCCTGTGCGGCCGTCGTACAGCAGTACTTTTCCGTCTTCGGGCAATCCGGCTCTCTTGAGTTCTTTGCGGATTTCTTCCTCGCCAGCGCCGTCAAAGACCGGTGTAACGGCCTGATACCCCAGCCTCGTTGCCGCCCAGCCAAGGTGGGTCTCGAAGATCTGCCCGATGTTCATTCGCGACGGCACGCCCAGCGGGTTGAGCACTATGTCTGCCGGGGTGCCGTCCTCGAGGAAAGGCATATCCTCTTCCGGGAGAATCTTTGCGATCACTCCCTTGTTGCCGTGGCGGCCCGCCATCTTGTCGCCAACCGAGAGCACCCGCCTGGTGGCCACGTATACCTTGACCATCTCGAGTACGCCGGTGGGCAGTTCGTCGCCGCGTTTGAGCTTGTCTTCCCTGCGGCTGAGCTCGTCTTTGAGTTGTTCGATCCGCTCTATGTTTTCGCGGTATACCTTCTCTACGCTTGCTCGTACTTTCTTGCTTTTCGATTTGATCCGGATGTTCTCGGGGTCGAAGTTTTCTTCGATCTCGCCAATTTCCTCCGTGAGCATCTCGTTGAGTTTGTCGGCCGTGAGCTTCAGGCGGCTCTCTCTGTCTGTGATGGGGCCCCCGGCTGCTTCTTCCATCAGGTGTACCAGCCGCTTGAACTCTTCCGCGATCTTTGCGGCGAACTCGCCGCGCTCTTTCTTGAGCTGCTTGCGGTCGGCGGCTTTGCGGTCGTCGGAGAGGTGCGCCTTGCGCGAGAATTTCTGCGCATCGATCACGATGCCATCCGCGCCTGAAGGCACGTCGAGCGAGTCGTTTTTCACGTCTTCCCCGGCGCGTCCGAAGATGGCCGCCAGCAGCTTCTCTTCCGGCGAGAGCTCAGTTTTGCTTTTGGGGGCCACCTTGCCCACGAGGATGTCTCCGGGGCCCACGCGGGTGCCCACGCGAACAATACCTTCTTCGTCGAGGTTGCGCAGTGCCCTCTCCGAGACGTTGGGAATGTCGCGGGTGAACTCCTCGCGGCCGAGCTTGGTCTCGCGGATTTCCACTTCGAATTCTTCAATATGAAGCGAGGTGTATACGTCGTCCTTGACCAGTCGCTGGCTGATGAGTATTGCGTCTTCGAAGTTGCAGCCGTCGAACGGCATAAACGCCACGAGCACGTTTTTGCCCAATGCCAGCTCGCCGTCCAATGTGGCGGCGCCGTCGGCCATGACCTGCCCTTTTTTGACCTTCTGCCCCGGCTTTACGATGGGCTTCTGGTTGAGACACGTGCACTCGTTGAGGCCCACGTATTTTCGCAACGCGTACGTCCGGTCGGCGAGCCCGCCGTCGCCCTCGCTGACGATGATTTTTTCAGAGTCCACGTATTTGACCTCAGCGGATTTTTCGGCGGTCACGACCATTCCCGAGTTGGAGGCGACCTCCCTTTCCATTCCCGTTGCCACCCTGGGCGGCTCGGCAGTAAGAAGCGGCACGGCCTGGCGCTGCATGTTCGAACCCATCAGAGCGCGGTTGGCGTCGTTGTGCTCAAGAAAGGGGATCAGACCGGCGGTCACGCCCACCATTTGCTTGGGCGATACGTCAACGTAATGAACTTCTTTCGTCGGCATCAGGTGGAAGTCTTCACCGATTCGACAGAGCACGGGGTCGGTCAGGATTTTCCCTGTCTTGTCGATCTCGATCGCCGCGGGAGCGATGTTGAACTTGTCTTCCTCGTCCGCCCGCAGGTAGTCTATGTCACCGGTGAGCTTGCCGTTTTTTGCCTTGCGATAGGGCGTGGACAGGAAGCCGTACTCATCAACGTCGCAGAAGGTGCCCAGCGACACGATAAGGCCGATGTTGGTGCCTTCGGGCGTTTCGATCGGGCATATGCGTCCGTAATGCGACGGATGCACGTCGCGCACGTCGAAGCCCGCGCGCTTGCGGTTGAGGCCGCCAGGGCCCAGGGCGCTCAGGCGCCGCTCGTGGGTAAGCTGCGACAGAGGATTGACCTGATCCACCACTTGCGACAGTTCGCCGCGCCCGAAGAAGTATTCGATGGCCGACGAGATCGTGCGCGAATTTATCAGTACGCGCGGCGTGAGGGTTTCCTCTTCCTTGAGACTCATCCGCTCCTGCACGGTGCGGCGCAGCTTCAGGAAGCCCTTTCGCAATTCCTCCGCCGCCAGCTCGTCGATCGTCCTGATCCGCCGGTTGCCCAAGTGGTCGATGTCGTCCACGTGGCCCTGCCCCTTTCGCAGCAGCATGAGGTACTTGATGGCGTTTACGAGGTCTTCTTCCCGCAGAGCCATTTCGTTCTCATCGATCTGCTGGTTAAACTTGCGATTGAGCCTGAACCGCCCCACACGGCCGAGCCGATAGCGGGCGGTGTCGAAAAACTTGTCGCGGAAAAGCTCTTTCGCCTTCTCCAACTGCGGCGGATTGCCGGGCCGCAGCCTGCGGTAAATGCGCAAGAGCGCACTCTCGTGGCTGTCGGCCAGGTCCTCGACCAGCGTGTTGACGATCAGAAGATCCTCGCCCTCTTTGAGGACTTCCACCTCTTTGATTCCGTGGCTGACAAACGCTTCGATGATGCCTTCGTTGAGCGGCCGGCCCGCTTCCAGGATCACCTCGCCGGTTTCCTTGTTTACAATGTCGGTCACAGAAATGCGGTTTGCGAGCTTGGCCGCAGGCGCATTTTTGAGTTTGATCTTTTCGGTATCGCAAAACAGCCGCAAGATATCGGCGTTGGTTGAGTATTCCTCGGACATCGCCCGCAGGAGTGTCGTGGCTGCGAATTTTCCGCTTTGATCTATGCGGACGTGGAGCGCGTCTTTCTTGCTCACGGTGATCTCGAACCAGCTCCCGCGCTCGGGAATGATTCGGCACGCGTGAAGGCGCTTGCCGGTTGGATGCACTTCCTGGCTGAAATCCACGCCCGGCGAGCGGTGAAGCTGCGTCACGATAACGCGCTCGGCCCCGTTGATGATAAACTCGCCTCCCCCCAGCATAATCGGCAACTCGCCGAGGTACACGTCTTCCTCCACTGCACCGCTGGGCTTGTCGACGCGCGCCACGATCTTCAGCGGCCTGCCGTACGTCAGCCGCAGCCGGCGGCATTCCTCCGCCGAGTAGCGCGGCCGGCCGAGCTCATAGTGCAGATACTCAAGAAACATCGTGCCATCGTAGCTCTTGATGGGGAATGTTTCTCGGAGTATAGTCTCCAGGCCAACGGCTTTCCGACGGCCCGGCAACACGTCTTCCTGAAGGAAGCGCTTATACGACTTCCTCTGCAAGGCGGTGAGATTGGGGATCGGCATGGCATCGCCGACTCGACCGTAGTTTTTTGTTTCCATAATCTCTCCAGCCATTCGCGCAAATGACGGCAAAACAGCAGGTCCTACAAAACTTTCTGTTCCAAACCGCTGTGCCGTCTCATGCCATGGCAACAGACCCGTACCCGGCCGGGGCGCGAGCCGCCGCTGAAATCAACACACAAAAACAGTTACTTGACCTCCACCTCCGCTCCAACGGCTTCGAGCTCGGCCTTGATCTTCTCGGCTTCCTCTTTTGTTGCGCCCTCTTTGACGGGGTTGGGCGCTCCGTCGACAAGGGCCTTTGCCTCTTTAAGGCCCAGCGTAGTGTGAACTCTAACAACCTTGATTACCTGAATCTTCTGGGCGCCCGTCGCCTTCAGGATCACGTCGAAGCTCGTTTGCTCTTCCTCTTCCTCGACGGGCCCGCCGGCAGCAGGCATAGCGGCCACCGGGGCAGCCGCCGACACACCAAACTTCTCTTCGGCAGCCTTAACAAGCTCCGACAGCTCCAGAACCGTCATATCGGATATCAGCTCCAGTGCCTGGGTTACTTTGCCGCCTTCTTCAGGTGCCATGTCTTGATTCTCCTGTCATGAATACTACGGGCCTCTTCGAGCCCCTCTTGCCTTCGGATTCCGCCGCCGGCAATCGCTGTGCTAAAGGATGTGAGCGCCAACGGGCTTACACCAAACAAACTCTATCACTCGGCGGGCGATCCCGCCGGGGATTCCTCGGGATTGTCTTCCTGCTTCGATAATTGATCGACCACACGCACGAAGCTCCGAACAACTTCCGTGCAAACGCCCATGAACGAAGTGAGTGGGGCCGCAACAGCCCCCAGCGCTATCGCCCGCATTACGGGCAGCGCAGGCAGCGTTGCCAGCGTGACCACCGCTTGTTGCTCGATGGTGCGCCCGCCCATTCTGCCCCCCCTGAATGTAAGCTTCTTGGTCTTTTTGTCCCAATCCGAAATGACCCGTACAACGGTGGCGGGGTCCTCGCCAAACGCAAGCGCCACGGGGCCTTCCAGAAGCTCGATAAACTCGTCGCCCCAGCCGAGCTCGCGAAATGCGCGGGTTGCGATACTGTTTTTTACGACCATCAGGTTGCCGTTTTCTTTTCGCACGGCCGCCCTGAGTTCCGTCATCTCCAACGCCGAAACGCCGGAGAAGTTCACGACTACGCAATGCTCCACGTCTTCGAACCGCGAGCGCAGTTCGTCGAGCATGTAGGTTTTCAACTTACTGGGCATCTCTTGCTCCGAGAGGTCGTTGTCGAAATACGTCCTTCAGTCGTCAGTCGTCAGTCCAAGACCCGAAGAAATCACCGCAGTCGCCGACGCGCCAAAGCCGCTAAGGCGACGGCGCGAGGCACAGAGAAGAAGGAACGCAAGAACTCTTAACTCATAATTCATAACTCATCCTTCTTACTCCACCGCCAGCCTCAGGCCCGGGCCCATCGTTGTGGCTATTACGGCCCTCTGTATATACCTGCCTTTCGCGGAAGCCGGCCTCACAGACTTTATGTGGCTGATGAATGCATCGATGTTTTCCTTGAGCGCCTGCTTCTCGAACGACTTCTTCCCCACGGGCGCGTGCAGGTTGCCCGAAGCATCGGCGCGGAATTCGATTTTCCCGGCCTTAAACTCGCTCACGGCGGTGGCGATGTCTTCGGTCACAGTGCCCGACTTGGGCGAAGGCATCTTGCCCTGCGGGCCGAGGACCCGCCCGAGCCGCCCCACCACGCGCATCATGTCGGGAGTGGCCACTACAACATCAAAATCCATCCAGCCGTCCTGAATTCGCTTGGCCATGTCTTCGTCGCCCACTTCATCGGCCCCAGCCTCCTTGGCCGCCTCGGCGTTTGCCCCTTGGGCGAATGCGATGAGCTTAACCGACTTGCCCGTGCCGTTGGGCATCGACAACGTGCCGCGCACGTTCTGATCAGCCTTCTTGACGTCGATCCCCAGTTTCATGTGAATTTCGACGGTCTCGTCGAACTTGGCGCCTTTCATCCCCTTGAGTATTTCCAGGGCCTCGTCGAGATCGTAAGCCCTGTTGGGATCGATCTTCGACTTGATCTCCGCGTATCGAGTGCTTCTCTTCATTATGGTATTTCCTGCTCGGCCCGAAACGCCAACCCTCTCGCAAGCCGGGCCTCACCATCTGCTCAACTTTGCTCTTCGGCCACCGTAATGCCCATCGAACGGGCCGTGCCGCGTATCATTTCCATTGCAGTCTCAATCGACGAGGCATTGAGGTCCTTGCTCTTCTTTTCCGCTATCTCCCTGATTTGAGCGACCGTCACCTGCCCCACCTTTTCGGTATGGGGAACACCGGAGCCCTTGGCTATGCCCGCCGCCTCCTTAAGCAGCACCGAGGCCGGGGACGACTTGACCACAAAGCTGAAAGTCCGATCAGCATAGATAGTGATCTCCACACCCACGATCGTGCCCTGCTGGTCGCGCGTCTGGTCGTTAAACTTCCTGCAAAACTCGCCGGGGCTAATATTTCGGGGGCCCAGAGCCACGCCCACCGGCGGCCCGGGGGTGGCCTGACCCGCGGGAATCTGAAGCTTTACCGTACTAACGACTTCTTTTGCCATACGAGCTTTCCCCTATCTTACGCCCGGCTCAGATTTTCTCTACCTGCCAATACTCGAGCTCGACCGGCGTGGCACGGCCGAAAATCGTGACGACCACGCGCACCACGCCCTTTTCCGGATAGACCTCCTCGACCATCCCGTCGAAGTTGAGGAAGGGACCTTCCTTTATCCGTACGTTGTCGCCCGCGTCGAACTCGATCTTGGGAGCCGGAGCCGTTTCCTTGCTCTCGGCTTCCATCGTGATCTTCTCGACTTCCTCCTCGCTCATTGGGACCGGGTGATTCGGGTTCCCCAAAAAGTCGCCCACACCCGGGGTGTCTTTCACGAGGAATAGTGTATCTTCGTCGAGATCCACTTCTATCATCAGATATCCGGGATATATCTTTCTCTCGACGATCGTTTTCTGCCCTCCCTTGATCTCCGAGACTCGCTCGGTGGGCAACAAGATCGTCGGCAGTTTTCCTTCCAGCCCCGCGGCACGGGCCCGTTTGACCAGATTCTCCTTGACCTGATCTTCACGGCCGGCCTGTACGCGCAGGACGTACCAATGCTTGCCCATTTTTCCTGCCAACCTCTCAGCTTGGACTTGGATAAACGTGAATGATACTGGTGAAAATCGCCAGTAGATTATCCACGACATATAGGAACACGCCTAAGATGATGACGGTTCCCACCACAACTGCCGCAGACCCTTTCACTTCCGCCTTAGGTGGCCAGGCAACCTTCTTGAGCTCCGCCTGGGTCTCGATGAGAAACTCCGACGTGCGCGCGTTGATCAGCGAAAGATAGATTCCTCCTCCAGCCACCCCGATGATCATCACGGCGCAGGCCACAATGAAAGGCGTCGACGTAGACCAAATCGCGTAGGCTTCCGCAACACCAAACGCCCCGATCGCCGTCGCTGCAAGCGCGACAACCGCCCGGGTCCTGTTGCCCTGCCCCTTCTTGTATATTTTCATTCTTCACTCCCGGGAACAGCAAACTCGTCCGGCTCCAAGCTCAGCATCACCGATACTCGTGCCCCGGAAAAGCGTTCCCGGGTGCGTTCTCTCTGGCAGGCCTGGAGGGATTCGAACCCCCAACATCCGGTTTTGGAGACCGGCGCTCTACCAGTTAGAGCTACAGGCCTGCGTCGCCCTGCGGGCGTACTATTTGCGTCGCTCTTTGTGGTCGGTGTGCTTACGGCAAAACCTGCAATACTTCTTCAGCTCGAGCTTCGGCGCACCGCCTGCGGTCCGGTGGCTGGTGCGGTAGTTGCGGTTCCCGCACACGTCGCACTCCATGAATACGTATTCGCGGCCGGCCTTCTTCCCTTTAGCCATTTCTTAGTCCCGACGTTTTCAGCTCGTATCGCCCCTACTCCAGAATCTTGGTAACTACTCCGGCCCCGACGGTGTGCCCGCCTTCGCGGATGGCGAAACGCATCCCTTCTTCCATCGCAACCGGTATGATCAACTCTACACCAAACTGAGCG
>Ga0114922_10002700_pt1 | contig 16565 bp, 15 predicted proteins | sample AartaG_FD_100975 | JGI IMG/M metagenome (GOLD analysis project Ga0114922, IMG submission 100975) | Deep subsurface microbial communities from Aarhus Bay to uncover new lineages of life (NeLLi) - Aarhus_00045 metaG | ecosystem: Environmental > Aquatic > Marine > Oceanic > Sediment | place...
GAGTTCCAGGTTGTCCTTTTAGGACGATGGTGATGGTGTCCCCTCACCCTCTTTGGCGGACGATGAACCGATTGTTCCTTTTTGGGACGATAGTAGCGGTGTCCGCCAAAAAAAACAAAATCAACGAGAACTGTTCTTGTTGATTAAGGGCGAGACGTAGTATTGAGGTGTCCTTAATGGACGAGGAGGTGTTTGTCTCGCCCTTTCTTCCTGAATATTATTAAGAGGATGTTCAGGAAGAGGGGACGAGTTCCAGGTTGTCCTTTTAGGACGATGGTGATGGTGTCCCCTCACCCTCTTTGGCGGACGAGGACTGCAGTGTCCTTTCTGGACGATGATCAAGTTGTCCGCCAAAAAAAACAAAATCAACGAGGACGGGCCTCGTTGATTAAGGGCGAGACGATTCGTGGAGTGTCCTTAATGGACGAATGACGTTCTGTCTCGCCCCCTTTTCCTGGATATTATGAAGATGATGTTCAGGAAGAGGGGACGATTGGAGAGGTGTCTCATAATTGAGACGAAATCGCGATTGTCCCCTCACACTTTTTGGCGGACGAACGGGGTGATGTCCTTTCTGGACGATTCACTGGTTGTCCGCCACTATCAAAATCTGGTTGCAAAAAACAACTAGAACAAGGGCGAGACGAACTCGTACGTGTCCTTATTGGACGAAAGAAGTAGTGTTTCGTCCCTTCTTCTTGGAGATTATTAAGATGATGTTTAGGGAGAGGGGACGAGCGCATAATTGTCCTTTTAGGACGTTTACCTGCCTGTCCCCTCGCCCTCTTTGGCGGACGAACCGAACGGTGTCCTTTCAGGACGAGTGAGTTGTTGTCCGCCAAAAAACAAAATCTGGTTGTAAGAAATTACAGCCAGAACAAGGGCGAGACGTAGTGTTCAGGTGTCCTTAATGGACGAGGAGGTGTTTGTCTCGCCCCTTCTTCCTGGATATTATGAAGAGAATGTTCAGGAAGAGGGGACGATTTATGGGCTGTCCTTTTAGGACGAAGCGTAGCGTGTCCCCTCACCCTCCTTGGCGGACGACCCCATCGGTGTCCTTTCTGGACGAAAGTGAGCATGTCCGCCACTATCAAAATCTGGTTGTAAGAAATTACAACCAGAACAGGGGCGAGACGAGAGAGCTGTTGTCCTTATTGGACGAGGAGAATGGTGTCTCGCCCATATTTAATAAATTAGCCCTTTAAAAACAGAGCTTCTGTGTGTCCCTTAAAGGGACGAATCTCCACCCTGACCCAAAAGGGTCGCAGCGAAAGGAGAATCCTATGAACGGAGAAAACGGAGACGGAAGGATTATTGGAATTCGACATCGCGTTAAGAAGACTAGAAGAGGGGAACCACGGCCAACTCAGGTAGCCATTCTGAGAGAAAAAAGGAAACCCAAAACTTATCTCTTTAGAGATGATACTGCTGAATTAGACTGGGTGAGAGAAGGATATCCAGTTAAATATAAACCCCCTACAGAACATGATGATTTGAATCAATTTCGATCCCATCACATTACCTGGCGTCGGTTAAAAGAAGATGAAGATCCTCAAAGTTTTCCTCAGAACCTTGTGAGACAGGTAGGAAAGCATTGGGAACTCGCAACCAGGATTCCTGTGGAGTTTGATGGCCTACAGCCAGGCGATACTGTCGCCATGATTTTAGGAGGTAGTGGTGATCGTTTGGCCTATGCGCTTTCACGCAAAGCAGACACAATCGGCGCGACCATCCTACGAATTCCTCCGTTTGTTCTTAAAAAACAACGGGAAGCAATGAGACGTGAAATAGACGATGATGCGATTACGCTCGCAGAGCTTGCTAGAGACAAACCAGAATTTTTTTATCCTGTAACTCCGCGGGATCGGAAGATGATAAAACTTGCTTTTTCTTTTGCTTTACTTTCGGATACAATGAAAGATCGAATTAAATGCGAACAACGTCTTTTTCAAAGAACACATGGTCAGATATTTTTAAGTGAAGAAGGAGGCTATCCTGAAGGGACAATTGAGGATGCATATCGGGCAAGAAAAGCAAATGATGCTCGTCTTAAATTGCACCTTGATGAAGAAAAAGAGCGCGAAAGAGAGTTGGCAAAAGCAGTGGGAACAACTGATGTATATCAGGAAGTTTTTGTACCAATTAAAGGAATTGGACCCCGGATTGCGGGCAGGATTATTCCTATTATTGGGGATATTCGTCGTTTTCCTACCCCTGCTAAATTAAAAGCTTATTGTGGACTTCATGTAAGGAAAGGTGGTAAATACGAAGATGTGCCTCCTGAACAGCAGTTTCCCAGAAAAAGACGAGGAGAGACAGCTAATTGGAGAGAGATACTTAGGCAAGCGTTTTATATTTTTGTTTCTCTCCAACTTAATCGTCCTCAATACGAAGAGACTGAATGGGGTAAAAAGTTCCGGGAATACAAAAAGACTTTCCGAGAAAGACATCCCCGAGTGATAAAAGTGAAAAAGCAAGATCCTGAGACTGGTGAGATGAGAGAAGTAGGGATATACACAAACGCTCATATTCACAGAATGGCTATTTGGCGTACAGCAACTAAGGCTGCTGAATATGTCTGGCGAGAATGGTGGCGCTTAGAAAGGAGACAAAGACCCGGTGCTGCTGAATAAAAAACCCAAAAGCCCTGCATCGAAAAATCGATCAGGGCTTTTTTTATTTGTTATATTCATTCATTACTTTTTCTATTCCTTGAGTTATTAAAGTTCCAATCGCTTTAACTGTTTTTTTGATAACCTCTGCTGTGATTTCCTGTTCTTTTTTATTGAATTTTTGAAGGACGAATTTTTCTGGATTTTTAGGTTTTCCTTTTTCTGGCAAAATTCCGATTCTAAATCTAATAAAATTTTTTGTTCCAGTTTCTTTGATTACTGATTCCACTCCTTTATGGCCGGCTGATCCCCGGTTTTTAATAATCCTGATTTTTCCTAAGGGCAAATCTATATCATCGTGAATAATAATTAAGTTTGTAGTGGGTAGTTTATAGTGAGTAGTTATTTTTTTAACAGCAACGCCTGAATTATTCATAAAAGTCTGGGGCTTTAGAAGAATTACTTTTTTACCTTCGAAAATTTCTTCTGAAATCAAAGAGTTGTACTTTTTAACTGGCCTAAATTCAGGGAAATTATTTTTCTCCCTAAATTCATCAATTACTTGAAAACCAATATTGTGTCGCGTATTTTGATATTTTTTTCCAGGATTTCCCAATCCTATAATAATCATCATAGTTTTTTCTTCATTATAACATTTTTATGTAATTTTTTCATTTTACCCTTGACAAGGTTTTTTGATAAGAGTACACTAGTCCTAAGTTCATTCGAAAGGAGAATAACCTGGAAGTGCGTCCGACAAAACGTTGGGCGTAAGTTGACGAAAGTGAGGGACCGCTCATGCACCGTGCCCGATCTCCGCCCTGAGTGTGCCGTTCTCAACAACCAGAGTTGTTCTCAACAAGCTTCGGCTTGTCAAAGGATCTACCCGATCCTACCCATAGGTGCCGAGACCACCACATCTCGGCCCTTTTTTATTTTGAAAAAACCCTTGATCCCGTAGTAGAAATTTGACAACCCGCCCAGGGCGGGTAAATTGCCAAGGGCGATCAAGGTTTGCTAAATTTTTAAAATCTGTTATAATAAAAATGGGTTTTTGACAACCGAATACCCTGTTAACTAAAAGGAGTTAGCCATGAATGACGTAGATCCAGACAAAGTGAAAAAATGGCTTCCCTGTCTTGGATGCGGCAAAAAAATGTGGACGGACCGTTGCCATCGCACTTGTAAAAAGTGCCGAGGGAGGAATGATGCAACACCGACCAGGTCATCCCATCTGATAATCCTACCAAGGGGAGAAACCGAGAAACCGAGAGGATGGCGGGAAGGATAAATAACTAACCAATCTTTCAAAGCAAAGAGCTCTGTTTCCAGAAACAGAGCTCTTTTTAATTATTCTTTTATGGGGCTTGCCCTCCCAAATTTTTGGACAACTTGGTTAATTTTGGAACTAAAGATTCCGGTCCAAAAACTTGGGAGGGCTTGCCCGCCTAAATTTCTAAGAAACTTAGACGGGCTTGCTAAAACAAAAAATTTTTAGTAAGATATTAGTACCCGCTCTTACAAACACAGAGAGGGTACTGAATGATGAAAAAAATATTATCTTTTATCTGGGAAATTTCAAAGATAGTTATTATTGCTTTACTGATAGTAGTCCCTATCCGCTATTTTTTGTTTCAGCCATTTTTTGTCAAAGGCCAATCAATGGAACCGAGTTTTGAAGATGGGGATTATTTGATTATTGATGAAATATCTTATAGGTTTAGAGTTCCCCAAAGGGGAGAGGTGATAGTTTTTAAATCTCCCAAAAATCCCTCTCAAAGATTCATCAAAAGAATTATTGGCCTTCCTGATGAAGTAGTGGAAATTAAAAATGGCGTCGTGAAAATTTTCAAAAATGACCAGTTACAAGTTTTAGATGAAGAAAAATACCTCCCATCTTTTATTTATACTTCAGGAGATATCCGGGTGGTAGTAGGGGATAAGGAATATTTTGTTTTAGGGGATAACCGTGATTTCTCTTTAGATTCAAGAAGATTTGGCCCGATACCCGTTGAAAAAATCATTGGCCGGGTTCTTTTCAGAGCTTGGCCATTTACTGCTTTTGCAAAATTCGAAGCACCCAACTATTAGTTTTAAGACTTGAGTTGTAAGATCCATCAACTTTAATCTTAAATCTATTATGAGAAAACCTAAATTTCAATCTCCGACTGGAATGCATGATATCTTACCCGAAGAGCAGAAATATTTCCAAAAGATTTATGATGTAGTTTCAACTATTGCTGATTTCTATAATTTCGGAAAGATTGAGACCCCGATAATGGAAGAAACAGAACTTTTTTCAAAAGGAATTGGATTAAGTACTGATATTGTAAAAAAAGAAATGTTTAGCTTTAAAACTAAAGGAGGTGATTTTTTAGCTTTAAGGCCAGAATATACTGCTTCTGTTGTGAGATCCTATATTGAGCAAGGGATGCAAAATCGACCTCAGCCCGTTAAGCTGTGGTATTGGGGTCCTTGTTTCCGTTATGAACGTCCCCAAGAAGCCAGGTATCGACAATTTTGGCAATTTGGTTTCGAAACTTTAGGAGAAGAAAGTCCGGTAGTTGATGCTCAAATTATTCAAGTTTTTTACAATATTTTAAAAGAACTTAAATTAAAGAATTTAATTGTAGAAGTAAACAGCATAGGGGACTATCAGTGCAGGCCTTATTACAAAAAACTTTTAACAAATTATTTCAGAACTAGAGAAATTTCTTTATGTACTAACTGTAAGAGAAGAATTAGGGAAAATGTTTTAAGAATTTTAGATTGCAAAGAAGAAAAATGCCAACCAGTTAAGGCAGAAGCCCCCCAGATATTAGACCATCTTTGTGATGAATGTAGGTTACACTTTAAAGAGGTTTTGGAATTTTTAGATGAAACGGAGATACCTTATAGTCTGAATCCTTATTTAGTTAGAGGGCTGGATTATTATACCAAAACTGTCTTTGAAATTTTCTCTGGTGGTTCTGAAAATGAAGAGGAAATTAAAAATGCTTTAGTTGGCGGCGGAAGATATGATAGATTGATTAAACTTTTGAGGGGGAAAGATACTCCTGGTTGTGGAGCGGCGGCTGGGATTGAAAGAATTATAAAATTAATGAAAACCCAGGACGTAAAATCCCCGAAAGAAGCTGGAAGATACTTATTTTTAGCTCAACTTGGTATTTTAGCAAAACGAAAAAGTTTGAGACTTTTAGAAGATTTTAGAAAAGCAAAGATAAAAGTTTCTGAATCTTTTGGCAGAGATTCTTTGAAAGCTCAGTTAAACAGGGCTAATAAAATTGGAGCTAAATATGCTTTGATTCTTGGTCAAAAAGAAGCTTTAGAGGGAACAATTATAATAAGAGATATGAAAAGCGGGAGGCAAGAAACAATGAAATTAGAGAAAATAGTTCAGGAGATGAAGAAACGTTTGAAGAAGAAACGTTCAAAAAATGACTAATTGTATATTTTGCAAAATTATAAATAAAGAAATGCCATCAGAAATTATTTACGAAAATGATAAAATTATAGCTTTTAAGGATATCAGTCCAAAAGCCCTTTTTCATTTTTTAGTTATTCCCAAAAAACACATCCTTTCAGTAAATCATTTAGAAATTCAAGATAAAGAGTTAATGGGGGATTTAATTTTAGCTGCCCAAAGGATAGCCCAAGAAAAAAAATTAAAAGGTTATAAATTACTAATCAATGTTGGCAAAGATGCTGGTCAGATAATTGATCACTTGCATTTACACTTATTAAGCGGTAGACCAATAGAGCTACCGTAACTTAGTGAGTAGTTTGTAGCGAGTAGTTTATAGTTTTAAAAAGTTTTTCTACTCACTACCCACTATTCACTATAAACTAAAGAATGGCTTTAGAGATAAAAAAACAAGAAAAAGAGAGTTCTCAAGGTTTAGCTCGTCGTTTCTCAAAGCGAGTAAAATTGAGTGGAATTTTACTGCGGGCTAGGAAAGGGCGTTTTCGCGATAGAATAAAAAGCAGGCAAATGAGAAAAAGATCAGCTTTGCGGCGAGAGGAATTGAAAAAAGAATATGAAAAGCTCCAGAAATTAGGTAAAACCCCGTAGTAGAAATTTGACAAAGGTTTTTTTAGAAAACCTTAGATCTACGAAGTTGGTCAAACTTTCACTACGGGGTAAAATAGAAAAGTAAATGAGGTTGACTCTGTAGATGGAGAACTTAAAACAAAAAATTCAAAACGAGCTTAACCGAGCTTTAAAAGGGGGCGACGAAATTACCCGTTCTACTTTGCGGATTCTTTTAGCTATGATTTTGAACAGAGAGAAAGAAAAACGCTACAAAATTGCAAAAGAGCAAAGAGACGTCCCTGAAAAAGAGCTGGTTAAAAAATCCAATCTTATTGATGAAGAAATAATTGAGGTTATTGCCTCTGAGATTAAAAAAAGAAAAGAAGCTATTTTAGAGTTTGAAAAAGGTAAAAGAGAAGACTTAGTTAGGAAAGAGAAAGCAGAAATTGAAGTTTTACAAAAATATTTGCCGGAACAGCTTTCAGAACAAGAACTTCAAAAAATGGTTAAAGAAGCTATTGGAAAAACAGGAGCCAAAGAAATTAAAGATATGGGCAGGGTTATGGCCCAAATTATGCCTCAAGCTAAAGGAAGAGCAGACGGGAGCGAAATCAGTAAAATAGTTAAAGAGACACTATCTTTTAAACCTGAATAAAACTAAATGGTTGAGGTTACTAATCTAACAAATAATCCCGTTGATGAAGAGTTTTTAAAAAAAGTTGCGGAAAAAGTTTTAAAAGGAGAAAATGCAAAAGGAAAAGAATTATCAATTGTGTTAGTTGGACCGGAAAAAATTAGAAATTTGAACAGAAAGTACCGTCATAAAAATAAAATAACTGATGTCTTAGCTTTTGGCAAGACCGATGAATTTCTCTCTTTTCCTGAAGAAAAATTAGAGTTAGGAGAGATAGTAATTTGTCTCCAAAAAGTTAAGGAGAATGCAAAAAGATTTAATTCCACATTTAAAAAAGAGTTAGTTCAAGTTTTAATTCATGGAATTTTACATCTTTTAGAATACGACCATAAAAAAGGTGGATTGGGAGCTAAAAAAATGGAGAAAAAACAGCAACATTACCTTTCAAAATACTAAATACTTAATACTAGATACTTAATTTTTTATGTCCAAACCTCATATTATTACTGGTTTAGATATTGGCACAGGCTCTATAAAAGTTCTTTCTGCTTTAAAAAAGCCCGGCGAAGAAGATTTTGAAGTTTTAGGACGGGTCCAAGTCCCTTCTTTTGGGATTAGGAAAGGGGTAGTAGTTGACATTCCTAAAGTAGCAGAAATTGTTTCTTCATTGATAGAGAAAACTAAACAAGAATCTAAGAAAAAAATAAACGATGTTTACGCTAGTATAGGGGGTGGACATATATCTTGTACTTCTTCTCGTGGTTTGGTCTCTGTCTCACGGGCCGACCAAAAAATTTCAGAAGAAGATATTAACAGAGTTATTCAAGCAGCAAAAACTTTCTCTCTTCCTTCCAATAAAGAAATTATTGATATTTTCCCAAGAGAGTTTATCGTTGACGGGGAGAAGGGGATAAAGGAAGCTGTAGGAATGGAGGGGGTAAGACTTGAAGCCGATGTATTAATTCTTTGTTGTTTTTCTCCCTATTTGAGAAATTCAACCCAAGCTATCTTGAATGCCGGTTTTCAGATCAATGACTTAATCCCTACGCCTTTAGCCAGTAGCCGGGCAGTGTTAACTCCCCGGGAGAAAGAATTAGGAGCAGTTCTGATAGATGTCGGAGCTGGCACCACTAGTATGGCTGTATTCGAAGAAGGAGGAGTAATTGATGTTGCTATTTTCCCAATAGGATCAGGACATATCACAAACGATATAGCTGTTTGTTTAAAAACTGATATTGATACCGCTGAAAGAATAAAATTGGAATTCGGGAGTTGTCGTTCTTCCAGAACAAAAAAATCCTCCAAAAAGGAAAAGAAAATGAACAAGCTTTCTCGACATGATCGTGTCGAGATAAAGATTGAGGGGGAAGAGCCCTTGGTTTTTTCTCAGAAGATGTTATCTGAAATTGTCGAGGCGAGAGTTTGTGAAATTTTTAATTTAGTTAATAAAGAATTAAAAAAAATTTCGCGCCAAGGTTTGCTTCCTGCAGGGATAGTTTTAACAGGCGGGGGAGTGAAGCTTCCCGCGATCAAAGAATTAGCCAAAAAAGAATTAAAACTTCCATGTCGGATAGGAATCCCTCGGCAATTCTCCTCTTTGCCAAAGGATCCAAGCTTTTCTGCACTTTGTGGTTTAATTATGCAAGGCTTTGATATAGAAATAGAAGAGAGGAGTCGCGCAGGTTTTGGTAGAGGTTTTGGAAATAAAATAAAGAAGGTATTCAAAATTTTTATACCGTAACACGACACCAATATACGAATTGACACCAATTATACAAATAAAAACCTAAAAACATAAAAATCTAAAAATAGATATTAGTGTTATTGGTGTTTCATTGGTGTATTAGTGTCGAGTTTATATGAATACAATAATTAAAGTAATTGGGGTAGGAGGTTCGGGATCAAATGCTATATCTCGGATGATGAGATGTAAAATTAAGGGCGTGGAATTGATTGCCATGAATGCTGATGCTCAGGATCTTCAGAGAACTAGAGCTCATCGGAAAGTCAGAATTGGCAAAAAAATAACCAAAGGCCTGGGGACAGGAATGAGCCCCGAAATAGGAAGAAAGGCAGCGGAAGAAGGAAGAGAAGAAATTCAAGAAGCCTTAAAAGGGGCAGATATGATTTTTATCACTTGCGGATTAGGTGGCGGCACTGGCTCAGGCGCTTCTCCAGTTATCGCCCAAATTGCTAAAAACTTAGGGGCTTTAACTTTAGCCATAGTTACGAGACCTTTTTCCTTTGAAGGAATTCAACGGATGGAAATTGCCCTGGCCAGTCAGAAAAAAGTTAAAGAAAAAGTTGATACCTTAATTGCTATTTCTAATGATAAATTACTTTCAATTTTAGAACCTAATACTACAGTTACGAATGCTTTTTGGCTTTGCGATGAAATTTTAAGACAAGCTGTTCAGGGAATTTCTGATTTAATCGTTCTGCCAGGGATAATTAATATTGATTTTGCTGATGTTAAGGCAATTATGAAAGATTCAGGTTCCGCTCTTTTTGGAATAGGTATAGCTAAAGGAGAGGGAAGGGCCCAAGAGGCTGCCAGACGGGCTCTTAATTCTCCCTTACTGGATCTTTCCTGTAAAGGAGCAAAGGGAGTTTTATTTAATGTTTCCGGAGGTAAAGATATCAGTCTTTCAGAAATAGATGAGGCGGCAAAGATTATCACTCAGGAAGTTTCTCCGGAAGCACGAATAATTTTTGGGGCAATTAAAAATGAAGAACTGAAAAAAGGAGAGATAAAAGTGACAGTGATTGCTACAGGATTCTAAGTTAATAGAACTTGTGGATAACTATATTCTTTAATCGGGATTGACTGGGATTTGACCCAGTTTTTTTAATGAGTTAAAATGTAATAATTTGAACTGTTAGTTTATTTTTTTTATCAAAAAATGAAAACTAAAATTACCAAAGTTCACCCTCCAAAACCTCGCCCTTTTAGAAAAAAGGCGGGGCTTAAACAGGTTCAAAAAAGAGACGGTTCAATCGTAAGTTTTGATCAGTCTAAAATTACTGACGCTATTTTTAAAGCAATTACAGCCACAGGTCAAGGCGATGGCAGGAAATCAAAGAGACTTTCAAATAGAGTTGTTAATATTTTGAACCGACGTTTTAAGAAAGATGAAATTCCTCAAGTTGAACAAATTCAAGACATTGTTGAAGAGATTTTAATTTTAGAAGGTTTAGTTGAAGCTGCCAAAGCCTATATTCTTTACCGCGAGCAAAGAAGAAGAATAAGAGAAGCGGTGGAGGTTATTGATGAGTCGAGCGAGAGAATTGATAGTTATCTCCAAGACCTTGATTGGCAGGTTTACGAAAACGCCAATATGACTTTTTCTTTGCAGGGATTAAATCAATATGCAATTTCCTATATCTCTAAAAAATATTGGTTGAATAAAATTTATCCCAAAGAAATAAGAGAAACAGCCGCCAGTGAAGATTTTCACATTCACGATTTAGAGACCTTAGCACCTTATTGTATGGGATGGGATCTTTATGATTTGTTAGTGCGAGGATTCGGAGGTGTGTCAGGAAAGATAGAGTGTCGTCCGCCAAAGCACTTTAGGACAGCTTTGGGCCAATTGGTAAATTTCTTTTATACACTTCAGGGAGAAGCAGCTGGCGCGGAAGCTGTTTCAAACTTTGACACTCTTTTAGCTCCTTTTATTCGTTACGATGGTTTTACCTATTCTCAAGTTAAACAGGTAATGCAGGAATTTTTATACAATTGTATGGTGCCCACAAGAGTTGGATTTCAGACGCCTTTCCTAAACATAACTTTAGATATTAAGCCACCCTCTTTTTTGGCTAAACAGCCTGTCATTATCGGAGGCCAAGCTCAAAAAGAAACTTACGGCGAATTCCAAGAAGAAATAGATATGTTTAATCGGGCTTTTTATGAAACGTTAATGGAAGGCGACGCCAAAGGCCGGCCTTTTACTTTTCCTATTCCTACTGTTTCAATCACCAAAGATTTTGATTGGGACAACCCTGCTTTAAAGCCAATGTGGGAAGCAACAGCGCGCTACGGGGTGAATTATTTTTCTAATTTTGTTCAATCAGATATGGAACCTGAAGATGTTAGGTCAATGTGTTGCCGGCTTCGTTTGGATAATAAAGAACTTTACAAACGAGGCGGAGGACTTTTTGGTTCAGCTCCTCTGACTGGTTCTATTGGCGTAGTAACGATAAATATGCCACGGATTGGCTATCTTTCCAAGACCAAAAAGGAGTTCTTTGAAAAATTAGGTCATTTAATGGATTTAGCTAAAGAAAGTTTGGAAATTAAGAGAAAAGCTTTAGATAATTTTATAGAGAAAGCACTTTATCCTTATTCTAAACATTATTTAGCTTCAGTTAAAAAAATGCGTAATTCTTGTTTTGGTAATCATTTCTCAACTATTGGTCTAATGGGGATGAATGAAGCTCTTTTGAACTTTATTGAAGAAGATATAGGTTCTACCCGGGGAAGAAGATTTGCCCTTGAGGTTTTAGATTTTATGCGAAAAAGATTAATAAAATATCAACAAGAGACAGGAAACATGTATAATCTTGAAGCCACGCCCGGCGAAGGAACAAGTTACAGACAGGCAAAAGCAGACAAAGAAAAATATCCTGATATTATAACTGCAGGCACAAAAGAAGCTCCTTATTACACTAACAGTTCTCAATTACCAGTTAACTATACTGATGATATTTTTGAAGCTTTGAAACTTCAAGATGAGCTTCAATGTAAGTACACAGGAGGCACTGTCCTCCACCTCTTTTTAGGAGAAAAGATTTCTGATCCTGAAATGGCAAAAAATTTAGTGAAAAAAATCTTTGAAAAATTCCACTTACCTTATATTACTTTAACTCCAACTTTCTCAATTTGTCCCACTCATGGTTATCTATCAGGGGAGCACTTCTATTGTCCCAAATGCACTATCAAGCAGCCCTGTGAGGTTTATTCAAGGATAGTCGGATACCTGAGACCCGTGTCGCAATACAATATCGGAAAAAAGCAGGAATTCAAGGAAAGGAAAGAGTTTAAGATGAAAATTTAAATCAAATGGAAATTGGTGGTCTTCAAAAACTTACTCTAATTGATTATCCTGGCAAAATAGCAGCCACTGTTTTTCTTACCGGCTGCAATTTTCGTTGTCCTTGGTGTTATTCTTCAGAGATTATTCTTCCAGAAAAAGTTAAAAACCAGCCCAAAATTTCAGAAAAAGAATTTTTTAAATTTTTAAAGACAAAACAAGGATTATTAGAAGGTGTGGTTATCTGTGGGGGAGAACCTTGTTTAGATAGAGGTCTTCCTAAATTTGTTAAAAAAATAAAGAAATTAAAATATGCTGTAAAAATAGACACTAATGGCTCTTGGCCTGAAATGTTGGGAAAGTTAATTAACGAAAAATTAATAGATTATATTGCTATGGATATAAAGGCTCCTAAAGGAAAATACGAAAAAATTGTGGGCAGGAAAGTAAACATAAAAAATATAGAAAGAAGCATTTCTTTTTTAAAAGAAGGGAAGGTAGATTATGAATTCCGGACAACGGTGGTCCCTAAGTTGTTAAGAAAAGAGGATATTTTAAAAATAGCCGATTGGATTTCTGGAGCTAAAAGCTACTATTTGCAAAATTTCCTGCCAGAAAAAACTCTTGATTCCAAATTTGAGAAAATAAAACCATATCCCCATAAATATCTTTTGGAAATTCAAAAAGCAATTTCTCCATTTTTTGAAATCTGCCAGATAAGGTAATTGTTTAGAATGAGTAAGTCAAAAATACTTCTTTACTTTTGTTTCTTTTTTATTTTCGGAATTTTTGTTAACTCAATATTCGCAATTCCCCAGCTATTAATGCTGGGTTTTTTGATTCTGGGAATTTTATTAATTTCTGTGTTTTGGCGATACAAGAAGTTTATTGTAATTGGTTTTTGTATTTTATTTTTAGTTTTAGGAATATGGCGTTATCAAGTCGTTGAGTCAAGAATTATAAATAATGAATTAAGAGAATATAACGACGTAGAAGAGAATATTACTTCAATTGGAAGGGTTGTCAAAGAGCCGGATATTAGAGAAAAAAGTACTAAATTAACAATAAAAACAGCCGAAGTTTTAACAGAATACGGGTTTCTGTCAGTCAAAGGGAAAATTTTAGTTACGACAGGGCGTTATCCTGAATATGAATATGGCGATGAATTAAAAATCACAGGGAAATTAAAAACACCGCCCGAATTTGAAGATTTTAATTACAAAGATTATTTAGCAAAAAACGGAATCTATTCTATAACGAATTTTCCAGAAATTGAGGTTCTAAGTGAAAAAAACTACAGAGGTCTGACCTCTGTAGTTTACGCGAAATTTTTGGGTTTTAAAAATAAATTAAGAGAGAGTATTTATCAAAATCTTTCTCCTCCCCAGAGTTCAATTTTGGGAGCTATGATTTTAGGAGACAAAAGCAGAATGTCTACTGAAGTGAAAGAAAAACTAAATATTTCTGGCCTTCGGCATATTACTGCTGTTTCTGGAATGCATGTTGTTATTTTGACTAGCATTTTAATGAGTTTATTAATTGGTTTAGGTTTGTGGAGGGGACAGGCTTTTTATTTGACAATCGTAATTATTTTTCTTTTTATTATTATGGCAGGTCTTCAACCTTCGGGAATTAGAGCCGGAATAATGGGAGGGCTTTTTCTTTTAGGTCAGAAAATTGGTAGAAAGACTGTTAGTTCTAGGTCTATAATAATGGCAGCAGTAGTAATGTTGGCGATAAATCCTTTTCTTTTAACTAAAGATGTTGGGTTTCAACTTTCGTTTTTAGCAGTAATAGGAATTATTTATTTAGGACCTATTTTTAAAAATTGGTTAAAATTATTAACCCCTCACCTTTCTTCTCAAAAAGGTGAGGGGTTTGGTAATTTGAGAAGCATTATCTCAATGACTTTGTCTGCTCAAATTTTTACTCTACCAATTTTGGTTTATAATTTTGGAAGAATATCTTTAGTAGCTCCTTTGACCAATGTTTTAATTTTACCTATCGTTTATTGGATAATGATTTTTGGGTTTATTTTTGGATTTTTAGGAATTATTTGGCAACCCCTGGGCTGGATTTTCTCTCTACCTTGTTGGTTGTTGCTGACCTATTTAATAAAAATTGTAGATTTTTTCTCTCAACCTTGGGCAGCAAAAATGATAGAAAACCTCCATTGGTTATGGTTAATAATTTTTTATTTGATTTTAAGTATTTTTGTCCAGTGGTTGAACAAAAAGGAAAAATTAAAATTTTTGAAATATTGACCCCGCATCTTTCTTGCACTGCTTTCAGCAATTTTTAATTTAGTGTAAGAAAGGTGCGGGGTAAAAAAAGGCACCTGAGAGTCATTACTTCTTGGGACTCTAGGTGCCTTGGAAACTGCCGAGTCTTAAGCGATAGCGGGCTGTTCCTTTCCGGTAACAAAACCGATTTTGGAAAAATCAACGCCTTGCTGAGCAGCTTCTTTTTGGGCAAGAGGAATCAATTGATTTTGTTCTTTCGAACTTACGGAAAATACAAACTTTTCACCGGGGACCCAGACACTTTTTCCTGATTCTACCCTTCTTTCGAATGCTAGTTTTCCTCCGTTTTTTTCTACAACGATGAGCCACCATTCAGTTTGGGTTTCCTTACCCATGAGCTGCCTCCTTTCTTTTTGTCAAAATTGTTAAAGAGCAATTTGAGCCTAAGAATATAATTTACCGCAGGCTAGAAACATTGTCAAGTGAGTTGATATCTTAATGACAACTAAATGAGAATTAGAATTCTTAGATTATTAAGGTATAATGCAAGAACATGCCCCGTAGTGGAATTTCAAAAACCCCTACGGGGTATAAAAAGATTAATTTGAAATTCACTACGGGATTATGAATAATGAAAAAAGAGTTTACCCTGAGTTTGTCGAACGGGCTTGGGTTATAGCAGTAAATATGGGTTATGGACACCAGAGAACTGCTTATCCTCTGAAGGATTTTGCTTTTGAGGGAAAGATTGTTAATGCTAATAGTTACGAAGGGATTCCAGAGAAAGATAAAAAAATCTGGGAAAGTACGAGAAAGCTTTATGAATTTATTTCAAGATTCAAAAAAATTCCTTTGGTTGGTAATTTAGCTTTTTCAATTCTTGATAAATTTCAGCAAATCCCTGCTTTTTACCCTCATAGAGATTTATCTAAACCGACCTTCCCTTTAAAAAGAATTTTTTCTTTGATTAAAAAAGGATGGGGGAGAGATTTAATCTTTCGTCTTAGTTCAGGACAAGCCAAAGGAAAACCTTTGCCCCTAATCACTACTTTTTTTATTCCAGCTTTTATGGCTGAAGTTTTTGATTATCCGGGAGAAATTTTCTGCGTTATTTGTGACGCTGATATTTCCAGACCCTGGGTTTCTTTAAATCCTCAAAAAAGCAAAATAAAATATTTTGCGCCTAACTCTTGGGTAGTTAACAGATTGAAACTTTATGGAATAAAAGAAGAAAACATTTTTTTAACTAGTTATCCTTTACCTTTAGGAAATATTGGAACTGAGAAATTAGAGATTTTAAAAGATGATTTAAGATATCGTCTTTTAAATCTTGATCCGGAAAAGAGATACTCCCAGCGCTACAAACCTTTAATTGAAAGAAATCTTGGGGTTTTACCAGAAAAATCAAATCACATTTTGACATTACTATTTTCTATAGGAGGGGCTGGGGCTCAAAAGGAAATAGCAATCAAATACGTTCAAAGTTTAGCTGAAAAAATCAAAAATCAAGAAATTAAAATAATTTTGATGGCAGGCGTAAGAGAAAAAGTGAGAGATTATTTCTTAGAAAATATCAGAAAAATGGGTTTAGCAGATAGTTTAAGTAAAAACATTGAGATAATTTTTGAAAAAGAAATAGGAAATTATTTTGAAAAATTTAATCAAAAATTGAGAAAAACTGATATTCTTTGGACAAAACCCAGCGAACTTTCTTTTTATTCAGGACTGGGGCTGCCGATAATTATTGCTCCTTCGATAGGTTCTCAAGAAGACTTTAATAGAAAATGGCTCATATCTTTGGGGTCCGGAATTCCACAAGAAAATCCAACTCATGTCGACCAGTGGCTTTTTGATTATTTAAAAAGCGGAAGGTTTGCTGAAGCGGCGATGCAGGGATTTATTGAAATAGAAAAATTGGGAACTTACAACATTCAAAAAATATGTTTTGGAGAATAATTGTAATAATTTTACTTTTATTTGTTTCAACTATTGTTTTTTTTAATTCCAGAA
>Ga0114922_10002701_pt1 | contig 16559 bp, 12 predicted proteins | sample AartaG_FD_100975 | JGI IMG/M metagenome (GOLD analysis project Ga0114922, IMG submission 100975) | Deep subsurface microbial communities from Aarhus Bay to uncover new lineages of life (NeLLi) - Aarhus_00045 metaG | ecosystem: Environmental > Aquatic > Marine > Oceanic > Sediment | place...
GCCGGATAACTCCCAGCCAATAGACCGACAATCAAAACCATCAACATAACGATGGCATACAGATTCTGGAAGTGGGAGATACCAAAGCCAAAAGGGGTGCCCAAATATGAGTAGAGGGACGCATACAGGATATTGAACAAAAGAACACCAAAAGCCATAGAAATGCTTGTCACCAGAAGAGACTCTGTCAAAAATTGCCTGATCAATTGTTTTCTATTCGCCCCGACGACTTTTCTGATCCCGATCTCTTTCATCCTGTCCAGGTATCGTGACGTGGATAAATTCATAAAATTGAAACAAGCGATAGCTAACACCAGGATCGCAGCCGACAAAAACAAATACACATACACGATATTTCCTTTTACACCGACATCGCCCCTATATTCTGTTTCCCAGTGAATTTTTGACAATGGCTGCAATATGAGATCCATTTTTTTCGTGAACCACTCTCCGGTATTTTGAGTCAGCAAGGCATTCACCTTATCCGCAACGCTGTCCAGGGAAGAATTTTCTTTCAACACAAAATATGTCAGATCATCCCCCCACTGGGTCCAGGGCTGTGAAGGATATTCGTCCAAAGAGTGGATAGTTTCATAGGATATCAATATTTCACAAGCCAGATGGGTATTGGGGGGAAAATCCTCGAGAAGCCCCGTTACCCTATAGAGATTGTCGTCGATGTTGAGCGTTTTTCCGATCGGATCGTCATTGTTGAAATACTTTTTCGCGATTTTCTGAGTCACGACGACCGAATAAGGCTCCACCAAAACAGAGGAAGTGTCGCCTTCGAGGAGTTTCCAGCTAAATATATCAAGCACCTCTGGGTCCGCATGGAATATTTGGGACTGCTTATATATTCCGTTTTGAGCACCGAGAATGATCATTTCGCTGTTGTGTCTGATCCTTGCGGCAACCTCTATTTCGGGGATTTCGGAATTTAAGGCTGGAGCGAATGCCGGCATGGACCCGGCAAATTTCATCTTGCTGCCTTCTGTGCCCCAATCGCATGCCAAGCGATAAATTCTATCGCCTTTCTCGTGGAAATCATCATAGCTTATCTCATTGACCACATACATCAACATCAGAAGACATACTGTCATCCCTACGGCTAATCCGAAAATATTGATAAAAGAATATCCCAAGTGCCTTTTGATGTTGCGAAACGCTATTTTTATATAATTTTTAAACATGGACACACCTCCACTAGCGGCCTCCAACGCAAGAGGCACGACAATAACGACAAATTGGAAGGCCCGGCTGAGCTCTGCCCTCAGTCGCCCTTTTTTCTTCAAGTCCTGGGCAAACCGGTATACCATGTCTTCGATGACAGAAGAGCACATGATATCGTCTGTGATTAGAGAAAGTACTCCCTTGGCGAATCGGGAAAACATTTTTACTTCACGTCAGGAACACCGGTCCACATGATCCTGTTCAACATTTGGATGGCAAGGAGTTTTTCTTTTCCGACAGGGGTGAGCGTGTAATAGATGCGCGGTCTTCCTCTCTGATCGGCCGCATTACTGGCGATTGCTATCTTAACATAGCCGTTTTTCCTCAGACGGCTCAAGGGGCCGTAGATTGCCCCCGAAAGCCATTTCACACCCGTATCTTTCTCGACCTGCTCTCTTATCGCAATACCATAAGCAATGTTTTCCAGTTTCCAGATGGCCAAAAGCAAAATCTCCTCGATCCTTGATAAAAATTGCATCGATGCACTTCCTATTAATATTCGTTTTATAGTATATTCATACTAGTATAATTAATATAGTATGTCAAGGGGCAAATACTGCAAACAGATTTATCTCCTCGAACGTAATAAATTATGGTAATGTTATGCTATTCAATGAGGAAAAAATGAAACAAATATCATTCATCCAGTACGTTTTTATCATTTTTATTATTGCTTCTTTGCCATTCTCCTGTACTCAGCAGAACCAAGAGGGTGACTGGGGTGCGGAGATAAAAAGGGATGAGGAAACGACAATCATAACGAATCCCATGAATCCGAAATACGGTGAAATCGATCTCGATCTCGTAGAAGATTTGAGCATCGGCAACGACGATGATACAAACTTCCAGTTTTACCGTGTCAGTGGTATCATCCTGGACAACGAAGAAAACATCTATGCTCTCGATGCCGGTAATTGCCGGGTCCAAAAATTCGACAAGAACGGAAAATATCTTCAGACAATCGGAAGAAAAGGCCAAGGTCCAGGGGAGTTCACGAATCCTTCTACCTTTTACATCGACAAAGAAGCCAGCCTTTATGTTTCGGATCAGATGAAGATTGAGATCTTCGATGCCGCAGGAGAGTACAAAAAAGGCATTCCTCTTGAGAACCGCATTTATGAATTTCTCATAACCCCGGATGGACAGATCATTACGCACACGATCTTGAGTGCTGACGAGGGTAATAAAAAAGCCATCGTAAAAATCAATCTCGAAGGAAAAATCAATACAACCATGGCTGAATTTACCGACGTTGAGGCTGTTCGGTCGAATACCCAAGAAGGAAGCACTATGACATTCAAGGCATATCATCAATATAACTATTGGCCTTATCTGTACCCGGCAGGCATAGATGGATTCGTGTATGCCTATCCATCTGAATATAAAATATTCCATATGAATTCAAAAGGGGAGCTTAGTCTAGTCATAGAAAGAGATGTCGCCCCAAGTTTGATCAGCCGGGAGGAAAAAGATTTCATCATAAACGGCATTAAAAAACAAACCGAGAGACGAGGCATCCAAATAACAGATGATGTTCTGGAAGCTGCATGCCAGTTTCCTTCCCACAGGCCTTTTTTCACCCGGATCCTTCTGGATGATGCCGGAAGGATATATGTCAGAAGAGCCGGATCGGTTCTCGATCGAAACGTCGAGACTCAATTGGATATATTCAGTAAGAACGGCCTTTATCTTTACAGGACTTCACTCCCCTTTGCTCCCAACCTGATTCATAATGGGAATATTTATGATGTTTTCACTTCTCAAGAAACAGGAGAAGTTGAGATCAAAAGATACCAGCTCAAGAATTGGGATCAGTTGGAGAAGTGAGGTAGGGCTCGATATGAATCAGAACATTGACAGGTTTTTTCAATTCCTTTTCTATCCTAGTCTCTACTTTTTCGCAAATCACATGACTGTCTCTCACCGACATCTCTGGATCTACCAGCAGGTGCAGGTCGACAAATAGCTCTCCCCCAATCCTTCTTGTTCGCAAGGCATGCCAATCTAAAACATCCTGTTCTTCTGAAAGTATTTTAGTGATTTTTTCGATTGATTCTTTATCCGCGGAATGCTCGGTAATCTCGATCAAACCTTCATACAAAATTTTCGCTGCAACTCCAATGATCATCAATCCGACGACAACTGTCGCAACCTGGTCGGCATAGCCCCAACCAAGAAGACTGGCTGCACCGCCTATCAGAACTGCCAGCGATGAGAGAGAGTCCGAGCGATGGTGCCAGGCATTCGCATAAAGGGCAGTGCTTTGGGTTTCCCTGGATACCTTTCGTGTCAAAAAGAAAATGATTTCTTTCGCCACGACAGAAATGCTGGCGACAACCAGCATCATTCCACCGGGAAAATTCTCTTCACCACGATAGATCGCTGTGCTGGCCTTCCAGATAAAGCCAAAACCAACTACTATAAGGATAAAACCCATCATTTGCGTTGCGAGAGTCTCGAATCTCTTGTGCCCGTAAGGGTGGGCATCATCAGGAGGTCTGTTGGAAACACGAGTTCCAACCAAAACTAGAAAATCCGTGGCCAGGTCGGAGAGAGAATGGAATCCATCCGCGATCAGAGCCGAAGATTTGATTAAAATCCCAAAAAATATCTTGGCGGTCATCAGGAATATATTGACAAAAATCCCCAACAGCGTTATCGAACGGATCTTCCTCCACCGTTCTCTCAGCAATTCTTCATTTACACTTTTCATTTGAAAAAAGAAAATCTTTTATAAATCAAGGTTATTATAAATGAAATATCCCTTTGTGGCTAATTATGAGAATCCCAAGACAAGCGGCCCTATTAAATAAATATCTGTTTTGGTAAGATGGGCTCAAATTTGCTCATAATGAGGAATAAGCCGTGACTTTTCTTAAATCTTCTTTCTTTAAAAAATATCTATTACCGGGTTTTGTATTTCAATCAGTCACCATAGCTGGAGGATACGGCACTGGACGGGAGCTGGTAGAGTATTTTCTCAAATACGGACCGTTGGGTGGACTTTTGGGAATGTTTTTGATCACGACGCTAATGTGGTCGGTCATCCTAGCTGTATCTTTTGAATTCAGCCGGAAGTTCAAAGCATACGACTACCGGACATTTTTTAAAAAGCTTCTCGGTCCCTTTTGGTTCCTGTTCGAGATCATCTATGCCGTTCAGATCTTTCTCGTACTCGCCGTCATCGGTTCGGCTGCCGGAATCATCTTGAGGGATAATTTTGGGGTTCCCTACATGGTCGGCGTATTTATCATGTTGGCCGCTGTGGGCTTTTTAACTTTCAAAGGGAAAAGCCTTATCGAAAACTTTCTATCATTGTGGTCCATCATTCTTTATCTCGTTTACGCTGTTTTTTTTGTGGTCGCCCTCTTAAAATTCGGTCCTATGATTCAAAAAAACTTCGCGTCCGGAATGATTCTCCCCAAATGGGCTTTAGGAGGATTCAAGTACGCTCTATACAACCTTGGCACTGTCCCGGCAGTCCTTTTTTGCCTGAACCACATCGAATCCCGGAAAGAAGCTGTCACCGCCGGAATTCTGGGAGGATTCATAGGAATTATTCCAGGGGCGCTGTTTTTTGTTTCAGTCGTCGGCTACTATCCTGGAGTCCTTCCAGAAGAGATCCCGGCTGTCTTTTTATTGCAGAAGGCCGATGTTCCTTTGTTGTTGATCATTTTTCAACTCGTCCTTTTCGGAACGCTGATCGAAACGGGCACAGGATTCATCCACTCTGTAAACGAACGGATCCAATCCACCCTCCGGGCTAAAGGAAAAGAACTTTTGCGCTGGCAGAGGCCGATCGTCGCATTGATCATGCTTTTGATAGCCCTCGGGATCTCGACTTTTGGATTGATAAATCTTATCGCAAAAGGCTATGGGACTGCCGCATGGGGTTTTCTGATAGCCTATATCATTCCGCTTTTGACTATCGGCATATACAAGTTGATCAAGTCAAGAAGCTAACCTAAATTATTCATAAAATCGGCATTCTTTACCCTTCGGGCAAGCCAATCCTCCGTTGCGAACATAGTGAAGCAATCTCCTGCGATTGCTTTGTCGCATACGCTCCTCGCAATGAATGGTCAGATGTATTCGATCGTGGCTGGTGGCTTTGGGGTGATCTCGTAGGCAACTCTCACCACATTCGGCAGTTCAGCCGTTATCCTCCGTGAAATCGTCATCAACGTTTCCCAAGGAATGGGCGTCGGCTCAGCCGTCAGGGCATCCCTGCTCTCCACAGAGCGGACGATGATGATGTCTCCGAACAACCTCTTTCCCTCATCTATGCCGGTGCCCTTATCGCTCAAAAGAACGGCAAAGGCTTGGAAGGGCTTTAGCCCGGTGATCTCTTGTTCCACAATCACGGTGGCTTTGCGGACCACATCCACTCTCTCCAGAGTCACTTCACCCACAACTCGTGTTGCCAAACCAGGGCCAGGAAAGGGCATTCTCTGGTGAATGGTCTCAGGAAGGCCCAACTCCTTGGCCACTTCTCTCACCTGGTGCTTGAATAAATCCCGCAGAGGTTCGATGAGCTTATACCCATATTGTTCTTCAGCAGAAATCCCGATCTGATCGAGGATGTTGTGCTGAGTTTTGATCCCCCCCTTTGTCTCGATGATGTCTGCAGCGATCGTTCCTTGAATCAAAAACCGGGCTCCGCTCTCTAAGACAGCATGTTTGAACACGGTGTAAAAAGTGTTCCGGAATGCTTTCCTTTTCTCTTCAGGATCGATCTTTCCTTTTAAAGCCATGAAAAATTCATCTTGGGCATCGATGATATCGACCTTAATACCTAGGTCTGCAAAGATGTTTTTCACCTCTTCGGGCTCACCTTCTCTCATCAGACCGTCATCGATGAATATCGCTTTCATGTTGTCCCTGATAGCCCAATGAGCCAGGACAGTGCATGCAGAGCTGTCAACTCCCCCGGATAAAGCCGAGATAGCCATCTCCGACCCAACAGTCGTTTTAATCTCTTCGACTTTCTGATCGATGAATTCTTTTACTTCCACTTTTTTTCTCCCTCATGAATTTTTTTTAAATCATATAACATATCCAGAAAAATGGTAACCAAATAAATACAAATGCTGTCACCTTTAGAGGTGACGAAGGTGAAAAAAATATCATCCCCTCAACTACCCCGAAAGGCGATTGACCCATCTGGGGGGCTGTGACATTATTGCAATGAAAAGAATGACAAGAAATATAAAAAAAATGAGAGGAGGGCCACATCCAAGGCGTAGTGAAAGCTACAAAGGGAGTAGGAAGTACGGGGATTCCTCTCTCGGCCCTCCTCCCCTAGTAATCCTTATCTAACAAACTCCTTAATCCTGTTGGTGTGGCTTCCTAAAAATAATAAATTAACCACAATATATTGGTGTCTTCTGCAAAAAAAATACGACATATAGATTTAATTGTCAAGCTTTTATTTAAAAAAAATCCGCATAATTTGAAGTCGGATACCCATTCTTGATGGAAAAAAACCATAAATTGCTATAAAATCACTTCATACCTGGATTATTCACGAACCAAAGCCAACCCACCCCACCCCTGTATTAAGGTATTATAAATAAGAAAGAATGTTAATCGTGAAAATGTTTTTGTTGTTATTTTCAGCAATATCAGGGTAATATTCTGATATTGCTGGAATAATAAAAAGCATCGGCGTAAATCCCATTGCTGCAAGAAAAGGAGAAATTAGAGTGAGCGATACTATCACCATAAAAAAGCCAACGGGAAAACTCGGCATCCTTATGCCCGGCTTAGGTGCTGTGGCCACAACTTTTATTGCCGGGGTGATGGCTATCAGAAAAGAGATTGAGCGCCCTATCGGTTCATTGACACAAATGGGAACCATCCGGCTCGGAAAAAGAACGGACAAAAGATTTCCTTTGATAAAAGATTTTGTGGAATTGACCGATCTGAACGAAATGGTTTTCGGCGGCTGGGATATCTTCGATGACAATGTGTATAACTCTGCTTTAAATGCCGGGGTGTTGAACAAAGATTTATTGGACGAAGTCAAACAAGAGATAGAACCCATTACTCCCATGAAGGCTGTATTCGATCAGAATTATGTCAAAAAGTTGCATGGGGAACATGTCAAAAAAGCGGATACCAAGTATGACTATGCTCATATGCTTATCGAGGATATCCAAAAATTCAAAGCAGAAAATGATTGCGATCGGATAGCGATGATTTGGTGTGCAAGCACAGAAATATTCATGAAACCCAACCCTGTGCATGAAACCATAGAATCCTTCGAAAAAGCCATGAAGGAAAACCATCCTGCCATAGCGCCCAGCATGATTTATGCCTATGCATCGATCGCAGCAGGCGTTCCTTTTGCCAACGGGGCGCCGAATCTGACAGTGGATATTCCGGCAATGGTCGAGTTTGCACGACAGGAAGAGGTGCCGATCGCCGGAAAAGATTTCAAGACCGGTCAGACATTGATGAAAACCATCCTGGCGCCCGGATTCAAGGCTCGGTTGATCGGATTGAACGGTTGGTTCTCGACAAACATCCTCGGGAATCGGGACGGCGAAGTCCTGGATGATCCAGAATCTTTCAAAACAAAAGAAGAAAGCAAGTTGGGAGTGCTGGAATACATTCTTCAACCAGAAGTTTATCCTGATCTTTACAAAAACTTGTACCACAAGGTCCGGATCAACTACTATCCGCCAAGGGGTGATAACAAAGAAGGCTGGGACAATATCGATATATTCGGTTGGCTGGGATATCCAATGCAGATAAAAATCGATTTTCTCTGCCGGGACAGCATATTGGCCGCGCCTATCGTTTTGGACTTGGCATTATTTTTGGATTTGGCCCAGCGCAGCGGGATGAAGGGAATCCAAGAGTGGCTATCTTTTTATTTTAAAAGCCCGATGTGTGCCCCGGAACTCTATCCCGAACACGATTTATTCATCCAACTGATGAAGCTTAAAAACACACTGCGTTTTATCAAGGGAGAAGACCTGATCACCCATCTGGGTTTAGAGTATTACGATTGAATGACGTCAAAAGAACGGTTGATGTTGGCCATCAACAGGGAAAAACCCGATAGACTGCCGGTATCCATCCATCAGTGGCAACCCTACCACCTGGAAAAACACATGGGGGGAAGAAGCGACCTGGAAGCTTTCCAGATGGTGGGGCTTGATGCCCAGATCCAACATTCCGAAAAGATAGAACAAGGTACCTCGCATTGGCGAGATGAGAAAACACAGGTCGACAACAATCCTGATCATCGGATCACATACCATGCCATTTATACACCGGAGGGGCCTCTTTCCTAAAAAACCGAGGGTGACAGAGGTATTTTACGCGGGTTTGTATGGGGTGACCAGGCCGGTTGTTGGCAGCATGCTGCTTGTCTCTATAATATTTCCGATTTGATCATGGCCACGTTTGACAAACCAGATTGGGTACATGAGCTCCTCCAGATTTTACTGGACAAAAAGCTACAATTCATCGAGTCCATTCGACAACCTGGTTGCACTTGCAGAGGCCGCCAAGGACTGCATTTATTAATAGGCAACTTTTAAATTGAGAACACTTTACTTAATTAAGAAACTGATTCTAAACAAATAAAAAAGAATTACGTAGGGTATCCTAAATTTATTTCCCATTTATTTTAAAAAAAACTTGACAACGGGATAAAAAACTCTTATATTTTACTTTGCAAAACAAAGTACTTTGAATAAATATGATTAATCCAAATATAGCGAGGACAAAATGAACGAAGTTAAAAAACAAGAGGCCCTGGAAAACATCGAGCTCATCAAAAAGCTGGTCCTTCAGACAAAAATGCATATCGGCCATCATGGCGGCGGCTGGATATCCATTATCTGGGGTGTGTTCTGTTTTGTCGGTGTAGCCGGACAGAGGCTATTCATCCCGCAAGGAGCACTTATAGGGATCTGGTGGATTGTTCTGGCTGTCATTGCGGGGATTGCAACTTATCTGACTGTCAAAAAATATATGAAATCACAACCAGCCCGAATCCAACAGAACTATATCAGATATTTCCTCCAATTCTGGATTCCGATTCTCCTCCTAGGCTATACACTGGCAACCTTTATCGCCCTGCTCCCTTCCCTCTCCAATCACTATATTTCCCCTGTCATTTTGCTTGTTGTATCCACCGGATATCTCATGATCGGATTCATGTTCTACAAAGGGATTCTTTACATGGGGATTATCGGTTATATCGCCTCGATCATTAGCACCGTTTACTTTCTCGAATACAGCGATATTATTCTTGGAGTCCTATTCGGTACGGGATTGATCATCACAGGATTAGCCATCAACAAAAAATGGAAGAACATATAGCTATCAAGCTCAACAAAGCCATTCATCAGAAAGCGAGGCTGGGGATCATGTCTATTCTGATGGCTTCTAAAGAAGCTAACTTCAACTTTCTAAAGGACAGGCTTAAGCTGACGGATGGGAATCTCAGCTCCCACCTGAGTCTTTTGGAGAAGGAAAAATATATCAAGATCAAGAAAAAATTCGTCAAAAAAAAGCCCAAGACATTGTGCCAGATGACTGAAAAAGGCCACCAGGCTTTTGAAGAGTATCTGGAAAACCTTGAAAAAATCATCCGTAGCACGCCCTAACAACTGGAGGACAAAATGAAAAAATTTTTATGCTGTTTATTATTTTTTTCTCTTCTCATGCTTCCTATGAAAGGAACGGAAAACAACACAGATTTCATCTATCTAACAGGAGGCGATCTCCTGGATGTAACACGAGGAGAGATCATCTCGGACTCCCTCGTGATTATCAAAGGAGACACTATCGTATACGCGGGGCCGGCAAAGACATTCGAAAAGTCGCCAGAGATAACCGTGATCGATTGTTCGGGGAAAACTATTCTTCCTGGCCTCTTCGATGCCCACATCCATCTGGGGGGAGCATCCACGCTTGGATACATCTTTATCGAAGATGCGAGAAAGCTCAGCGCATTTCTGTACTCGGGGGTGACATCCGTGTTTGACCTCGGAGCTGTGAAGGATTTGATCTTTTCTCTCCGCGAGGAAGAAAAAAACAACAAACTCCAGTCGCCACGAATCTTCGCTGTGGGCCCTGTATTCACCTCTCCGAACGGTCATGGGACTGAATATGGTGTTCCGATGTCCGCGACGCCGACGACAGAAAATGAAGCACGGGAAGCTGTCCGGAAACTGATAAAAGACAAACCGGATCACATAAAGATCATCTATGAAAAAGGCTCCGAACGTCTCACTTCTCTCAGTTATGAATTAATGGAAGCCATCATCGATGAGGCACACAAGAACAACATCCCCGTCGTCACTCATATCAAAACCTTCGCACATGCAAAAGATGCCCTCAAGGCCGGGACAGATGGCCTGGCTCATATGGTCACAGATCAAGAAGTTTCCCAAGATTTTCTAGATGAAATGAAAAAACAAGGTGTTTATTGCATTCCCACTCTTTCTGTTTTTGAATCTTTTTCTGGAGGAATGATGGCCAAAACGGAAGATCAAAACATCCCACTCATAAGCCAAGGCATCAGCCGAGAAATTCTCGCAGATTTGGATAAAAAAAGAGAGATACCCGGGATAAATGAGAGTTTCAAAGCCTGGAGTGAGACCCTCCACTTCGCCAAGATAAACGCAAAAAAAATGTCCGATTTTGGCATAAAATTGGCGGTCGGAACTGACGCCGGGAATCCGGCGGTGTTCTTCGGACCTTCGGTGCATCGTGAGATGGAACTCATGGTAGAAGCCGGGATTCCTCCGGCTGAAGTCATCAAAGCCGCTACATTAAATGCAGCAGAAATCTTAGGAAAAGACGATAGACTGGGGACGATCTTCAAGGGAAAGTTGGCCGACATCCTGGTTGTGGATGGAAATCCTATGGACGACATCCGGAACACACAAAATATCTTCATGGTCATAAAGAATGGACAAGTCCTGGATAGGGAAGAATTGGCTCTTAAGATCAATCCTCCTGAAGACGCTCCGGCCCATCCAGAGGGCAAGACAGAAACATCCAAAAAAGCCAAGACAATGCCTTCCAAAGTAATGGATTCATCCGCAAAAACACAGATCATCGAGGCAAAAAAGCTCCTGAAAAAAGGAGTGAACACTTGGGATCCTGAGTTGATGAAAAAGGCAAGAGATGTATTGCTCGGGCTAATGGCCAGGGAAAAAAACGGAAGTTTATATCCCGTGTATTACATCGCACTTAGCGACTACCGGTTGGCCACCTATTATCTCACAATGGGCCAGATGGACAAGGCAGAACCCTACATCAAAGAGGGTCAGGATTATCTGAAAAAAGCCATGGAGCTCGAACCCGATTTCGGAGAACTGGATGCGTTTTATGCCTATATGTTGGGTTTTGAAATCGCCCTTAATCCCGAAAAAGCGATGTCTCTTGGGTTCCAGACCTACCAATATTTCGGCAAAGCCTTTGAAAAAAGCCCAGAAAATCCTAGGGTTCACTACCTCAAAGGAGTGTCGGACCTTTACACACCTGCGGAGTACGGAGGGGGAGCGGATGCGGCCATCAAAAGGCTGGCAAAAAGTGTCGATTTATTCGAAAAAGAAAAAATAGAGGATCCCGTGAAACCCTCCTGGGGAAAAGACGAAGCCTACACTTACCTCGCTATGGCCTATAACCAGAAAGGGGACAAAGACAAAGCAGAAGAACTTTTCCAAAAGGCTCTGGAAGTCAATCCTGAATTCGGAATGGCCAAGGACGAGTGGGAAAAGATCAAAAAATAATAAAAAAACATTGCTGTGTTCCTCTACATTTTGGTAAAAAATGTGTTTATGTTTAAAAATCCTGTTTTAATTGTCCTTTTTATCTTTCTTTTCTCTGCCAATCTTCTGTCTCAATCTCCGGCAATCATTCAAGGAAAAGTCATAGACAAGGACACCAAAGATCCTCTACCCGCTTACATATCTATCAAGGGGACAAACAGCGGAAGCTCGGCCGATTACGACGGCACATTCAAACTGATCCTCGAATCAACCGCCATCCAAGAACCGATGATACTCGAAGTTTTTCAACTGGGTTACAAAAGACAAGAAGTGGAAGTTCGTATAGGTGAAGAAATCCTAGTAGAGATGGAACTGGAGCCTCTCCCCCCTCATGAGGTTTTGGTCACCGCGGATAGTCTGGTGGCAGAAGAAACAGTTCAGGCAACTGTGGCTCTGAAAAAAATGGATGTGTACACGCTTCCTGGGACAGCGGCAGATCCTGTTTATACCGCTCAGGTGCTTCCCGGTGTCAATTCCCAACCCGATTCATCGAGCATGCTTATCAGGGGTGGTTCATCCGATGAAGTAGCCTATTATTTCGATGGGTTCGAGATTGACAATCCGTTTCTCACCGGTTCTCTGCATGAGGCTTATTTCAGCATATTCAACAACCAAGTCATAGATGGGTTCAGTGTCTCCACATCTGGTTTTTCCACCAAGTATGGGGATGCCCTTTCCGGTGTCATGGACATCTCTGTAAAAGATTCCCTGACATTGGGAGAAGGAGGTTTTGGTCTTTCGATCATGGGGATGAACAGCTATGTAGGGATGCCCATCAAAAATGTGGGGAGTTTTATCGCCAGCTACAATAGAGGACACTCTGGCTTGATGACAAGGATCAACAACAGAAGAGAGAGCGAATTCGAGACCGAGCATGCTTTTGTCAAATTGAACATCCATGTGAACAAAAAAACGAGCCTCAGAATATTGGGCCTTAGGGACAATTATGATTTTGCCCATGATAGCGGGTTCAGCTCCCTATCCAGAAACATGATCGGAGGTTTTTCTGTCACGTCGGCACTTTCTCAAAACATGGTGTCCACCTTTACGCTGTCGCGAGTGAGTCATCGAGCTTTTTATGAAATCACCGGCACTTTCAAGAAAGAATTCAATGATAATGCGCTTCAAGCCAGATGGGATACCTCTATTGAACTGGAAAAACATTACCTTGAATTCGGCGCCGATATCAAAAGGAGAAATCTCGATTTTTTCCTCGAGGAAAACGACCTTTATCAAGGTTCCGATACGAAAGGAACACGCTACGGAATTTACTTCAACGATAAAGTCCGAATCACCGACAAGGTATACCTTACTCTGGGAGCAAGGTTCAACGCCCTCTCCAAAAGGGATACAAATATTAGCATTGTTCCCAGATTCTCCCTTGCTTATTTCATTTCGCCGAGGGATATTTTAAGGTTCTCGATGGGTTTTCATCACCAGTATGGCGATTATTTCACGCTTCAACAAAACGACCTTCAGACAAAAAAAGCGGGCCACCTATCCCTGACTTATGACAGGATCAGCGACAATTTGGATCTCCGCGTGACTTTATACAACAAGGAATACTGGGATCTGTTTTTATACCAAGGGAGCCAAATCAACAACAACGGGATTGGTTTTGCCCGGGGAGCTGAGTTCTATTTTAAACGAAAACATTCAAAGTATGATGCATTTTTTGTTTACAATTTTTTGAGTTCAAAAAGAAAGGAGCATGATATTCTAGTCCTTACGACATCCCCTTACGAAATCAGCCATTCTTTCACTGGAATTTTCCAATATAAGTTTAAAACGGGAACCTTGGGCATCCGACTTTCGTATGCCACAGGATTGCCTTACACGCCTCTGGCCGGAAGAGAATGGGACGAGAATAACAACGTCTTCCTTCCGATCTGGGGTGATCCCTTCAGCGAAAGGTATCCCTCCTATCAAAGGCTGGACATCAACGGCAGCAAAAACTTCACGTTCTATAAACAATTGTTTGTGCTGTATTTTGGGATCACGAATGTGCTCAACAGGAAAAACATCCTGCGGTACGACTACAGCAGCGATTATTCTGTACAGAGCAACAGCTATTCCATCTTCGGCCGGACAATCTTTGTCGGAATCTACATTCCTTTCTTTTAGTTTGGTGACGGGATACCTGATTACTTAATTCAGGTAATTATCAAAGTAGTTTTCTAGTTAATAATCACGAATTAAGTAATCAGGTATCCCGTCACCAAATTCATTACACAACAAACAAGGAAATAAACAAAAGCCGATCTATTTTAATCCCCCAGGGCTGACTGTAGGCATGGACTGTTGTATACTTATATCGATAGGGAATAAAATTTTGTCTCAGTTATATTACCAAAGGAAGGTTAGCAGGAGAAACACAACAATATGCTTTATTCTGGGTGTTCTTTTATTGGGCGGTGCGGCATTTGCTCAAGAGGAAGGTTCCAGGGTAAAGGGAGTTTTTCCTTTTGAACTTAAGGAGCACCTTATCATCGTCAAAGGAAAAATAAACGGTTCCCAGAAACACTATGACCTTCTCCTGGATACAGGAGGCTTGACATTCATCGATAAGGCGGTCGCAGAAGAATTGGGCCTTAAAACAAGAGGGAACATGGCAAAAATGGACAAGCTGGAAATGGGAGAGGTATCTATTCACAACATTTTTGCCTTCACGACTTTCAATTTCGAGCCGTTCAAGAAGTATGGTATCCGCCTATCTGGAATTATTGGTTCAAATCTTTTGGAAAGATTTAAGGTCACCCTCGATTATCGTAATCAAAGAGTCGTTATCTCTCCAGATAAAGAGGTCACCAAAGAGCGTACCCAGGGCTACCTATGCCAATTTACAAACCACCGGGTCAATAATGCGCCCATGATCGATTGTGCGATCAACGGGGATGTCCCTGTGAAAGCCATGGTCGATACTGGGCAGCCATATTCGGTCGTGTTTCCTCTCGAATATCTCGACAAACTCAACGCCGGAATCAACCCATCTCTCGTTAAATCTAAGGGAATTATGATCAAATGGCCGGGCACTAAAACAATCGATTCCTTCCTTGGGAGGGTTGATCAGTTTGAACAGGGAGAATTAAAGATCAAAAACTTGATGTGCTGTTTTTCTGAACTTCCCCCACTTCTCTCAGTCCCTTTGATTGGAAGAGACTATCTGTGTCAGTTCCTGATAACTATCGATTTCCCTAATGATGAGATTCTTTTTGTGCCTTACGATGATGCCCAATTTATCGAAAACACATTCTCCTTTGGTGTGAATCTTGCCAAAGGAGCAAACAACACAATTGTCGTTGAAGGACTTTGGACAGGAGGACCAATGGATAGAGCTGGCATCCAGGTTGGAGATGAGATTGTCGCATGCGACTCAAATCTTCTCAACGGTGATGATATATTCGAATTGAGGCAGTTACTTGAGAAGGAAAGTACGAAAGATATAAAGCTTGTCGTTAAAGGCAAAAAAGGTCAAAGCGAAATAAGCCTGCAAAAAGAAATGTTATTAGATGCGAGGAATCTCCTTCGGTAATGTTCGTTTTATATCTTTTTCTGAGATTTTGGCCTCCTGATCCTCTGCTGTGGTAGTTCCCTGAGCAGGGAAGTTTAGAATGAACTCTTAGAAGAACAACTGTCCCTGGATGACTGCCGTTTTTGTCCACTCATCAGCACCGTTCAGATTTTCAGCTCCGAATTGAAACTTGATGTTGACATTATGCCCATGGATCCACCAGTTTAAACCTCCCAGAATCACCTGTCGCTTGCCTGCATTGCCTTCATTTGGTGAATACCATTCAAAAGCAATAAGGGGTTCTATTTTATCGATGCGGTATCCAAAATCAGCCCACAAACCACATCCCTTTGGAACCATGCCTCCTGCACCAAAACTGAAAAAATTCAGCGTGCCTACAATACCATTTTTCCCCATGGGAATGTCGGCAAATGCATCAAAGCAAATGGCAGAGTAGAGCTCATCTCCATTTTCACCGCCTACCCCGGGCTGGATGTCAAAACTTGCACCAAATGAGAGGATCTTTTTTGTGCCAAGGTATGTGCCTGCCCAGAAGTAGCCGGGCTCTGAATCAAAGACATTGTAGCCGACACGGCCAACAAGACGTAGGCTGTCGTTCTTGTTTGTGTCCGCCACTGGAGGCGTTGCACTGGGATTACCCGGAGCGTACTCTCTGCCATCTAGTAGAGCGATGCGATAATCTATTTTTTTGTTTGATAGCAATCCTCTTGCCATAACTCCCATATCCCTGTGACCTATTCCCCCAGATCTCTTCAAATATGAGCCATGGAAGTCAAGTCCGTGCAGTTTCGCACCTGTTTGTTGCATGTGTCTTGAAAACGGCAGTTTTAACAAACCAGCATTGATCTTTAAATAATCAGCGATGACAAACTCCATCCATGCATCTGCAATCAAGGTGCGTGAACTCATGTCACCATTTTTGCCCATATCTCCGTTCAGGGTTCCGATAAAAAAGTTGACATTCGGAGCTATCTGTCCAGTAAACAGGAGCCTTA